>ULNB01051618.1_pt1 | contig 11782 bp, 12 predicted proteins | sample 1951811 | NCBI WGS metagenome assembly ULNB01 (sample SAMEA4835566, study PRJEB28245) | human gut metagenome | biome: gut microbiome; material: fecal sample | place: Denmark | collected 2008
AGGGTTTTGACAACCTGTCAACCTTTTCACAAAAAAATCGCTATGAAGTATAAAATTGTTCAAGAAAAGAAACCTACATTGAAGACCTTTGGTCAGTACAAAGCAGTAGCCGTGCATTCCTATACCATCACCACAGACGAGATCATCTCAGAGATGCAGGCCAATACCACTCTCAAGCGCAGCGACATCCTCGCAGTGCTTGAGGAGTATTCTGATACCGTGCTCAGGCACCTCAAGCATGGCGACCGTGTACGACTACGCTCGCTTGGCCTTGCCAAACTGGAGATAGAGAGTGACAAGGTCCATGATGCCTCCGAGTTCTCTTCCCGCAAGCATATCCGTGGCGTGCGCCTGCACCTGATCCCGGAGAGTGACAATGGCAGACAACCGCTCTATGAGGATATCAAGTACGAGAGGATGAAGGGTTAGGATCGGAATGATTCCGATGATGGTCAACTTACATGATGGGGAAATTTCTTTGGGCAATCGTGAAGCAAAATCATGAAAAGACTTGCTTGTTTAGGGAAAAATTCATATATTTGTGCAATCTGTACAACTAAAACATTCTTGCAATGAATAGGAAAGAGAAATTTGTGATTACGATCAACCGCCAGTTCGGTACCGGCGGTCATGAGATCGGACAGGAACTGGCAGATCGGTTGGGCGTGAAACTCATAGACAAGCAACTTCTTCAGGCTGTGGCTGACAAGTTCCATTTGACAGAGAAGGAGGCGCAAAGGTTGGAGAGACGCCGCCCGTCATGGTGGGATGATTTTTCCCAATTCTATCAAGGTTTCATGAGCATGCACGAGTATAAAGTAAATCCACGGGAAATTACCTCTCGGCAATTGTTCTATGCACAAGCAGATGCCATGAAGCGAATTGCAGGGCAGGAGAGCTGCGTAGTCGTCGGGCGTTGTGGCTTTGACGTCTTTCGACAACATCCCAATAAGCTAAGCCTGTTTATTCATTCTTCACTTGATCGCAGGATTGCCCGTATTGAAGATCGGTATAAAGTTGATGAGGACAAAGCCCGTGTCCTCATAGAGGATAATGATTATACACGGGAGCTGTATACGAAGACTTTTACGGGGAAAGACTGGTATGATGCCCGTAATTACGACTTGACCTTGGACGTTACGCGAATGGGCGTATATGGCGCTATCGATTTCCTCTTGCGATTTGTTGATGAATAAGCATTACAATCTGATCAGCCTTAAGCAATTTTCGGGCAAATGTTCTTGGCTTGGCTGCGTTAATTCTCCCAAATCGTTTTGTCACGTCAGTATAATTTATTAATTTTGCAAGGTTTAAGATTATATACAAAATACAAAATATGAACATTTCTTACAAATGGCTGAAAGAGTACGTCGATTTTGATCTTACTCCCCAGGAGACAGCTGATGCGCTTACATCCTGTGGACTTGAAGTGGATGCTCTTGAGGAGAAACAGACTATCAAGGGTGGTCTAAAGGGATTATATGTCGGAAAAGTCCTTACATGTGAAATGCATCCTAATTCTGATCACTTACATGTGACGACGGTGGACTTAGGAAAGGGTGAACCCCAGCAGATCGTGTGTGGTGCTCCGAACGTAGCGGCAGGCCAGAAAGTTATCGTAGCCGATTTGGGTTGCGTGCTTTACGATGGTGATCAGGAATTCACGATCAAGAAGTCACGTCTCCGCGGAGTGGATAGCTTTGGCATGATCTGTGCAGAGGATGAGATCGGGATAGGGACGGACCATAGTGGCATTATCGTCCTCCCCGACGATGCCCCCGTGGGTCAGCCTGCTTCTGCATATTATCACTTGGAGAGTGATTGGATCATCGAGATTGATATCACGGCGAACCGTGGAGATGCGCTCAGCCATTATGGCGTGGCACGTGACCTATATGCCTGGCTTGTGCAGAGAGGTTATCAGACATCCTTACATCGGCCGGATTGCAACGCGTTTGCCGTCGACAATCACGATCTTCCCATTGATGTGGAAATTGAGAATACTGATGCCTGCCGGCGGTATGCTTGTCTAAGTATCACGGATTGTGAGGTGAAAGAAAGTCCAAAATGGCTTCAGGATAAGTTGACGGTTATCGGGCTGCGTCCTATTAACAACATAGTAGACATTACGAATTATGTCATGATGGCATACGGCCAGCCGATGCACTGCTTTGATGCTGATATGGTGAAAGGCCATAAAATCGTGGTACGTACGCAACCTGAGGGGACAAAGTTCGTAACCCTTGACGGGCAAGAGCACATCTTAGGCGAGCATGACCTCAGTATTTGCAATGCAGAGGAACCGATGTGTATAGCAGGTATTTTTGGCGGCAAGGGAAGTGGTACCTACGAGACAACCAAGAATGTAGTGTTGGAAAGCGCTTATTTCCATCCAACCTGGATTCGGAAGAGTGCGCGCCGTCATGGATTAAGTACGGATGCCAGTTATCGTTTTGAACGCGGCATTGATCCCAATGGCACTATATACGCTTTGAAACAGGCTGCTATTTTATGCAAGCAGTTGGCAGGTGGAAAGGTATCTATGGAAATCAAGGATGTTTATCCCAATCCGATCTCGGATTTTAAGGTCCACTTGAACTATGAATATGCCCATAGGCTAATTGGTAAGGAAATAGGCAAAGAGACGATTAAGAGTATCGTTACCAGTCTGGAAATGGGCATCGACAATGAAACGGAAGAAGGCTTGGACCTGACAGTGCCAGCCTATCGTGTAGACGTACAGCGCCCTTGTGATGTAGTAGAGGATATCCTGCGTATTTATGGATATAATAATGTGGAGATCCCAACACAGTTGAAGTCAGCATTGACCATCCAAGGTGAAGAGGATCATGAGCATGTTCTTGAGAACATCATCAGTGAGCAATTGGTCGGCTGTGGGTTCAATGAAATCATGAACAATTCGCTGACCAAGACGGCATACTATCAGTCATTGAACAAATATACAGAGGAAACGACGGTGAAGGTAATGAATCCCCTGAGTTCAGATCTTGGCGTGATGCGGCAGACCTTATTGTTTGGGGGATTGGAGAGCATCGTCCGTAATGTCAACCATAAGAATGCCAACCTGAGGTTCTTTGAGTTTGGCAATTGCTATCATTTCCATCCCGAAAAACATACTGTAGAAGATCCTGTAAAGGCTTATTCCGAAGAGAACCATCTCGGACTTTGGGTGACCGGCAAGCGCGTGGAAGGTTCTTGGGCACATCAAAATGAAGAAAGTAGTTTTTATGAGCTGAAGGCATACGTAGAGAATATATTCGCCAGATTGGGTGTTCCTGTAGGATCGTATGTCATCGTCGATAGTGATAATGATATCTTCTCAAAGGGATTGACCTTTCAGAACAGGGGTGGAAAAGTCTTGGCAGAATTGGGAATTGTCAGCTTGAAGTTGAAGAAGGCGTTTGATCTTGATAAGGATGTTTTCTTTGCAGATATCCACTGGCAGGCTGTCATGAAAGCAATCCGTAAGAATAAAGTGGAATTTACGGATATCCCGAAATATCCGGCAGTTAGCCGTGACTTGGCATTGTTGATCGATTCTGATGTGGAATTCGAACAGATTGAGCAGATTGCCCGTCAGAGTGAGAAGAAGCTTTTGAAGAAGGTAGAACTGTTTGATGTTTATCAAGGCAAGAACCTACCGGAAGGCAAGAAGAGTTATGCGGTGAACTTCATTATCCAGGATGAGGAAAAAACTCTGAATGACAAGCAAATCGATGCTATTATGAATAAACTCATCCATAACCTGAAGAGCAAGTTGGGCGCGGAACTAAGATAATCAGAATCAAAACAAATAAAAACAATTTAAAATTACTCCAATGGGAAGAGCATTTGAATATCGTAAGGCTACCAAGCTGAAAAGATGGGGTCACATGGCCCGTACATTTACAAAATTAGGTAAGCAGATCGCTATTGCCGTCAAGGCAGGTGGCCCTGATCCAGAGAATAACCCTGGACTGCGTGCGATCATTGCAAACTGCAAGCGCGAGAATATGCCAAAGGATAACATCGAGCGTGCCATCAAGAATGCAATGGGTAAGGACCAGAGTGAATACAAGGAAGTTACCTATGAGGGATATGGTCCTCATGGAGTGGCAATCCTCGTTGACACGCTAACTGATAATACGACCCGTACGGTCGCTGATGTGCGTTCAGTGTTCAATAAGTTCAATGGTAACTTGGGCACGACCGGCTCCCTGTCTTTCCTTTTTGACCACAAAGCCGTGTTCACCTTTAAGAAGAAAGAAGGAATGGACATGGATGACCTGATTCTCGACCTGATTGACTATGGCGTTGAGGACGAGTTTGATGAGGACGAGGAGACCGGAGAGATTACCATCTATGGCGCACCAACAAGTTTTGGCGATATTCAGAAACACCTTGAAGGAGATGGGTTTGAAGTTACCGGGGCAGAGTTTACTTATATCCCTAATGACCTGAAGGACGTAACTGCCGAGCAGCGCGAGACCATTGACAAGATGGTAGAGAAGCTCGAAGACTTTGACGACGTACAGACTGTTTATACGAATATGAAACCAGCTCCTGAGACGGATGAAGAAGCTTAAATAAATATCGGAATATAGGAAGGGCTGATCTCAATGAAGGTCAGCCCTTCTTCTTATTTATGAGAATTAACTTTGTAATCGTAGTCTTTAGGCGTGAAAAGCGCTTGGAAGAGAATTTGCTGAGGACGCTTTTGGGAATGGAGCACGTAGGCAAAGTTGAATCCAGCATCCTTATAGGCCTTTGTCTTCGTGTCTTTGGCTATTCCTGTGGCAAGGGCTGTCCTGATGCTTTTGGCATTGGCTGTGATAATGGCACTGTCATCCATTTTGTCTGTCAACGTGCAAAAGTAATAATAGGTCCTTGTGTTCTTGTCGAAGACGATGCTGTCTGTCCGAGTATAGTTCTCAATGGGCGTTGGACAATATTTTTCTGTATATTCCTTTGCTTCCCGTGCCGCTCGGTCTTCCAACGACTCGTGGCGGCAGGAGACCATGAAGCATGCTCCTATCAGTAAGATGATTATCTTTTTCATATTCCTTTGAACCTAAGTTGTGCAAAGTTACATTTTTATTTTGATATAAATCAAGAAATTTCAAGAAATTTGGCGATTTGATGGAAATGTAGTACATTTGCAACATCAATAATAAATCAGCCAAATATGAAAGAAATAGCAGGTGAGGTTGCAGGTAAGATCTGGAACGCTCTAAATGAAAATGAAGGACAGGACCTCAAGGCATTGAAGAAGTCCACTAAAGAAACGGACAGAAATCTTTATCTTGGTCTCGGTTGGTTGCTCCGCGAGGACAAGATCTACGGAGAAAATGGTAAATTCAATCTGAAATAAGGTTTTAAAATTAATTAAAAAAAATACGTTGGTGTCCTTCTTTCAAGGGTATCAACGTATTTTTTTATATCTTTGTACTTCATTAGGATAGAGAAAACAATGGAGCATATCAATCAAATACGGAATTTTTGTATTATCGCCCATATTGATCATGGCAAATCCACCTTGGCGGATCGTCTTCTTGAATATACGAAGACAATCCAGATTACAGAGGGACAGATGCTTGATGACATGGACCTGGAGCGAGAAAGAGGTATTACGATAAAAAGTCATGCCATCCAGATGCAGTATGCGCTTGAAGGGCAGAACTATGAACTCAACCTGATTGACACGCCGGGACATGTGGATTTCTCCTATGAGGTATCCCGTAGCATCGCCGCATGCGAGGGTGCACTTCTTGTCGTGGATGCTACTCAGGGCGTTCAGGCGCAGACCATCTCGAATTTATATATGGCTATTGACCACGACTTAGAAATCATTCCGGTGATTAATAAGGTTGACATGCCCAGTGCCATGCCTGACGAAGTGGAGGACGAGATCATCGACCTGATTGGCTGCGACCGGAAAGACATCATACGTGCCTCTGGCAAGACAGGTGAGGGCGTGCCGGCTATTCTTGAAGCTGTCGTCAAGCGAATCCCACATCCCTCAGGAGATGACAACGCTCCCTTGCAGGCATTGATATTTGATTCCGTATTTAATAGCTTTCGGGGTATCATCGCTTATTTTAAGATTGAAAATGGCACCTTGAGGAAAGGGGATAAGGTAAAGTTCTTTAATACGGGCATGGAGTATGTTGCTGATGAGGTGGGCGTTCTGAAGATGGACATGATCCCACGTCAGGTGATGCATGCTGGTGAAGTAGGCTATATTATCAGTGGCATAAAGGATGCCACAGAGGTTAAGGTGGGAGATACTATTACCCATGTCGACCGTCCTTGTGAGAAAGCAATTGAAGGATTCCAGGAGGTGAAGCCCATGGTGTTTGCTGGCGTTTACCCCATTGACCCTGCTGATTATGAGAACTTGAGGTCGTCGCTTGAGAAGTTACAGCTTAACGATGCTTCCCTGACTTTTTCTCCAGAGTCTTCCGTGGCGTTGGGATTTGGGTTTAGATGTGGCTTCTTGGGATTATTGCACATGGAAATCGTGCAGGAGCGCCTTGACCGGGAATTCAATATGGATGTCATCACCACCGTACCCAATGTTTCTTATCAAGTCTACGACAAGCAAGGAAATGTCAAAGAGGTACACAATCCTTCAGGGCTTCCTGACATGACCTTGATTGATCATATTGAAGAGCCCTATATTCGGGCGACCATTATCACGTCCACCAATTTTATAGGCCCAATCATGAAATTATGCTTAGATAAGCGTGGAGAACTGATCAATCAGGAATATGTCAGTGGAAATCGTGTGGAACTGCATTTCTACCTGCCGTTGGGTGAGATCGTGATAGACTTCTATGATAAGTTGAAGAGTATCTCGAAAGGCTATGCGTCTTTTGACTATCATATTGATGGTTTCCGCCCTTCTCGGTTGGTGAAGTTGGATATTCTGTTGAACGGTGAGCCCGTAGATGCCCTATCCACGCTTACCCATTATGACAATGCGGAGCCTTTTGGACGTAGGATGTGTGAGAAGTTGAAGGAGCTCATACCCAGGCAGCAGTTTGATATCGCCATCCAGGCGGCTATCGGGGGGAAGATCATTGCCCGCGAGACAGTCAAACAGGTGCGCAAGGATGTCACGGCAAAATGCTATGGCGGTGATGTGAGCCGTAAGAGAAAATTGCTTGAGAAGCAGAAGCGTGGTAAGAAACGCATGAAGCAAATTGGCAATGTGGAGGTACCGCAAAAGGCATTCCTCGCAGTATTGAAATTAGATTGATTTATAGATAATAAGGAAGTAATCATGAAAGAACTTGCAAACACGACTCGGGACATCGCAAGGGAACTGGCACGTAAGTACAGTACTATGACCCACGATGAACTGGATATCTTGGAGAGCATACTCGTTCCCATGAAATATGCCAAGGGAGAGATGATCCTCAAAGAAGGGGAGGTCTGTCAGCATATCTATTATATAGATCGAGGACTGATCCGGCAGTTCTATTTCAAGAATGGGAAGGAACTGACAGAACATTTGGGGACAGACCATTCTATCTTCATGTGCATAGAGAGCTTGTTTAGGGAAGAACCCACTCGTTTACAGGTAGAAGCTTTGGAACCTACGATGATCTATGCGCTCCCGAAATTGAGATTGGAAGAGGTGGCGTTGCATCATGTGAACATTCAAATCCTCTATCGCAAGATATTAGAAGAGAGCCTGATCATTTCGCAGGTACATGCCGACCTCGTGCGCTTTGAAACGGCGCAGGATAGATATCTTAAATTGTGTAAACTAATGCCACAGGTAGTGCTCCGTGCACCGTTGGTCTATATAGCCAACTATCTGCAGATGACACCGGAAACACTGAGTAGGGTAAGAGCAGCAACCTTGGGGCAATAAAAAACAGGAGAAATGTTTTGGCATTCCCTTGATTTGCTGTACCTTTGCAAATCCATGCCTATAGATGGAAATTGACAAATAAACATAACGTTACATAATATGTATAGAACGAATACTTGTGGAGAGCTTCGTCTCTCTGATGCCGGGAAAAATGTTACGCTCGCTGGATGGGTCCAGCGCAGTAGAAAAATGGGAGGCATGACATTCGTTGATCTTCGTGACCGATATGGTATTACACAGTTGGTCTTCAACGAAGCAGACAACAAGGATCTTTGTGACCGTTCCAATAAGCTTGGAAGGGAATTCTGCATTCAGGTGAAGGGCGTTGTCAGTGAGCGACAGAGCAAGAACCCCAACCTGTCCACAGGAGACATCGAGATCTTGGTTAAAGAATTAAATATCCTGAGCGAGAGCATCACTCCTCCTTTTACCATTGAAGATGATACTGATGGAGGGGATGATATCAGGATGAAATACCGTTATCTGGACCTGCGCCGCCCTTGCGTCCGTAAGAATCTGGAATTACGCCATAGGATGACAATTCTGATCCGTAACTTCCTTGATTCGCATCGTTTTATTGAGGTGGAGACTCCTGTGCTGATTGGAAGCACGCCAGAGGGAGCCCGCGACTTTGTCGTTCCATCGCGCATGAACCCAGGACAGTTCTATGCTTTGCCCCAAAGTCCTCAGACCTTAAAACAGTTGCTGATGATCTCAGGTTTTGATCGCTATTTCCAGATTGCCAAGTGCTTCCGTGATGAGGACTTACGCGCAGACCGACAACCGGAGTTTACACAGATCGACTGCGAGATGTCATTCGTCGACCAAGATGATGTCATCAATCTTTTTGAAGAGATGGCGCGACATCTGTTCCGTGAGATCAGGGGCGTTGAACTGCCTAAGTTGCAGCAGATGACATGGGCAGAAGCCATGAAGCGGTTTGGTAGTGACAAGCCAGACCTGCGTTTCGGAATGGAATTCGTAGAATTGATGGACGACCTAAAGGGCACGGGAGAGTTCAGCGTGTTCAATGAAGCCACTTATATTGGTGGTATCTGTGTACCGGGTTGCGCTGACTATTCCCGCAAGCAACTGAATGAGTTGACTGACTTTGTGAAGAAACCCCAGATCGGCGCGAAGGGACTTGTTTATATCAAGTATAATGCAGATGGTACCGTGAAGAGTTCCATTGACAAGTTCTATTCTCCTGAGGTGCTACAGAAAGTAAAGGCAACCACTGGCGCCAAGGATGGGGATTTGGTCCTGATACTCAGTGGAAGCAATGCCAACAAGACACGCGTCCAGTTGTGCTCTCTTCGATTGGAGATGGGAGACCGTTTGGGGCTACGTGATAAGAATGTCTTTAAATGCTTGTGGATTATTGACTTCCCCTTGTTTGAGTGGAGTGAGGAAGAACAGCGCCTGATGTCTACCCACCATCCTTTTACCATGCCTAATCCCAATGATATCCCATTGTTGGATGAGCATCCCGAGAAAGTGCGTGCCAAGGCTTATGATTTCGTCTGCAATGGCATTGAAGTGGGGGGCGGAAGTTTGCGTATCCACGATAGTAAGCTTCAGGAGAAGATGTTCCAAGTGTTGGGCTTCACGCCAGAGCGTGCCATGGCTCAGTTTGGCTTCTTGATCAATGCCTTTAAATATGGTGCGCCTCCTCATGCAGGACTGGCTTTCGGCCTTGATCGCTTCGTCTCCATTCTTGCTGGATTAGATTCCATTCGCGATTGTATTGCCTTTCCTAAGAACAATAGTGGTCGTGATGTCATGTTGGATGCACCTTCGGAATTGGAACCCAAGCAACTTGAAGAGTTGCATCTAAAAGTTGATTTAGATCAAGAAAAATAGCAAGACGAAGAAATCTGGCCAATAAAGATGCACTTTTTTGCGAAAAAATGATACAAGTGTCAAGATAAAGTTGTACTTTTGCACTGTTTATAAAGAAACCGTTAGTTTTTGAGAGACGGGTAATTTTAAATTACTAACATTATGGCAGAAAAGAAAGCAACAACGAAGGCAGCTGCACCAAAGGCAGCCCCTGCTAAGAGGACCACAGCAAGAAGAGCTGCAGCTCCGAAGAAGGCAGCAGAGAAGAAAGCTGCTGTAGTAATCAATGCTGAGAACGTAGGCTTTAAGGCTGGTGACGTTTATCAAGCTTTGGCAACAGCTGGCAAGGCACTTACAGTAGCAGAAATCGCTAAGGCTGCCCACATCAGCGAAGAGGAAACTCTTTTAGGTATGGGATGGCTTTTCAAGGAAGGCAAGATTAAGGATGAGGGTGAAAAGGTAGCTCTCGCTTAAGTAGAAAAAATAAAAAAGAGCCGCAAGCTACTAAAACTTGCGGCTTTTTTTTGTACAATGGAATGAGATACGAAAAAGAAATTATACAGATACTTCAGGCTGCGTCAGGCGAGGGCTTATCCGTTCGGAAGATTTCCCGTCACGTTTTCAATGCGTGTAACTCCTTCTTTAACACGATCTCGTATGAGGAGGTGCATCATGATGTATCTCAATATTTGATTCGTCATTCCAAAATGCCAGACTCTATGATCCAGCGCGTAGGGGGAAGAGGTATCTACAGGTTGAATGTAGACTCTTGTGAGTTAAGGCAGTTGATGCTGGAGTTTACAGATGATGCGGATTTAGACTCAAAGGAGGATCAGCAACATCAAGACCAGTCCTTGCCCTTATTTCCAGATGAGGATTGAAGACAGAAAGAAAAGCCTTTTTTATTTGGATCATAAACCTTTTTGTGCTATCTTTGTACTTTATTAAATGAAAGTCTTATGAGTCGTACGAATAATCATGTAGTTATCATGGCAGGTGGCGTAGGCAGTCGCTTCTGGCCGATGAGCACAGCAGACAAGCCTAAGCAGTTCATTGATGTCCTTGGAGTAGGGCGTTCTTTGTTGCAACTGACCTATGACCGGTTTGAGGGCATTTGTCCTCCTGAGAACGTATGGGTTGTCACCAATGTCAAATATGCTGGTATTGTGAAGGAACAGCTGCCGGAAGTCTCAGCCAGTCATATCTTGTTAGAGCCTGCTCGTAGGAACACAGCGCCATGCATAGCTTATGTGAGCTGGAAAATCAAGTCGCAAGACCCCAAGGCGAATGTTGTTGTTACTCCCAGTGACCATCTAATTACCAATCCTGTGGAATTTAGGCGAGTCATTGTTTCCTGCCTGCAATTTACCAGTGAGACTGATGCTATCGTCACCTTGGGCATGAAACCAACACGACCAGAGACAGGATATGGATATATTCAGGCCGACTTGACAACCAGTAGCCCTCGTAATAAGGAAATCTTCCGCGTGGATACATTCCGTGAGAAGCCCGACCTTCAGACGGCAATGTCCTATATACGGCAGAATAACTTCTTTTGGAATGCAGGTATCTTTATTTGGAATGTTGAGACAATCGTCAATGCTTTCCGTATCTATCAGCCAGCCATCAGCAAGGTGTTTGAGAGTATGTTGCCTATTTATGGGACACCTGATGAGCAGAAGGAGATCGACAGACGCTACGGAGAGTGCGAGAATATTTCGGTCGACTACGCTATTATGGAGAAGGCAGAGGAGATCTTCGTCTGCCCAGCTGATTTCGGATGGAGCGACTTAGGTACATGGGGCAGCCTGCTCATGCAGACCAAACGCGACCTCTACGGCAATAGTTGCATAGGAAAGAATATTTCCATGTACGACTCACATAATTGCATTATCCATACTACTCAGGAGAAGAAAGTCGTTATCCAAGGACTGGATGGATATATCGTGGCAGAGAAAGATGATACGCTCTTGGTTTGTAAGCTCTCGGAAGAACAGCGGATCAAGCAGTTCTCAGATGAGTGACCCTCAAATCCGCAACTAAGCCCTTCAACGTCCT
>ULNB01010450.1_pt1 | contig 11740 bp, 10 predicted proteins | sample 1951811 | NCBI WGS metagenome assembly ULNB01 (sample SAMEA4835566, study PRJEB28245) | human gut metagenome | biome: gut microbiome; material: fecal sample | place: Denmark | collected 2008
ATGACGGGACTTGTTTTTTACCACATAATTTTTTTGTAGTCAGTAGGGCGTTTATCGGACGCCCACAAGTAAAGCAACATATCTACAGCACCATACCTTGACAAGCAAAATCCGTTGTGATAATATCGTTTTGGCAACGGGAGTCCGTTAAACATATTTAATTTGGAGATATGAATTTATGAAAAAAGCAGTTTTATTTGACCTTGACGGCACATTGTGGCACACTTGTGATGTGATTTTGCCTGTGTGGAACGATATACTTAAAAAACATAAAGAAACAACAAAGCAAATTACACTTGAAGAAATGAACAGCTATATGGGAAAAACGGTTGAACAGATTGCGTCAATAATGTTGCCCGAACTTACGCTTGAAAATTCGGTCGCAATTGTAAAGGAGAGTTGTACGGAACAGATTCCGTCACTTCGCAAAACGGGCGGTCATTTGTATGATAATCTTGAAAGTACACTTGAAATTCTTTCAAAGAATTATTTTCTCGGCATAATCAGCAATTGTCAATGCGGATATATAGAGGCGTTCCTGTTTGCTCATAAGCTTGAAAAATATTTCTCCGATTTTGAAATGTCAGGCAGAACAAATCTGACAAAGGGAGAGAATATAAAGCTTGTTATGGAGCGTAACGGCATTGATAATGCTTTGTATCTTGGCGATACAATCGGCGATCAGCTTGCCGCCAAAGATGCAGAAATACCGTTCGTGTTTGCATCATACGGATTCGGCACAACAGAAAATCCCGAATATACAATCAGTTCGTTCGATGAATTGCCAAAAGTTGCAGAAAAAATTCTCGGCTGATTGCCAAAAAATAGGATGATGTCGGGATACAGCCGATCCCGATGTCATTCTTGTAAAAGCATAAAGTTTCAGTTTTTATGCGTTTTTTGCAGATAGAGAAAAAATTATGTAAGAAAATTGAAAAAACTTTCAAATATGTGTTGACAAGTTAAATGCCTTATGATATAATCTTGATTGTTGAGTTGAGAAACCGACAAAAATCTAATAAATGCGAGTGTGCTGGAATAGGCAGACAGGCACGTTTGAGGGGCGTGTGTTTCACGACGTACGGGTTCAAGTCCCGTCACTCGCACCATAGAAAAGACTTGTTTCCTTGTGTATCAAGTCTTTTCTATTTTGCAAGCAAGCGATGACGGGACTTGAGGTAGCCTTGCGACCGCCGCCTGTGGCGGAAAAAGGGAGCAAAGCGCTGTCTGAAATAAGGAGCATAAGGAAGTGCATTCATGCACAACGCAATGCGACTATATTTCAGACGGGGAGAGAGTAACTGTAAAAATAAAAGTGGATAGAAGAAAACAACTGTTTTTAGGGAGAGCGTTGATGAAAGTATGACGATGAACAAGCCGCATTGGCGAGGACGGAAGTTTGACATATAGCAATCACCGTCACTCGCAAGTTACCGTTATATCAATTTGTATTAGTGAATATGATGGGGAGAGAGTAACCGTAAAAATAAAAGTGGATAGAAGAAAACAACTGTTTTTAGGGAGAGCGTTGATGAAAGTATGACGATGAACAAGCCGCATTTGCGAGGACAGAAGTATGACATATAGCAATTTTCTATTTCAACGGATAAAACCGTTTAAACGTTTGCCCGACACAGACAAACACAGCTCAATGTTTTGGCAACCCGAAAAAATAAAAATACGGAACAGATTTCTGCTCCGTAAAAATTATTTAAAGAATATCCAACCTTCAACCTTGTCGCCGTCAACCATAAAAGCTTTTTCTGCAATCTCCGCAAGCGGCGAATCACTGTAACTGTCCGAATAAAAATTGTCAATTTTTCCGTCAGGAAAAGCCTCATAAAATCGTTTTACCTTTTCCTTGCCGTGACAGTTTACACCCGAATATTTTCCGCTGTGCATATCTACCTTTGACGCCATAAGGTTTTTTATTTTGAGCCTTTTGCAAACGGGTTTCAGCAAAAATTCGGGCGATGCCGAAATAATTACATCATCATCTTTCTTTTGCTCAAGATAAAACGGTTTTATATTTCCTATGTATTCCTTCCAGAAATCATTTACATCCTTTTCAGTATCACAATAGGTAAGAAATCTGTACATTTTTTCTTTAAAATCAGTTTTTGTACCTTTTTTGAATACATAGAATTTTAAAAATGCTCCCAAAAGCGATGGGGCAAGAGTGAGTATTTTTTTATGCCTTTTAAGGCAGAATAAATAGAAGTCGGCTGTTGAGTCCCCGTAGTAAATCGTTTTGTCAAAATCGTAAACATTCATAATATGCAAATTCCTTTTTAGTTTTGCAAATAATTTTTGATATTCAATTCTTAACAGAAGAGAACATCTGCACTATGATTATAATATGAGAAGAAAATTTTTGCAACATTTCCCGTTAATAAGCTCAATTTGGCTGATTATCCAAAGAATATACCGTTATTCTGTTGCTTTTAACTCTGTTTTGTTGTACAATATACTATGTATTATTGTATAAAGGAGAAAATCCGTGTTTGGTTATTTGCAGATTCAAAAGAGCGAACTGCTTGTTCGTGAATCCGAGGCTTATAAGGCTGTGTATTGCGGTCTTTGCAGGCAAATGGGTAAGGATTACTCCGTGTTTACAAGATTTACGCTAAGCTATGACTGCACATTTTATGCAATGCTTTTAATGTCGCTTAACCGTTCATGCAAAGGCTTTAAAGACGGCAGATGCACCTGTAATCCTCTTAAAAAATGCAAGTTTGCAACAGATTCGGGTGACGCATACAGAAAGGCTGCCGCATTTTCAATGATATCGGTTTATTATAAAATCATTGATGATATTCAGGACAGCGGATTTTTTAAAAAGCTGTTGTGCAGAATCATAAAGCCTTTCTTTTCTCATCAGAGGAAAAAGGCGGCAGATAAGTATCCCGATATGGACAAAGCGGTTTCTGATATGATGAAGATGCAGTATGATGCAGAACATTCGGAAAAGCCGTCTGTAGATATGTCGGCTCATCCAACGGCATTAATGCTCGCTGCTGTATTGTCGGCTGAGGCTCATGATGAAATTCAAAAAAGAGTTCTCTATGAATTCGGCTATCATATCGGCAGGTGGATTTATCTTGTCGATGCCGCAGATGACATAGAAAAAGATATCAAATCAAACGGATTTAATCCGTTTGTAAACAAGAAAACAGGTGAGGTAAAATCATCGGATTTTATAAAAGCGGTGCTGAATCAGTCACTTGCAAGGGCATATGATGCCTACAATCTTTTGAACTTTACCGACTTTAAGGGAATTTTAGATAATATGATGCTTTTGGGATTTCCTGCATCACAAAACAGAGTAACAAGCAAACTTGATACGGAGGTCAATAATGAATAATCCTTATGAGGTTCTCGGTGTGTCTGAAACAGCTACCGATGAAGAAGTAAAAGCAGCGTACAGAAACCTTGCTAAAAAATATCATCCCGATAATTACACCGACAGCCCTCTTGCGGATGTTGCGGAGCAGAAAATGAAGGAGATTAATGAGGCATACGATATGATTAATCAGATGCGTCAGAAGGGTAAGGGTACAGGCTCAACAGGCAGTTCGTCATATAACGCAAATTCTTCAAGCTCACAGTTCTACAATGTAAGAATTTACATTCAGAGAGGACTTCTTGATCAGGCTGATCAGATTCTTGAAAACACAGCACAGTCAATGAGAACCGCCGAATGGCATTATCTCAAGGGCATGATTGCATACCGCAGAGGTTGGTCTGAACAGGCTTTTTCATATTTCACAACTGCGTGCAATATGGATCCCAACAACACGGAATACCGAGCCGCTCTTAACAATATGCAGAGCCAGAGAGCATACAACTACGGCGGTTACACTCAAACAAATCCTAACGCAACAGGCTCATCCTTCTGCGATATTTGTGCAGGAATGATGTGTGCAAACTGCTTGTGTGATTGTTGCAGAATGGGATGTTAATATGAAGAAAAACGGTATCAAAAAGGGGACAATGCGTATTGCGGTTTGCGGAATTATTGCGGCGCTCTCACTCGTTTTTATGATGATGACATCTCTCGTTCCAATCGGAACATACGCTTTGCCCTGTCTTGCAGGAATTCTCATTTCCTGCATAGTTGTTGAATACGGTTATGGATGGGCAATCGGTGTGTTTTGTGTAACTGCCGTGCTTTCAACGCTCCTTGCCGGCGATAAAGAGGCTGTTATATATTTCATCGCACTCTTTGGCTATTATCCGATTTTAAAGGGCGCTTTTGAATTTAAAATCAAAAACAGGGCAGTTCAATACATACTCAAGTTTGCGGTATTTAATGTTGCCGCCATCGGTTCGTTCTTTGTCGCAACATGGCTGTTGTCAATTCCGACAGATGAATTTACCGTTTTCGGTTTTTATGTTCCGTGGGCATTTTTGATTGCCGGAAATATTTTCTTTTTGCTCTATGATTATGCAATTACCGTATTTGTTATGCAGTATGTTCGCAGATTAAGAGGGAAAATATTCGGTAATTTTCACAAGTAATTATAATTCAAAGAAGTTTTGAGAAGGTGGACCTAAATGAAAAAGCAAAAATTGTTTGTCCGTATAGTCTGCATAGTCCTTGTGGTTCTTATGGCAGTATCGGTAGGTGCTGTTGCAATAACTGCATTTTCGGCTAATGCGGCTCAATCAACCGAGGAGGTTTCCGCAAGCGTATCAGCAGGCGCATCAGGCTATATAAATGCGTCGTATGTAAATCTGAGAAGCGGTGCAGGCACGAATTATTCGGTTATAACCTGTATGGCAAAGAACACAAAATTTACTTTTGTTAACGGAAAGCTCTATAACTCAAAGTGGTACAAAATCAAGCTTAAATCAAATTCAAAGACAGGCTATGTTACAAAGGAATATGTTGCCGTAAGTTCTTCGGCAACGGCATCAAGCGTAACAGGTTATGTTTCTGACGATTATGTAAATCTCAGAAGCGGAGCAGGCACAAATTATTCTGTTGTTGGTTGCCTGAGAAAGAACACTAAGCTTACTTTTGTAAGCACTTCACTCTACAACTCCGCCTGGTATAAGGTTAAGGTTACTTCAACTGCTAAAACAGGTTACATAAAAAAAGACTATGTAAAAATGAACAGTTCAACCCAACCTGCAACGAAGGCAACACAACCTACAACAAAGGCAACCAAACCTGTAACTCAGCCGACTGCGTCAGCGTCAACTGTAAGCGGTTATATAACAGACGATTATGTAAATCTCAGAAGCGGTGCCGGTACAAGCTATTCTGTCGTTGATTGTATGAGAGTAAATACAAAGGTTACTTTTGTAAGCACAAAGCTTTATAACAATGATTGGTATAATATTAAGCTTACATCAAATTCAAAAACAGGCTATGTAAAGAAAGACTATGTTAAGATGAACGGTCAGACACAGCCTACAACGACTCAGCCTACAACCGCAAAACCGTCAACAGGTTCATCTGTTAAGCTTTCCGTATCAAGCAAATCAATTTTCACAGGCAACAGATTTGCAATTACTGCAACAGCGTCCGGAAGTGTTTCATGGTCAAGCTCAAATACAGGCGTTGCAACCGTTGACTCTCGTGGTATTGTAACAGCCAAGAAAGCAGGCTCTGCAACAATTACTGCGAAAAGCGGTTCGCATTCTGCAACCTGCAAAATTACTGTAAAATCCGGCTCATCTGTAAATATATCCAACAGTAATGTGAATCTTCCGTGGCAGAAGTCAATGCTTTTGAAATCAAGAACAAGCGGTGTCACATGGTCAAGTTCAAATACGAAAATCGCAACAGTTAAGAACGGTGTAGTTGACACGGTAGGCAAGGGCTATGTAACAATCACAGCCTCAACATCATACGGTGCGGCAACCTGTCTTATCCATGTTATGCCGAGGGAAAGCGTGCGTTTCTGCTATGCGTCACCAAACTCCGCTCCGCTTAATTCAAATGTAAGCTTTAAGGCTATTACCGACACAGGCAGGGTAGGCGTGTATTTTGTAGTTACAAACGGCTCAACCTCTTATAAGGTAACCGCAACAAGCAAGGTTAAAGACGGTAACTCCTATATCTGGACAGGTACACAAAAGCTTTCAAAATCAGGCAAATGGTCTGTAAAAGCATATTCTAAATTTAAAACCGAATCAAAGTATTACACCACGGCAGGCGGCGGTGAGGGCGAGGTGTTTGTAACCTCAACAACCAATAAAACCACCACAGCTTGTGCCGAGCGCAGAGCGAGTGATGAGGTAATCAAGCTTATTGCAAACTATGAGGGATTTCTCTCAAAAGTCACAGCAGACAGCATTACAACCGATCCTACACTCGGTTACGGTAAGGTTGTAATTTCAGGCGAACAGTTCTACAACAACATAACTTCAAATCAGGCATATGCTTATCTTTGCCAGACCGTGAACAAGGGCGGATATACCACCACAACAAATTCCTACCTTGTAAACAACGGCATAAAGTTCAATCAGCAACAGTTTGACGCACTTGTGTGCTTTGCATACAATGTAGGCAGCGGTGTGTTCTACAATGACTCCGAACTCCAGTCTGTTCTCTTGAACACAGGTTCAAGCGGTACTATCAAAGCAGGCGCTTCGGGTACGGTTACAGGTTCAGATGTAAACCTCAGAAGAGGTGCAGGAACTAACTACTCCGTTGTTACCCGTATGAACTACGGAACAAAACTTAAATTTGTTGACGGCAAGCGTTATAACACAAACTGGTATAAAGTTAAGCTTTCAAACGGCACGACAGGATATATCCACAAGGACTATGTTTCTGCTTCGGGCGGTTCAAGAGATTTGAATAATGTCAATAAGCAGAACCTTATTGATGCACTTTTGCAGTACCACCATGCGGCAGGTTCTTGCTATTGGGGACTTTTGTACAGAAGAGTTGACGAGGCGGAAACATTCCTCTACGGCGATTATGACCGTGACGGTCAGCACAATTATCACAAATTCCATTTCTCATGTTACTCAAACCCGAGTTTCGGTATCTGATATTAATTTTTGCAAAGAAGGTCTTAAAATGAAAAAAATAGGTTTCATAGGCGCAGGCAATATGGCAACAGCCATTATAAAAGGTCTTATGGCACAAAACGACGGCAAGGCTGATTTTATCAATGTTTTTGATGTAAGCGAAGAAAAGTGTGCCGCTATGAAAAATATGGGTGCAAATGTAATGACATCTGCCGATGAAATAGCAAAGAACAGTTCAATTGTTGTTCTTGCAGTTAAGCCGCAGAATTATCCCGAAGTTCTTGAGTCCCTCAAAAACAGCATTACAACAGCCAAAACCGTAGTATCAATTGCCGCAGGCATATCTATTGCATATGTAAGAAAAGGTCTTGAGTGTGACTGCCCTGTTGTAAGGGTTATGCCTAATACGCCTCTCTTGCTCAAAAAGGGTGCAACAGCCCTTTGTCCGTCAGAGAATATCAGTGACGAGGATAAAGAGATCGTTTACAATATGTTTGCAGGCAGCGGTGTTTGCGAATATATTGACGAAAGCCATATGAATGAAATAATTGCGGTAAACGGCAGCAGTCCTGCTTATATTTATCTTTTTGCAAAGGCTATGGCTGATTACGCAAAGAATTGCGGAATCGACTATGACAAGGCCATGAACCTTGTCTGTGCAACTCTTGAGGGTTCGGCAGCAATGCTCCGTGACAGCGGTGAGCCTGTTGAAACACTCATTGACAGGGTTTGCTCAAAGGGAGGCACAACAATTGCCGCTATGGATAAGCTTAAAGAACACGGCTTCTATGAGGCTGTTCTTGACGGCATGGACGCTTGTACAAAGAGGGCAGAGGAGCTTGGCAAATAATTTTGCCTTAACATAAAATGAATACATTCCTCATATATTTTAACGGACAACCAATGAGAGGAATGTATTTTATGAAAAGCATTGTATTTTCTTTTAAAAAGCGTTATCTTTTTCGCAGATCAAAGGGAATTTCACCGTCTGATGTCAGATTTTTTATAAGGCGATATTCCGTGGTGCTTATCTTTGTTTCGGCTTTTCTTACCGGACTTGTTTTCGGTTCAATTTATGCATCAAAAGCCGATAAGCAAATGCTTGATTCCCTTGATTTTCTGTTTACTACAAATCTTGATGCAAGGCTCGGTCAGAATGCCGTCAGCACATTTTGTGCCTGCTTTGCATCTGATTTTATATTTCTCACGGTTGTATTCCTCTTGGGACTTGCACCGTGGGGAATACCGTTTTTGCCGTTTGTTTCAGCATTTAAAGGCTTTGGAACAGGACTTACTGCGGCATATCTTATTATTACATATTCACTTAAAGGAGCAGGTTTTTATCTGCTTGTTGTGTTGCCGGGAACATTTTTGTTCTGTCTGGCACTTGTAAAGCTGTCGGCATATGCTTTTGAAATTTCAAAACAGATGTTTTTCAGCTTAATCGGTCATTCTCATCAAACAAATTCTTTGAAAAATGAGGTGATTGATTTTTGTTCCCGATCTGTTTCGGCACTCATAATGACCTTTTGTTCAACCTTGCTGGACACGACTTTGTGGTGCTTGTTTTCGGGAGCGTTCAATTTTTAATTTTGGAGGGCGCTATGGCATCGGAAAAGAACGCTGTAGCATTGACAGGATTTTTCTCGTCATTGTTTCACAATTTACCACGACTTTTGCTAACGAACGTGCTTTTTGCATTGCCGTTTGCCGTAATATTCGGAATTTTCTTTTTGATTAATACCATTACGGGTCTTAATTCAATGTTTATATATTTTCTTACGATAATTCCGCTTTTTCCGTTTTATGCCGGCGTAACTCAGGTTACTTCCCATATGGTAAGGGGAGAGGAAAATGTTGATGTTTTCTCAAATTTCATCGGCGGAATAAAGGAAAATCTGCTCAGATTCCTCATACACGGCGTTGTGATGTATGCCGCTGTTTTTATCAGCTACTACTCAATTGTGCTTTATCTCGGACTCGGTTCAAAGAACGGAATGTTTTATGTTCCGCTTGTTATTTGTATTTTAATTGCAATTTTCTTTCTGTTTATGTTCTTCTATGTTCCGCCTATGACGGTTACTTTTGATATCAAGATGAAGGATATTTACAAAAACAGCGCACTTATGACAATCGGTGAGCTTAAACACAATCTGTTTGCAGTTTTCGGAATTTTTATTTTATTCCTCGTTTGTGCAACAGTGCTTATGTGCAGCTTTACTCCGGTACTCCTCATCATTTTCACAATTGTTCTTGCATTGTTCATTGTTCCGTCAATTTTATCTTTTATAATCAATTCTGCAGTTTATAAGAATATGTATTCAATGATTGTTGACAATGATTCAAAAAGCAAAACAATTGATAAGAAAATGGAGAACAGACGTAAAGGTCAGTTCCGTGATGATGAAGAGCCTGTTGCAGAAGATTATTCGGATCTTGAAATTGATGAATCGGCTGACGGTGATGAATTTATTTTCTATAACGGAAAAATGATGAAAAGAAGTTATCTTTTAAAGCTTAAAAAAGAGGCTGAAGAAAGGAAGAACGCAAAATGAGCGGTAAACACGCAGTTAAAAGTTCAAAAAAATCATTGATAATAATTATTTGTGTTGTTGTACTTGTTGCAGTAATTGCAGGTGCGGTTATCCTGTTTATGAATCTTTCGGGTAAAAATAATAATTCGGCAACAACAGTACCGACTGTGGCTACTTCAACAACCGCCGATAATACAAACTCAACACAGAATGTTTCCGACTCTGTATCCGAAACCACACAGCCTGCAACCAAATCGGGTGAAGCTTCACAAGAGCCTACAGAACAGGGATACACAGCCGAAACATCTTCAAATGACAGTGAAATTGTTGTTCCGACAATCAGCGGAGAGAAGCAAAAGCCAAAATTCAGTGCAACTCTTATTCCGTATTATGCAAAAGATGAAAATTCTTCTGAAGAATATTCTTTGAGAGATCTTTTCGGCTCTGCTTATTCAGGCGGCGGATTTACTTTTAATGAGGACGGAACATTCATTGACGGAATCACAAGTGCCTCGGCAAATTCGGGTGCGTACATCGTTGAGGGCGACTCCGTTGTAATAACATATTCCAACGATAAAAATGTTATTGCTGCCGTAACCGAATGGAACGGTGATGTTCCTGCTGAAATTACCGTAAACTACGGCGGAATTATTGTATCCTTTAAGTAAAATATCGGTGATTAAATGAGTAAGAAATCTGTTAAAAAGCCTGACTATGCAAAATTTGAGGCTAACAGGGCTGTAAAAAAGAAGAATAAGAAAAAGAAAACAACAGCAATCGTTTCATCGGTTATTGCCGCCTGCGTATTTATTATTGCGGCAATCGTTGCCGTTAATGTGCTTTCACCGTCAGTAACCGCCGAGCTTACCTCGTCTGCATGGGTTCCCGAAGGTGCTAAGAATGCGAGCGGTGATGAGGTTGAAATGAGTGAGGTTTACAACACAAATTACAGTGCTTATCAGGGTTCTATGTCATTTTCCGATGACGGCACTTTTACTTTATGGCTTTCGCCGGGAAGTCCGGATGACGGAACTCACAGCGGAAAATATACCGTGTCAGCTTCGGACAAAGTCAATTTGTCATTTGATGACGGAACAAATACTTCCGCTGCACTCACACAAAAGAACGGTAAAATTTCGGCTGTTGTGCTTAAATATAACGACTATGAAATCACATTTGTAAAACAGTGAATACTTAAAAAATAAAAGATATACGGTAAAATTTTCTGCCGTATATCTTTTTTATTTTTCTATATTCCGTCAAACAGACTTAGCTGTTCGGTTTTGCTTTCAAACTTATGCAAATACGAAAACACATTTTCAACTCCGAACATAATTCCGTGATTTCTGCAAACTTCTGAAATTCTGTTCATCAGAACATTATTGTTACTGCTCGTAAGCTGATATGAATTTCCGTATGTATAAATGTATCGTTCTTTCATATTTGGAAAGTGTTTGTCAAGCCGGCTGTAAAAATATTCTCTGTCACCGTCACGCAGAGTAAGACCTATGCCAAAGCATATTATTCCACGAACCTTTGCGTCAATGCAATACTTTAAAAGTCCGTCGATATTTTCTTTTGTATCATTTATAAACGGTAAAAACGGAGAAAGCCACACAACACTCGGAATACCGTTTTCATGAAATGCCTTGAGTGTTTCAAATCTTTCTTTAGTAACGGAAACATTCGGTTCAATTATTCTGCAAAGGCTTTCGTCTGCCGTTGTAAGCGTCATCTGTAACACAGCCTTGCTTTTATCGTTTATTTTCGTAAACAGGTCAATATCTCTTATAACAGATGCCGATTTTGTCTGTACAGTTACACCGAATCCGTAGCGGTTGATTATTTCAAGACATCTTCGTGTCAGTTTCAGTTCTTTTTCAAGGGGAATGTACGGATCGCTCATCGCACCCGTACCAATCATACATTTTCTGCGTTTCCTTTTTAAAGCATTTTCAAGCAATTCCGGGGCATTTTCTTTCACCTCAATATCTTCAAATCGGTGATTCATCTGATAGCATTTACTGCGTGCGTCACAATAAATGCATCCGTGTTGACATCCTCTGTAAATGTTCATGCCGTTTGCGGCAGATAAAATTCCCTTTGCTTTGACCTTATGCATATAATCCTCCGCTTATTGTTTGGCATCGACAAACCACCTGTTTTCCTCCAAAAACAGATATCGTTCTTTGCCGAGAATATGGCAGGTGTAGCGT
>ULNB01016084.1_pt1 | contig 11723 bp, 9 predicted proteins | sample 1951811 | NCBI WGS metagenome assembly ULNB01 (sample SAMEA4835566, study PRJEB28245) | human gut metagenome | biome: gut microbiome; material: fecal sample | place: Denmark | collected 2008
CGGGTGTTTTGCTATATATTCCTCCATAGCTCAGTCGGTAGTGCGAGTGTACAGAAATGTACCGGAAACTATTGCTTAGTTTGAGGAAACAACCAAATATGTTGTTTAAGTCCACTACCGGGGATTTAAATAACAAAAAAGATTGCTATTTGTGCAATCTTAACAAAACCTTTGGCAAAACCCAAAGAAAATTGTATATTCCTCCATAGCTCAGTCGGTAGAGCGCATGACTGTTAATCATGATGTCACTGGTTCGAGCCCAGTTGGGGGAGCCACAACAGAGTAGTCTTTTGACTACTCTGTTTTCTTTTTTAGGCTCTATGTCAATAGTTGGTGTAACCCGAAAAAACAGAATATATGATAATTACAAGCGACAGAAATTAAGCTGTCGCTTGTTTTGTTGTAGAATTAATATGTTTATGAACATACGCCTGACTATAAATCTTAAAATATCACCGCAGGCATTGTGCCAAACTTTTTAATCTATCTTTTATTACATTGACAATTTCAACCATACAATAGACAATAATACATATATATGTTATGATAATCATATAACTAATTTTAAATGAGGAATACATAATGGTAAAACGTTCATATTATTCAAATGACATTCAAAGTTTCCTAAATCAAGATAATTACAGTATATTTGGCGAAATAACAACGAATGACCAGTTTTCTGCTGAGGACTTACAAAAGAATACTTGGAATAGAGAAATTGAAATTTTGAAGCGAGAGTTATCTCAGTTTTTAGATGGACATATTATATTTGAATATACCATTCCACGAATAGGTAATCGCATTGATAATATTGTTATTTATAAAGGAATAATTTTTTTGTTAGAATTTAAAGTCGGTGAAAAGAAATACCCTTCATATGCTATTGAACAAGTAACTGACTATGCTTTTGATTTAAGTTGTTTTCACAAAGAAAGTCATAACAGACTTTTAGTTCCAATTTTAATTTCTACTAAGGCTCACAGCGTAAAACAAGAAATTCGGATTTCAAAAGATAATGTTTTAGAAACGATTTGTTGCAACGAATACGAAATTGCCAAATACATAACAGAAGTTTCTTTAAAATTTATTCAGGATGAAATAATACCTGATGATTGGATTAACTCACTTTATATGCCAACACCGACGATTATAGAGGCTGCACAGGCCTTGTATCTCGGTCACAATGTTGAAGATATTTCGAGAAATGATGCAAGTGCGAAAAATCTTAATCAAACTACTAAAGCAATCAATAAAATTATAGATTATAGCAAAGCTAATAACAGAAAATCAATTTGTTTTATTACAGGTGTTCCGGGTGCAGGAAAAACTCTTGCAGGTCTTAATATAGCTGTAGAAAGGCAGAAAATAGCTGAAGATGAGCATGCTGTATTTCTCTCGGGCAATGGACCGCTTGTTGATGTTTTACAAGAAGCACTTGCTCGTGATGATGCAAAGAGAAATCATATTTCAAGAAAAGAAGCCTCCAGAAAAGTAAAAGAATTTATACAAATTATTCATCATTTTAGAGATGACGCAATATCTGTTGATACTCCTCCTGTTGAAAAAGTTGCAATTTTCGATGAAGCTCAACGAGCTTGGGACGAACAAAATTTGACTGATTTTATGAAAAAGAAGAAACATATTGAAGATTTTAATATGTCAGAACCTGAATTCCTGATTAGTATATTAAACCGTCACAATGACTGGGCAACAATAATATGTTTAATCGGTGCGGTCAAGAAATCAATAAAGGTGAATCGGCCGGTATTTATGGATGGTTTGATTCATTGAGAAATAATTATCCAAACTGGGACATTTATGTTTCAGATAAAATCACTGATGACGAATATTCCAAAGGGCATAATTTTGCCGAAATGACGAAAAATATGAATGTAAACATAATTGAAGATTTGCACTTAGCCGTTTCGTTACGTTCATTCAGAAGTGAAAATGTTTCAAATTTTGTAAAGGCTATTCTTGATGTGGATATTGATACTGCTAAAAGATTGTATGAGCAGTTTAACAATGATTATCCTGTCTTTGTGACTCGAAATCTACACAAAGCAAAACTATGGGTTAGAAGTCAGGCAAAAGGATCGCAAAGATATGGGCTTACTGCAAGCTCCGGTGCAAAAAGACTCAGAAAATACGGTATATGGGTTCAAAATAAAATTGAAGCCACGAATTGGTTTTTAAACGGTAAAAACGATGTTCGTTCATCATTTCATTTGGAGGAAACTGCAACAGAATTTGATATTCAAGGTCTTGAACTTGATTGGACAATTGTTTGTTGGGATGCAGATTTAAGATTTGAAAACGGTGATTTCAAACATCTGAAATTTGTTGGCACAAAATGGCAAAATATAAAATCTGCAGATAATATTCTTTACTTGAAAAACGCTTATAGAGTCCTCCTGACGAGGGCAAGACAGGGATTTGTTATTTTTGTACCGACAGGTGATGAAACTGACATGACCGCAAAACCGGAATATTATGACGGAATTTACAGGTATTTGAAAAGTGTAGGAATCAAAGAATTGGAATAACATTATCGTTCAGAAGCTGAATTTGAAGTAAATAATGTAAGATACTCACGAAAAAGGAATGTTTAGGCGCTACTTTATCATACTGACCTGCTGAGATTACTACGGGAGTCGCCTGACAATTTAAATTAAGGAGACCGCCGAGAATTTTGTGTTTTGAGAATAGTCCGGCCCGTGCCTGCTTTACCTTATCCTGCCAGTCGGGGTCATAACCCTCAAGATTTGCGTTTGCACTTGCAAGCTGATTTGATACATCATCGTACTTGTCCTTTTCGACATACTGACCGCCTGCAAGGTTGCCGAGCTTAACATCTGCCGCATTGTTTACCTTTTCTGCAAACTGTTCAAATGTTAACGCTTCGCCGCCAAACAGGGCTTTTAAAATTTCCATTAAGTCCATTTGTTTGCTCCTTTCAATTTATTAGCAATTGTGTGTATGCTCAGATATTTGAGCAATATTAAAAGCCCCCGAAATTCGGGACCTTATAACCATAATTTGTAATTTTAAAGGTAAAAGTAAAAGGGATGTTTCAAACACCCCTTTAATACCCTTTTAAATTCGTTTAATTTTGTTTTTATTCAATCAACTAACTCTACCTTTTAGCAACAAAAACTGATACAAGGCAAATACGGTACAATTTACAGTTTGCTGATTATATACCGGGAATAAAGTCCTTTATACCTTTAGCAAGTTTGTAGAAACGCTGCATAATTGAATTTTCAGTTAAATATTCCAGCCCCTTGAGAGTAATGCTGATATTTGTACAATCAACACTGACATCACCCGAAAGATATTTTGAAGTTTTGACTCCTTTAACATAGCCTGAGTCGGAAAGTATTTCAATATATCTGTTCCAACGCTCCTTGCTTATTTCCTGTCGGTTGTGATCAATCTGAGAAACATCAAAATCAGAATAATCCATAGCAGCTTCGAGTGTACTCAGAATTTTGTATATACACTTAAAATTATCATTCATATACTGTAATCATCCTTAATATTGCACATTCATAAAATTTGTTTTTATTCAAACTCATAAGGTAGTAAAAATACTTGCAAGAGGGCAATAAACCGCTTGTAGTTTGAGAATAGTGTAAATCTAATTAGGGTACAAATTTTACTCGTGGACTGTGAAAAAACAGCATTGCAAAAAACAATAAGGCACATAACCGTTATCACTTTCGGTTATGTGCCTTTTGTAATATAATAAGTTTGTTAAGAATACCACGATTGATTACAGTCCAAAACAAGGAAGATTTCAGTGCGTTAATTTCCAAAGTAAGTTCTACCATGAAAGTTACTTTGAAAATTAACTATTTACTTTTTTCGTTTAAATTTGCGGTAAATATGAATTGTATAATCCGTTATATTGTGTTATTATGTAGTAAAATGGTGTGCAACATTGGTGTTTTGAAAAAATTATGTTGCTGAAATTAAACTTGAAATAACTGACGGGTGGCATATGGTTCGCAAAGTTGACAAAACAAAGCTTCTGACTGTTGTCGGGATAATTATATTCCTGTTCGGAGGTGCGGTGAGAATTTTTTCTCATCTTACTTCCTCGGCGGACAATTATATTGAAAATTTTGATGTTATTATCTTTTCGGGGCTTATTATAGGCTGGGGTGTGTCTGTTGCATATCGCATTGTTCAGAAGAATATACGAATCTGCCTTGTGATATCTGCGGCGCTTATGCTCTTGTGGATGGCTCTTCGTGCCATAAAATACAACAGCCCTGCCGATATCAACACATACGGACGGTATCTTTGGTATTCATATTACATAGCAATGGTGTTTTTGCCGCTTATGATGTTTTTTGCAATGCTGAATATCGGTAAGCCCGAAAATACAAATAACCGAAAATATCTTTTGATTATACCTGCCGCCGTTCTTGTGCTGCTTGTTATGACGAACGATTTTCATCAGCTTGCTTTTGTATTTGAATCCGATTTTCACAATTGGAACAAACAATACAGTTACGGTCCTGTTTACTATGTAATTGCAGTGTGGATTTTTATACTTGTACTTTCGTCAATTGTGCTTTCAATCAATCGATGCAGAATTTCCGCAACACGCAAAAAGCTGTGGATTCCGATTGTAATAATTCTTGTCGCAATAATTTACACACTCTGGAATAATCTGAATCACGGATATTCGGGACTTAGAATTTACAATGTTCCCGAGGTGTTCTGCTTTGCCTCAATTGCTCTATGGGAAAGCCTTATTCAGATAGGTCTTGTGCCGTCAAATACGGGTTACGGCGATTTTTTCAATGCGTCAAATCTTAACACTCTCATATTTGACAATGAGGGCAATGTGAAATACCGCTCTAAAAACGCAACAAATGTTTCAAAAGATGTTGTTCTGCAAAACGGTAACAGTGTTTTGATTGATGAAAATATAATTCTTAAAAAGCATAATATAAAAGGCGGTAAGGCAGTTTGGACGGAAGATATATCGGCAATTAACCGAATTAACAGAGAACTTTCGGAAGTAAAAGAGCAGATTTCGGAATACAATGTAATCTTAAAATCAGAGGCAGAGCTGAAAAAACGAAGAGCGGCAGTAACCGAACAGAATAAGCTCTATGACAGTATAACCGAATTTATCCGTCCTCAGCTTTGCGACCTTGAAAATATACTCAAAAGTATTGAAAATAACAGCGGAGATATTTCGGTCAATTATGCCCGTGCCTGTGTTGTGAATGTTTACATCAAGAGAATAAGCAATCTGCTCATTATGGCAAAAAGCAGAAAAATGCTGAATGCTTTTGAGCTTGAAAACAGTATCCGAGAACTTGCCGAGTACATTTCTGTTTACGGAATTTCGTGTTCGTTTTTCAGTAATGTTTCGGGAGAAATTTCAGCCGAAAAAACGATTGCACTTTTTAAATTCATCGGTATTTTTATAAGGCGTATAATGAACTGCACAGATGCGTTGCTGTTTAATTTAAAAGTCAATGAGAAATTTATTGATTTAAAAATCAACTGTGACAGCAAAAATGAAATGAAAATTCCCGATGATTTACTTGACGATATTACAAAACTCGGCGGAAATGTCACCACGGAATATGACGCCGACACGCTGTTTGTGTTTGTTCGTATGCAAAGCGGAGGTGATGACATATGACACCCATCCTTGAAATGCGTTCGTTTGTTTGTGTTATATTGATGAGTGTGCAATTTGTTGTTGCCTGTGCGGCAATATACAACGCAACGCAATCATTTCTTTATAAAATCAGGTTGTGGAAACCGATTTCAGCGGTTATAATTGCAGTAATCTCTTTGACAATGTTTTTGGTAAGCACTCATGTCTTGAGTAAAATATATTACGATAACCAAATTAATAAAATGGCTGAATTTTTTGGCAGAATGCCGTTTGTTCTGTCTGTCGGCATAACGGCATATTGTGCTGTAATGTCTGTGTACATAACGGTAAGGCTTCATCATTGCAGAAATACCGATATTACCGCAATGTCAATTAAAGAAAGCTTTGACGGCTTGCCGACAGGACTTTGCTATTTTGACGAAAACGGACTTGTTGTATTGAAAAATAACCTTATGGAAAGCATATGCCTTGAACTTACGGGTAAATCACTTAATGTTGCAATGCCCTTCAGAGAGAAGATAAAAGAGGCTTCTCAATATGAAAATGACGGGGCATTTACAGTCAGATTAAAGGACGGCAGGGTTTTCAGCTTTTCGTTGTCGGAAACGGAAATTTTTTCAAAACCGTATTTTCAGCTTGCGGCAACCGATATAACAGAGTTTACAAAGCTTACATCGACCTTGGAATATGAAATAGGCGAGTTAAAAAAGGTTAATGCTCATCTGAAAAAATACAATGAAATGGTCTATGATCTGACAAGAGAAGAAGAAATTCTTCGCACAAAAGAGATAATTCATGACAGGCTCGGCAGTACGCTGATAACAACAAGAAGATATCTTGAAAACGGCACTCTGTCTGAAAATAACAGTAAATTACTTGAAATGTGGAAAAACAATATTTCTGTTCTGAATACCGCAGAGAATGATCGCAAAGATGAAAACTTTGCTAAGGATATTGAAAATGCCGCAAAGCTTGTCGGAATAACGCTTGAAACAGTCGGAAATCTTCCGACTGATAACAATGCGGTTGCACGGGTTCTGACTTTTGCAACAATGCAATGCCTTAACAATGCCGCAAGACACGCAAAAGCAGATAAAATGATTCTTGAAAGTCTTGACGACGGTGAAAAATATATTTTTAAATTTGCAAATAACGGCAGAAAACCGCCTCAAAAAATCAATGAGGGCGGCGGACTTTCTTCCGTAAGAAAAAAGGCGGAGCAAATCGGCGGAAGCATGAAAATATCGACTTCCGAAATTTTTGTTCTTGAAATCACAATACCGAAAAGCGAGGTGCTGCAGTATGACAAGAGTGCTGATAGTTGAAGATCAGTCAATGCCGAGAACTTTATTTGAAATGTATGTAAACCAAAGCGAAAACTATACGCTTGCGGGCTCAATAAGTAATGCCGATATGACGGATTATCATTGTGAAAATTCCGATGTTGACCTGATTTTAATGGATATATGCACTTCAATGGGAGCAAACGGTCTTGAGGCGGCTGAAAGAATAAAAGCAAAGTTCCCGAAAATTAAGATAATCATTGTTACCTCAATGCCCGAATATTCCTATCTAAAGCGTGCCAAGGATGCAGGAGTTGACAGCTTTTGGTACAAAGAGGTAAGTTCCGAACCTATTATTGAACTTATGGACAGAACAATGAACGGTGAGCGTGTGTTTCCCGACACAACTCCCAAAATTAAATTCGGCAACGCAATGAGTACGGATTTTACCGAAAGGGAGCTTGAGGTTTTGCGTGAACTGACAAGCGGTGATACAAACACGGAAATTGCCAAAAAACTTTACATTGCTCCGGGCACTGTCAAGAACTATATACAGTATATGCTTGAAAAAACAGGCTTTAAGTCAAGAACAGAGCTTGCCGTAAAGGCAAGAGAGGCGGGACTTGTAATCCTTGACGATAGAATTAACGACAAATAAATACTTTTTTCTGAATATGTGCCGTTTGGCACATATTTTTTTGCTGTTAAAACAGTATAATACAATTACAGGATATAAACTGCTCAGACGGTGAATATCTTTTGTGCAAAACGCTATCTTTGTCCGATTAATAATCAAAGACAAAGGTGCATAAAATTTATTATTTAATGACAGGAGGAAAAACTATGGAGGCAAAAGGTTCAACTTTTCTTAAAGTAACGGGAATCCTCATGATTGTATTCGGTGCTATTGCATTGATTGTATCAATCATCGCCATTCTCGGTATCGCCGCACTTGCAGCTTTTAACGACGGTACATACGATATGACTATGCTTTATGTAGGCGGCGTTTTCGCACTTATCAGTGCGGTTGCTGAGTTTGTTGCAGGTATTATCGGCGTTATCAACGCAAAACTTCCGCACAAGGCAAATACATGTATTGTATGGGGCGTTGTTGTTGCGGTTATGTGTATTGCAGGCGAAATTATCAGCATGATAGGCGGATCACAGTTCAATGTATTCTCTCTTATCTGCGGTCTTGCTATCCCTGTACTTTACATTATAGGCGCTGTTAAGAACAAAGCATAATTATTTTATTATTTACCCCCCTTTTAATTACCCACCATAAATATTTTTAGCACAAGGTCACAGCTGTCCGAACAATCGGGCAGCTGTGCTTTTTTGTTTATGTTGTGAAATATGCCGTTTGGCACATTCATATTCTATCGCAAAATTGTACAATATAAGTGAAAGGTATAGGTGAAAAGGGGTGATGTCCGTTGAAGAAAATTTTGCTCAGTGTTCAGAATAATTTGCTCAGTGAGGCTATTCAAAATGCCCTTGTAAAGAAGGGAAGATTTTGTATTGAAAATGTTTCACCGAATCAAGACGGGAAAATTCTTGATTTGTGCATTGCAGAAAGAGTTGATGTTTTACTTATGGATGTCACAAGACTTGCCGATTCAACTATTGAGAAACGGCTTGAGCTTTGTGGAAAAGTAAAGGAATATCTGCCAAGCTGTAAAACGGCTTTGCTCTGTGACGAACAGACATATCCCGACCTTGCCGACAGGGTTAAACAGGCAAAACAATTCGGAAAAATAAGCTCGTTTTTTTATTCATCCGTAACGGCAGATTATCTTGCCGCCGCACTTGACGCACTTTAAAAAGGAGGTACTGTTTATGGGTATATTTGACAGCTTAAAAAATATGACAAATCAGGCTGTAAAAAACAATGTTTCAAAGGCCGTTTCGGGAGCGGTAAACAATGCGATGCACAAAAGCAAAACATTTGTATTTACCGATTATCCGAAAAATGCAGATGAACTCAAAAAAATGCCGGAGCTTGACTTTTCGTCACCTCTTTCAACAGCGGCATTTGCAATGCTTGTGTTGCTTGAATATGATGAAAGTCCGGAAAACACAATAGAAATGCTTAATGTATTAAAAGGACCTCAGCCGATGAACGGGATGGATGTTCAGTTTTTGCGTGACAGAATCAAGGGCAGGGGATATATTCCTCGCTCATATTTTGAGGGTTCATCCGTGAAGAACGATTATACACCGAATGTTCCGTACAAAATAACCGTTTCCGAGTATGCATATACCTATCAGAGCGAGGGTTATGCAAAGGTTCAGGTTCAGTCGTCGGGAGCAGACTCACCTCGTCCGATTGAGCTTCGCAGAAAGGGCAATCAATGGTTCTTATGGCGTAATCTTGCACTCTCTGATATACGAACTCCGGCTTCGGTTGACCCTTGGGCATAAAGGAGGGATTTTTATGAAAATCAAGAAAAAAGTAAAGCGTATTTCGAGTGTTGTTTTATGCTTTCTCATGCTGTTGACAACACTTCCTATGACAGCCATAACCGCAAACGCTGCGGCTCAGGCTTATATCAAATATATCGACACCGAGGTTTACATAGGAGATGTCCTTAACATTATCGTGGGAGTAAACGGCGGCAGTACAGACGAAACCTTTACCTATCAATGGCAGGCAAAATATCCGAGCCTAAGCTGGGTTAACCTCTCCGATAAAACCGACAGACCCGACTCGAAATTTTCGGGTGTTTTTACAGACCATCTTAAATTTCAGACCTACGCAGAACTTGTAGGACCCGGCTCAGGGTGGAAAGATGTTGTCTTTAGATGTAAAGTAACGGGTTCAAAGAGCGGTACTTTTTATTCGGGAAAATGTAACTTTCCGGGACTTCTTGAGAAGACAGAAATTCCTACAATTGGATTTTTAGGCTTGGAGAAACCTGAACAGGGAAAAATCCCCTCAACAACGGCAACTCCGATAAACAGCACTTATTACAGCTTTGATTATATTGAGTGGTATAAGTACGAAAACAACAAAATTAGCAGAAAGCTCGACAGCGGAGAAACTTTTGACAGCGGTATGTATTGTTGTCAGCTATACTTTAATATGAACAGAGGATATGCGGTTGCCAAGAACGCAGTATGTGGTTTGTACAATGGCGACAGTCAGGCGACAATTCTTCAGGATGAAACCACAGGTCAATATTATATTTGGGCATATTACAATGTTCCATATGAATCGCCATCATTTACACATCAGTTCCCTGAGGCAGAAATTATGATTATGAAAGGCAAAGAAGAAATTATATGGGTTGCTGCCAAAAATGCCGCAAGCTATCAGTGGCAGATGAAAGTAAAGAGAAGAACACCCACCGGTATAATAAGAATGTGGAAAAACATAGATGACGACTCATCTACATTAAACCAGTTTTCCTTCAAGGGTACAAAATCAAATACTTTGAGAATCAGACCGAATACGGATTTTGATGAAACTCAGTTCAGATGTGCTGTTACGGGTAAAAACGGTGATGTTATTTACAGTGAATCGGTTAAAGTTACGCAAAAGTTTAATGCATGCATTATAATAGATTTCAGAACGGGCGGCTCACCGGATGACACTATTACTGTTAAGTTTGATAAATACACTCCTGGTGGCGTTTATAAGAGTAGCTTTACAGATGAAATAGTGCACAAAAATGCAACTCTGTATTATTATCAAACAGGTACAGGTAAATATGTCATTACCGTAAGCAAGCCGCAATGCGTGACACGGGTATATGAAGTGAATGTTGATAAGAAAGATGTTAACCTTGATGTAAACATTACTGTTCCGTATGATGTCAATATGGACGGTGTTATTAATATCGTGGATGCAACCTTGGTTCAAAAATACATTGTCGGGCTTGAAGAATTTGACGATTACACTTTCAAAATTGCAGACACAAACGGTGACGGCACAATATCAGTTATTGATGCTACAAATATTCAGAAGAAAATCGTGAATCTTTTGTAAAGGAGAAAGTTTATGGGACTATTTGAAAAGAAATATTGTGACCTTTGCGGTGACAAGGTAAACGCCCTCACAAGGCAAAAGCTTTCAGACGGTTATCTTTGCAGCGACTGTAAGCACAAGCTCAGTTCGCTTTCATCAGGCTGGAAAAACAGGACATTAGCAGATGTTAAAGCTCATCTTGAACAGCGTGAACAGAACAGACAGAAATATTCGGCATTTGTTCAGTCGGCAAGTGCCGGTACAAACGAAAAGCTTGTTGTAGATTTTAATAACAGAAAATTCTATTTTACAATAGGCAGAGATTTCAAAAACAGCAATCCTGAAATTTTTGATTTTTCACAGCTGCAGGACTTTTGGCTTGAGCTTGGATATACAACTCTGCAAGATTCCGACCGTGACGGAATTCCTGATGAGTATGACCGCTATGATAACCGTCAGGGCAGGAACAGCGGTTTTGGCAGTCAGTTTGATACAACAAACTCATTTTCGGGGCAAAACGGTATGCTTGATGTTCCGCTTGCACTTCAGCCGTATGTTCGTGATACAAACACATCGTCATCACCGCAAAGAATATCTTCTTTAAAAGCAAAATTCATCGTAAATCATCCGTTCATAACCGATATATCAATGTATGTTGATTCGTCAATCGGTACTGTAAGAAATGAGCTTATGAGAGCGTTTGATGACGGAATGCAGTTAATGAGACTGTGTGAACAAATAAGGAACGGTATGCAGAACAATATGGGCTATCAGCAAAGCGGAATGCCCATGCAGAACAATATGGGTTATCAGCAGAACG
>ULNB01040808.1_pt1 | contig 11550 bp, 8 predicted proteins | sample 1951811 | NCBI WGS metagenome assembly ULNB01 (sample SAMEA4835566, study PRJEB28245) | human gut metagenome | biome: gut microbiome; material: fecal sample | place: Denmark | collected 2008
CTGTGGCTGGCGCTGGCAAGGCCGCTGCCGGACGGCGGTTACGAGCTGATCTCCGGTTGCCGGCGACTGGCGGCGTGTCAGGTACTCGGAATTGAAACTATGCCGGTTATCGTCCGTGAAATGTCCGACGACGAAGCGGTAATCGCAATGGTGGACGCAAATCTGCAAAGGGAAACAATACTGCCAAGCGAAAAAGCGTTTGCCTTTAAGATGAAACTGGACGCCATAAAGCACCAAGGTAAAACTTCTGTGCAAGTTGCAGAGAAGTTGCTTAGTGTAGAAAAGGTTGCCGAAGAAGCAGGTGAAAGCAAAGACCAAGTGCGAAGATATATCCGCTTAACTTACTTAATCCCCGAGCTGCTTTCAATGGTAGATGACAATAAAATCGCTTTCAACCCTGCGGTTGAAATCTCCTACCTTGACCGTGATGAACAGCTCACTTTGCTTGACGCAATCAATATGAATGACTGCACACCGTCACACGCACAGAGTATCAGGTTGAAGAAAATGTCACAGGACGGCTTGCTTACCGCCGATGCAGTCTATGCTGTTTTGTCGGAAGAAAAGCCAAATCAAAGGGAACAAATCAAGCTGCCCCGTGATGAGCTTCGCAAATACTTTCCGCAGAATTACAGCGATGAACAAATCAAACGAGATATTCTGAAAGGCTTGGAGCTTTTGAAACGCCAACGAGAACGCAACAGAGACGCTCGCTAATTCGAACCAAAGTGTACAGCGAGTGACTTTTGCAGAATGGAAAGAACTATGCCGGCAAGCTATAATAGGCTTGTCGGTGTAGGTCTTTCCTGTGATGTACAATGAAAGGAGTTAAAAATAATGGTATCAGGACACCTACAAGTTAAAAAAGGTTTTTATTATGTAGTGCTGAGCTACTATAACAACAACGGAAAACGCCGTGTGAAATACTTTTCCACGGGACTGCCCGAAAAGGGAAACAAACGAAAAGCCGAAGCCGAGCTTGTGCGAATCAGAAGTGAATTCGTGCCGCCGCAGGAAGTCGGCGAGCTTGCTTCCGATATGCCGTTTGCAGACTATCTGCTCGAATGGCTGGACATCGTCAAGGTGCGTGTTAAAGCGACCACATTCGGCTCTTACGAACAAATGGTAAAATCGGTTTTAGAGCCGTATTTCAGAAAGAAAACAGTAACTCTGCAAGGCTTGGAGGCTAGGCACATTCAACAATTCTATTCGGAAAAGCTGAAAACCGTTAAAGCAAACTCGGTTATACACTATCACGCCGTTATTCATCAAGCACTTAAATATGCATTGAAAACAGACCTTGTTACGCAGAATGTAGCGGAGAAAGTTGACAGACCGAAAAAGAACGATTATCAGCCGGTTTTCTTAGATGCCGACGAGTTAAAACAGATATTTGATGTAATAAAGGGAACAAGGCTGGAACTTCCGGTTTTGGTTGCCGCTTTTTACGGACTGCGGCGTGGCGAGGTGTGCGGCTTAAAATGGGACGTCATCGACTTTGAGCGAGGTACAATTACTATTAAGCATACGGTTACTTCCGTGCAAGTGGACGATAAAACAAAAATGTACGCACAGGACTCTGCAAAAACAAAATCCAGTATGCGTACACTTCCGTTGGTGTGTAGCTTTGCCGAATATTTCAAAGAGGTGAAAGCGGCACAAGAGGTCAATAAAAAGGTTTGCAGTAACTGTTACAACTACGAATATGACGGCTATGTTTTTGTTGATGAATTGGGTAATCTAATGAAACCCGATTATTTAACAAGTCAATTTCCTAAATTTATTCAAAATCACGGCTGTAAGCGAATGCGTTTTCACGATTTAAGGCACAGTTGCGCAAGTCTGCTTCTTGCGAACGACGTTCCGCTTAAACAAATTCAGGAGTGGCTGGGACACAGCGATTTTTCCACTACCGCCAACATCTATGCTCACCTTGATTACTCGTCAAAATTATCTTCGGCAAGTGCTATGATAAACGGTATGGCTTTGCCTGAAACGGTGAATTTCGGCAGCAGATGGGAAACAATCAAAAGTGTGGAGTGATTTTGAAGAAGTGGTCAAGAAAAAAGCCTGTAAACTGGCTTGTTTACAGGCTTTTTTTGGCGGAGAGTTAGGGATTTTTTCGGCATACTGCCGTATGCCTTCGCGTCGCTTCGCTCCTTGACCACGTCGGCAAAAACAGTCCACCGGACTGTTTTCTTCCGCAGACAAGTCTGCTCCCTCCTTGTTCGAATCCCTTTTTTGTTTTGCAAAAGCAAAAGCAGGCCTTACGACCTGCTTTTTGCTTTGGCGGAGAGTTAGGGATTCGAACCCTAGGTACATTACGTACACAGCATTTCGAGTGCTGCACCTTCGACCTCTCGGACAACTCTCCATATATTGTTTTTGAAATACGTCAGCATATTTTCAAGCTTATTTATTTCACAACGGATATTCTATCAAAAAACCTTGCGGTTGTCAATAAATAAATGAAAAAAAGAGTATTTTGTTTTCTGCGTGAAAATGCAACTCATGTACTTTATTTTTTAAAATCGGTGTGATATAATAAACCAGTATGTTTAAAATAATGACAGGAGGTTTTGTGATGGATCATTTTGAACTGGTTTCGCCGTTCGAGCCGATGGGCGATCAGCCGCAGGCAATCGAGGAATTGACGGACGGGCTTAACAAAGGATATATGGAGCAGACGCTTCTCGGTGCAACGGGTTCGGGCAAGACCTTCACAATGGCAAAGGTTATTGAAAAGGCGAACAGACCGACGCTTGTTCTCGCCCACAACAAGACCCTTGCCGCTCAGCTTTGCTCGGAGTTCAAGGAGTTTTTTCCGAAAAACGCAGTTGAATATTTCGTTTCATATTATGACTATTATCAGCCCGAGGCTTATATTCCGACAACGGATACCTATATCGAAAAGGATTCGGCAATAAACGACGAGATAGACAAGCTCCGCCACTCCGCAACCTCGGCACTTTCCGAGCGTAGAGACGTTATAATTGTTGCCAGCGTTTCGTGCATTTATTCCCTCGGTGACCCGATTGATTACCGAAGCATGGTTATTTCGCTGAGGACGGGAATGGAAAAGAACCGTGACGAGCTGATTAAAAAGCTGATTGAAATTCAATACGAGAGAAACGACATCAGCTTCACCCGTAACAAGTTCAGGGTCAAGGGCGACGTTGTTGAGATTTTTCCTGTTTATTCAAACGAAAACGCTTTCAGAATCGAGTTCTTCGGCGACGAAATCGACCGCATAAGCGAGATAAATGCCCTGACCGGTCAGGTGAAAAACGTGCTTTCGCATGTTGCGATTTATCCGGCTTCGCACTATGTTGTTTCACCCGAGAAGATGGAAAAGGCAATAACACAGATATATTCCGAGATGGAGGAACAGGTCAAGGTCTTTCAGTCCGAGGGCAAGCTGATTGAAGCTCAGCGCATAAAGCAGAGGACGGAATATGATATTGAAATGCTTCGTGAAACAGGATTTTGCAAGGGGATTGAAAACTATTCGGCGATAATGTCCGGCAGAAAACCGGGCGAACCGCCATTCACCTTGCTTGACTATTTTCCCGATGATTTTATACTTTTCGTTGATGAGTCGCATGTCACTCTGCCGCAGGTCAGGGGCATGTACGGCGGCGACAGGTCGAGAAAGGAAAGCCTTATCAATTTCGGCTTCCGACTTCCTTCGGCTTATGACAACAGGCCGCTGACGTTTGATGAATTCTATAATAAGATCGGACAGAAAATATTCGTCAGTGCAACGCCGGGCGAATTTGAACGCCAAAAGAGCGTGCAGATCGCCGAGCAGGTCATCAGACCTACGGGCTTGCTCGACCCCGAGATTTCCGTGCGTCCGACCGACGGCCAGATCGACGATCTCATCTCGGAAATCAACATGAGAATCGAAAAGGGCGAGCGTGTGCTCGTTACGACCCTCACCAAGAAAATGGCTGAGGATTTGACGGATTATATTGAAAATCTCGGCATCAAGGTACGATATATGCACTACGATGTCGATACGATAGAGCGAATGAAAATCATTCGTGACCTGCGACTGGGCGAGTTCGACGTGCTCGTAGGAATCAACCTTCTGAGAGAGGGTCTTGATATTCCCGAGGTGTCGCTCGTTGCGATACTTGACGCAGATAAAGAGGGCTTTTTGAGAAGTGAAACCTCGCTCATTCAGACGATAGGCCGAGCCGCACGAAATGCGAACGGCAAGGTCATCATGTACGGCGACACGGTTACAAACTCAATGGAGCGAGCGATTAAAGAGACACTGCGCCGTCGTGAGAAGCAGGAAAAATATAACAAGGAGCACGGTATTGTGCCCAAGACTATCAAGAAAGACGTCAGGGATATTCTTGAAATCTCGTCACCGAAGAATGATAAGCCGCACAAGCGCATGAGCCGTGCCGAGAAAGAACAGATGATTAAGCAGCTCACCGCCGAGATGAAGGCGGCGGCGAAGATACTTGAATTTGAGCATGCGGCATATCTTCGTGACCGTATAAACAAATTGAGAGAGGATAAGTAATGCGACAGAAGAAATTGATCGTAAAGGGTGCGTGTGAGCACAACCTGAAAAATGTTGACGTTGAAATTCCGAGAGACAAGCTTGTGGTTTTCACAGGACTTTCAGGCTCGGGCAAATCATCGCTTGCCTTTGACACGATTTATGCCGAGGGTCAGCGCCGCTATGTCGAGTCGCTCTCGTCATATGCAAGGCAGTTCCTCGGACAGATGGAGAAGCCGAAGGTCGACTACATTGAGGGACTTTCGCCTGCAATTTCCATTGACCAGAAAACCACATCAAAAAATCCCCGTTCCACGGTCGGAACGGTTACGGAGATATACGATTATTTGAGACTGCTCTATGCAAGAGTAGGTATTCCGCATTGTCCCGTCTGCGGCAGAGAGATCTCACGTCAAAGCGTGGACACGATCGTTGACAACATAATGGAGCTGGAAACGGGCACGAAAATTCAAGTGCTTTCTCCGATCGTCAGCGGCAGAAAGGGCGAATACGTCAAGGAGCTTGACAATATTCGCAAGAGCGGTTTTGTAAGAGTCAGAATCGACGGAATAACATACGACCTTTCGGAGCAGATTAAGCTTGAGAAGAATAAAAAGCACAATATCGAGGTCATAGTTGACCGACTTGTTATAAAGGACGAGATAAGAAGCAGACTTTCCGATTCCGTTGAGACGGCGGCAGACCTTTCAAAGGGTCTTATCATAATTGATATTATCGGCGGCGAGGAGCTTATGTTCTCGCAGAACTACGCCTGCCCGGAGCACGGAGTCAGCGTTGAGGAGCTTAACCCGAGAATGTTCAGCTTTAATAATCCGTTCGGTGCATGTCCTAAGTGCAGCGGACTGGGAATTTTTATGAAGGTCAGTGAAAAGCTCGTTGTTCCCGATCCGAGCCTTTCGATTCGTCAGGGTGCTGTCAAGGCTTCGGGCTGGTCGGCTGCCGACGGCGGAACGATTGCAATGATGTACTATGAAGCATTGGCGAAGGAATATGGTTTTTCTCTCGACGTTCCGTATAAGGACTTGCCCGAGAAGGCGAAAAAGGTCATCATGTACGGTACCGACGGCAAAAAAATTAAGATGCAGCGCAAGAGCGTTTACGGCGAAGGCACCTATATGAAGGACTTTGAGGGCATTATCAACAATGTTGAACGCCGCTATGCCGAAACAACAAGCGAATATTCACGTAACGAGATTGAACAGCTCATGACGGCGGTTGAGTGCCCTGAGTGCGGAGGTGCAAGGCTGAAAAAAGAGAGCCTGTTTGTCACCGTCGGCGGAATAAATATTTATGAATTTTGCAGCAAATCAATCAAGGATGCACTTGCTTTTCTTGACGGGCTGAAGCTATCGGAAAGAGATATGATGATTGCCGATGCGATTATCAAGGAGATAAAGAGCCGCATGAAATTCCTTGCGAGCGTAGGACTTGATTATCTCACGCTGACAAGAAGCTCGGGTACGCTCTCGGGCGGCGAAAGCCAACGTATCAGGCTTGCAACTCAGATAGGCTCGTCGCTCATGGGAGTGCTGTATATTCTCGATGAGCCGAGTATCGGACTTCATCAAAAGGATAATGACAAGCTTTTGAATACGCTAAAGGAGCTTCGTGACATCGGCAATACACTGATTGTCGTTGAGCACGACGAGGAGACGATGCTCTCGGCGGATTACATTGTTGACGTCGGTCCCGGTGCCGGAATTCACGGCGGTGAGATCGTCTGCTCGGGCACGCCGCAAGATATAATGAACTGCGAAAAGTCAATAACAGGTCAGTATCTCAGCGGCAGGAAGAAAATTCCCGTGCCGCAGAAAAGACGAAAGGGCAACGGTAAGTTCCTTGAGGTCAAGGGCGCCGCAGAGAATAATCTTAATAATATAAATGTAAAAATTCCGCTTGGAGAATTTGTCTGTGTAACCGGAGTTTCGGGTTCGGGCAAGTCCTCGCTTGTAAACGAAATTATCTATAAACGCCTTGCCGAGGAGCTGAACGGCGCAAAGCGATTCCCGGGCAAGCATAAGGAAATGCTCGGAATCGAAAATCTCGACAAGGTTATTGATATCGACCAGTCACCGATAGGCAGAACTCCACGTTCGAACCCTGCGACATATACGGGTGTTTTCAACGATATCCGTGAGCTTTTCGCCATGACCTCGGACGCAAAGAGCAGGGGATACACGGCAAGCAGATTTTCATTTAACGTCAAGGGCGGCCGCTGCGAGACCTGCCAGGGCGACGGAATCATGAAGATTGAAATGCACTTTTTGCCGGATATTTTTGTTCCGTGCGAGGTTTGCCACGGTGCAAGATATAACCGCGAAACGCTTGAGGTCAAGTACAAGGGCAAAAGCATTTATGATGTTCTTGAAATGACGGTTGAGGAAGCTGTCAACTTCTTCTCCGCTGTGCCGAAGATTCACAAAAAGCTGTCGACATTGTTCGAGGTCGGTCTCGGATATGTCAAGCTCGGACAGGCGGCGACTACGCTTTCCGGCGGTGAGGCTCAGCGAGTTAAGCTTGCAACCGAGCTTGCAAAGCCGGCAACGGGCAGAACAATTTATATTCTCGACGAGCCGACGACCGGACTTCATACCGCTGACGTTCATAGGCTTATCGAGGTTTTGCAGAAGCTTGTTGACAAGGGCAATACGATACTTGTAATCGAGCACAATCTTGACGTTATAAAAACTGCGGATTATGTTATTGACCTCGGTCCCGACGGCGGCGACAAGGGCGGAAATATTGTTGCCACGGGTACTCCCGAAAAGGTGGCAAAGGTTGAAGGCTCATACACGGGTCAGTATCTTAAAAAGGTTTTATAATTGAGCGCAATTATGAATTCACCGATGCTGACGGCGGAGAAAAGGAAATCTTGAACGGCAAGGGTAATGTTTGCTAAGAAGCTTTAATTGACAAACAGATTAGTTCTTATTGTATTTTTTATTTCGCTGTGTTAAAATAGATTTCATTGGAAAGTTAGAAGAAACTTTCCAAGCCTCCCATTGAATGATTCAATGATAACCGTTTGCGGCGGTGGTGGGTATAAGAATAGTAACACAGTAATAGCCTTTACGATAAGAGCATAGCACCGTACCGTAAAACAATGAAGCAAAATCATTCGATAATATACAAAACAACGGGGGTATGAATTTGGCAGGTAAAATCAATATGAAAAACTTTTGGCAGCAGCTGCGGCCGATGCTCGGCTACAACGCCGCAAACATTCTTTTCGGCGGCTCGACCTACATAATAAGTCTTTTCTTTATGTCGTATCTGACTGAGGTTGAAGGACTTAACACAAAGCAGGCAGGCTGGGTCTTTGCCTTTGCCCATATTTGGGATGCAATAACCGACCCTGCGATGGGTCTTATCACCGACCGAACAAAGTCAAAGTTCGGCAAGCACCGCCGATATCTTCTTTGGGGCATTGTGCCGATTTTTATATCCTATTTCCTTTTGTGGAATTCATTTGGCCTTTCGCAGATAGTCAGCACGAACGTCATTACGGTTTATTACACCTGTGCATATATGCTCTTTAACACGGCGTACACACTCGTTTGCGTGCCGTACACGGCAATGCTGCCCGAGATTGCACCCGAATACTCACTGAGAACGCAGTATAAATCCGTTGAATACATCTTTAATTCGGTCGGAATGGTTTCTTCATTCGTGCTTGTTTCTGCCGTTCTCGGCTTTACGGACGTTAAGACGCTTGAAGCAACTCCGGAGATCAGAAGCAAGTTTCTTTTCATGGGTCTTGTGCTTGCACTGTTCTTCTCGCTTCCGCTTCTTATAACATTCTTCTCGTCAAAGGAAAAGGATTCGAGAGACATCGTTGTTCCGCCTGTTAATTTTTCGAATATGCTCAACGAGTACAAGCTCGTTTTCAAGAATAAGTCATTCAGACAGTATTTTGCTCTCAGTACCTTTTATTCGATTTCAAAGGGCTTCTACAATAATTCTAATCAGTATTTCATAAAGCACGCCGCAAAGCGTTGGAACAAGTATAATATTCTCAACACTGTTGCAGGCGTCGCCGAGGCTTCGGGATTCCCGATCAACTATGCATTGACGATGAAATACGGCAAGCAGCTCTGCGGAAAGCTGCTCGGACCTATTATGATAGTCGGTCTTGCAATTTCGCTTTTCGTTAATGAGAACACGCCGTCATGGGTTCTTTATCTTGCATCTGTTCTTTATTGCTTCGGCTTCTCCGGCGTAGGCTTTGTCGGAACAAACACTCAGCCGGACGTTACCGACGTCGATGAGCTTATCACAGGCCGCCGCCGTGAGGGCGTTATTTCAACGTTCTCGTCACTTATCAAAAAGACTATCAACGGTTTGATGGCAGCCTTAACGGGCTATATCCTCGCCGCTTTCGGTTTCCATACAGGTGAGGGTGCGGTTCAGACGGCAATGGGTATGTTCGGCATCAAGTTTACATATTCGATTTTGCCGATTATTTTTGCTCTGCTTTCAATTATCGGAATCTATCGCTACAAGATGACAAAGAGCGACCATGAGCTTATCAAGAGAGCAATAGCAGAGAAGAAAGAAACGGGCAAGGCGGTTCTTTCAAACGAGGAAAGAAAAATTTGTGAGGAAATTGCCGGTCAGGAATGGGGCAATATGTGGATAGGCAAGGCCGAAATTCCAGAGGAGCTTGCAGAATTGACCGAAGTAAATACAAACAACTGACGGAGGTATTTTTATGACACGTTACGATTATGCAAAGGCAAAATACGCCGAGATAGGCATTGATACGGAAAAGGTTATAGAAACCCTTGCAAATGTTCCTGTTTCCGTTCACTGCTGGCAGGGTGATGATGTTACGGGCTTTGACTCAAAGCAGGCTCTTTCCGGCGGAATTCAGACCACTGGCAACTACCCCGGCAAGGCAACCACTCCGGAGGAGCTTATGGCTGACCTTGACAAGACTTTTTCACTTGTCCCCGGCAAGAAAAAGCTTAATCTCCATGCGAGCTATGCTATTTTTGATGACGGTGAATTTGCCGACAGAGATAAGATCGAGCCGAAGCACTTTGCAAAATGGGTGAAGTTCGCTAAGGATAGGGGAATGGGTATTGACTTTAATCCGACCTTCTTCTCTCACCCGATGGTTAAGGATAATCTTACGCTTTCCTCGCCCGACGAAGAGGTTCGTGTATTTTGGGTAAATCATGGCAAGGCATGCCTTAAAATTGCCGAGTATTTCGCAAATGAGACAGGCGTTCCCTGCGTAATGAATATTTGGATTCCCGACGGATACAAGGACATTCCGGCTGACAGACTTGCTCCGAGAGCGAGATTCAAGAAGTCGCTTGACGAGATTCTTTCCGTTCATTATGACAAGAGCAAGGTTTATATCACGCTTGAATCCAAGGTGTTCGGTATCGGTCTTGAATCCTACACAGTCGGTTCTGCCGAGTTTGCACTCTCATATGTAAACTACAAGGGTATCACTCCGCTCATGGACAACGGCCATTATCACCCGACAGAGGTTGTTTCCGATAAGATTTCCTCCCTTCTTCTTTTCAACGAGAAGATTGCGCTTCATATCACTCGCCCCGTTCGCTGGGACAGCGACCATGTTGTTCTTTTTGACGACGAGACAAAGGAGATCGCAAAGGAAATCGTCGCTCATGATGCACTCGACCGTGTGTTTATCGCAACGGACTATTTTGATGCTTCAATCAATCGTATTGCCGCATGGACTATCGGCCTGAGAAATGTTCAGAAAGCACTTCTCAATGCACTTCTCACTCCTCACAAGGAGTTTGCAAAGCTTCAGGATGAGAGCAATTTTACAAAGCTGCTTGCAGCTCAGGAGGAATTAAAGTTCTTCCCGTTCAATGATATTTGGGCTGAATACTGCTCACGTCAGGGCGTGATCGCCGACGGCACATGGCTTGACGAGGTTGAAAAATACGAAAGAGAAGTTCTTTCAAAGAGATAATTCTTGACAAAATATTGCTGCAGCATCGTCAAAACCGAAAAGACTGAAAAAAATCGGGAAAAAGCAGTGGATTTTGTATTTTTATTATTGACAAATGACGTTTTACACTATATAATGTTTGGTGCATGACATTTGAGGTGAAGAGTATTTATGTATTTCGTTGAGCTTGAGCCTGTCTTTAATAATGAAGGCATGGCACTGCCTTTGGATTTCACGGTTGACATGAGCGATTGTGATATCTACGGCGGAAAATCATTCAATTCGCCCGTTCACGTTACGGGAGAAATCAAGAACTCAACAGGTATAGTCAGCATCATTGCAAAGGCTGATTTTACTCTCAATCTCACCTGCGACAGATGTGCGGCTGCATTTGACCGTACCTTTTCAATGCCGATCGAGCATGTGCTTGTCACGGAGCTTAACAACGACGAGGGCAATGACGAATTCATTGCTGTCGATTCGCTCCGATACGATGCCGAACCGCTTGTTCGGGAGGATATCCTCCTGAACCTGCCTACCAAGGTGTTGTGCAGGGATGACTGCCTCGGGATCTGTCCCCGATGCGGCAAAGACTTAAATGACGGTCCGTGTGACTGCGGCAAGGAGTGCGACCCTCGCTGGGATGCCCTCTTACAGCTCACACAGGAAGATCAGTAAGAATTATTTATCAGCATTAAGGAGGCGCTCAGAATGGCAGTACCGAAGAGAAGAGTTTCTAAAGCGAGAAGAGACAAGAGACGTTCAAACGTTTGGAAGATGGAAGCACCGGCACTTGTAAAGTGCCCGCAGTGCGGTGAGTACAAGAGAGCTCACAGAGTATGCTCAGCCTGCGGTTATTACAACGGCAAGCTTGTTGTCAAGAAGGACGCATAAGTCTTTTCAATGTGAAACGGAGAAGGTAGAGATTGGACCGTTTAATAGTGTCCCTTCTCTGCCTTTTTGACTTTTTTGACGGATCTTTTTCCGTTATACAGCCCAAAGCTTCCTTGCCGATATTCATATCGGCGGTGGAATCCTTGAACTGTCTAACGAAAAAATCTCTCGTCAAAATGTA
>ULNB01030768.1_pt1 | contig 11528 bp, 8 predicted proteins | sample 1951811 | NCBI WGS metagenome assembly ULNB01 (sample SAMEA4835566, study PRJEB28245) | human gut metagenome | biome: gut microbiome; material: fecal sample | place: Denmark | collected 2008
CATATTCTCTTTTCTCTCTGTTAAAATTCTTTTTCGCATCTATCCAATACAGCTGCAATTACCTGATCCATGTCATAATACTTATACTCTCCTAGGCGACCGCCGAAAATCACATTATTTTCTGCATCTGCCAACTTCTTGTATTCAGAATAAAGTAAACCATTCTTAGCATCATTAACCGGATAATATGGCTCATCTCCCGGCTTCCACTCACTGCTGTACTCACGGCTAATGATAGTCTTCGGCAGATCATTGCCGTTCTCATCCTTACCGAACTCAAACCATTTGTGCTCAATGATACGGGTCCACGGAGTTTCTCGGTCGGTATAGTTCACTGCGGCATTGCCCTGGAAATTTGGCTTATCCAAAGTTTCCGTCTCAAATCTAACAGAACGGTATTCCAGCGTACCCAGCTTATAATCAAAGTATGCATCAATCGGTCCAGTGTATACAACCTTATCAGCCAATGCATCCAGCTCCGCTTTGTTTTCCAGATAGTCTGTGCTCAAACGAACTTCAATTTCATCCAGCAGATTGGCAATCATCTTGGTATAGCCGCCAACAGGAATGCCCTGATAAAGTGCATTGAAGTAGTTGTTATCAAAAGTCAGCCGAACCGGAAGACGCTTGATAATAAAGGACGGCAACTCCTTGCAGTCACGTCCCCACTGCTTCTCTGTATAGCCCTTGATGAGTTTCTCGTAGATATCGCGACCGACAAGAGAGATGGCCTGCTCTTCAAGATTCTGTGGCTCACTAGTAATCTCTTTGCGCTGTTCTTCAATCTTTGCGGCAGCCTCCTCCGGCGTTACAACTCCCCACATCTTGTTAAAGGTGTACATGTTGAACGGAAGGGAGAATAATTCTCCTTTATAATTAGCCACCGGTGAGTTGGTGAAACGATTAAACTCTGCAAACTGCGTGATGTAATTCCAAACCTTTTTGTTATTAGTATGGAAAATGTGAGCACCATATTTATGAACATTGATACCCTCAATATTCTTGGTATAAATATTTCCTGCAATATTCGGGCGCTTGTCTACTACCAAAACAGACTTGCCATGTGCTTTAGCTTCATGTGCAAAAATCGCCCCATACAGACCAGAACCTACTACTAAATAATCATATTTCATACTCTTTCCTCCCATTCAGTCAGTTATTATTTTTTCTTGATAATTCGTCCAAGCAACTGATTTTCTATTTCTATGACAAGAGATTCCTTTGCAATTGTTAAAATCAAAAAATATACTCCAAAAAATACAATTGCAGAAGCACATAAAGTCATAAAACTTCCCCACTGCATTCTCTTTATTAAAACCGCGAGAACCCCTCCAGCTAAAACAGAACTGCCAATTGCAACATAATGAACCTGTCTATATGCTTCCTTAATAATTCCTCTAAGCGCAACGTACTGAACAATAAAAACAGCGATTTCTGCTGCCAAGGTTCCAATCGCTGCACCTGTAGATGCCATTTTAGGAATCAGAAGTGCATTTAAGATAATATCCACAATCATTCCAGCAATTTCCGAATAAAGAACTACTTTTTCTTTTCCAAGCGGCACTAACATTTGTATTCCCATTATGTTTGTCAGACCAATAAAAAGTAAAGTTGGCATTATAACTTGCATCGGAATAATTGCACCGGCATAAGCATCGCCCGATAAGAAGAAAACGCCCTCCTTTGCAAAAAGCATAAAATAAATCATCATCGGTGTTGCAATCAAAAACACGAAATTGATTGCCTTTTTTGTAATACGGTAAAATTCATCCATCATACTATGTTCGACATAGTATGATGCTCTCGGCAGCAAAACCACACCTAAAGATGTAACGATACTCACGAGAATCGTTTTTATCTTTACTGCCGCATTATAATATCCAACATCTGCGTCTGTACGAATAAATCCAAGCATTACAGTATCCAGATGCGTATATATTGTTGTGGCACAGGACATTGCAAAGAAAATCACAATCGCTTTTAAGTGTTTCTTAAAATTATAGTGACCAACAGGCTTAATGTTGACATAACGGTGTATATGAAAGAAGTTAAAAATATTTGAGGCAGATGATGCCAAAATGGAAATTCCACCATAAATGACATAATCGCTTTGTTCATGCACCATGAGAAACATCGCAACAATTGCAATAAACTTAAAAATAATCGAGCGAACCGTAATATAAGTATATTGTTCAAGTGCTTTATACAGCCATTCCATTCCTATGGCATTAAAAAAGATTGTCAGGCCAACAATCAAGAACAGGTCTTTATCCTGCCGAAATCTTGGGACATAGTATATTGCTGCAAAATAAACCACATATGCCAGTGCGCTCATCATAAGGTTGATAATGAACAGCTCTTGAACCATTTTCGAGAGTTCTTCCCGATTATCACGCACCTTTGCACATGCCCGAATGCCGTATGTTGGAATTCCCAACTGTGCAAAGAGTGTAAAGTAAGATACGATTGAAGTTGCAAATGATACTTTTCCGGTACCAATGGGCAATAGAATGCGTGAAACATACGGAAATGTAATCAGTGGAAAAACGAACTGCGACATCGTAAGAATCGCGTTCATTACAAAATTTAATTTAAGAGACTTTTGTTTTCCCATTTCCTTTCTGTTATTCTCCTTTTCTATGTGCATATTCAATCTTCGGATTAAAGAAAAATCCAGAGATCGTTCCTTTGCACGTCACCCAAACTCTTTTTGCTTTGTGATCCGGTGCTTTTCTGAGAATATTCTTGATTCGCCCACCAATCACACGCAGCCGACGGCCTACTTTTCCATTTTTTCGCGCGATGTACATTCCGTTTCTTGCTTGATAAAAGAAGCGTTCTATTCTTGTCTCATCTGCCGAAACCACATCTGCGCCTTTATTGGATGGTGCTTTATGTACAATAACACTATCGAAATCCAAATAAGCTGGAGCCAATTTTCTCAATCTTGCCGTATACTCCTGATCATCTCCATAAATAAAGAACTCAGAAATCGGCAATCCTGCTGTCTCAGCATATTTTAAATTGATAAAGCAGCCAACAAAAGAACAAGTATCAATCAACAACAGCTTGTTTTTTCTAATTCTGTCCAAATCCAGCCCTAATCTGGAGTTGTACTGGAAATCCGGAACATTCATATCAAACAGTTTCCCATCCGTCCAATACACTAATGAGGCCAGATAGGAAAACTCACCATCTAATGCCTGTCCCTTATCCACAAGGCTTTGCAATGCCTCTTTTTCCGGGATAGAGTCATCATCCATGATCCACGCATATAAATAGCCGAGCTCTATGGCTTTTCTCAAACCAAAAGCAAATCCACCTGCACCACCAAGGTTCTTTCCGGTATTATAATATTTGATTCTCTTGTCCTGAATCTCTGCAACCATTTCCTTTGTGCCATCATTGCTGTTGTTGTCAACAATCAGGATATCATGGTCCTTAAATGTCTGATTCAAGAGTGCTTCTATGTTTTCTTTTAATAATTTCTTTCGATTATACGTTACTATTACTTCTGCATACTTATTCATATTCTTTCTCATTTCGGTTCCTTTCAAAAAATTCTTTTTTGCTCTTTATCATTCCAACGCAGGCAACAGAAATTATAATAAAAGGATTATATCTAAAAGATAATAATTGCGGGTCTGTTATGCAATGAATAAGGAACAAAGAACATCCCATGCATAGATAAATATTCTTTGTCACAACACTATAGCATTGTACCGCCATCATTGCCAAACATAAAACCACAAGCATTATCACACCGTATCTTACTAACACCTGCAAATATGAAGAATCAACATAAAAATAATCCATACCGGATACTTTTGTGCCATCGGTTCCTGTCAGCCATGTAATGGGTTGACCAAACAATGAAACACCATACGTTTCTAAAGCAATTTTTCCAAAATACGGCCTATTTGAAAAAGCTGCATTTATAGCCACGAATGCAGGCTCATTATAGTGAGCAATATAAAAGTACTGTGCTACTATCGTTGCAATTGCTGAAAAGAATGGAAATATTTCTAATATTCTCCTTGGAAAATCTCTGTCAAACAGAAACTGTTTTATCTTTTCAATATTCAACAAGTAATATAGGATAATGCTTGCATTAATAACAACAAATACAGCTAATGTATCCGTCATCTTATAAAACCAAACATTTATGACTTCAATCAAAATCCAACTTCTAAACTTTATTTTGTTTTTTCTACTGGCAATATACGCCAAAACTGTGTGCAAGAAGAGATTCGGACCAAATGTGGCAAAATAAAATCCCAAGTACTCTCGTCCTGCACTAGTTTGAGACGGGAGAATTCCTATAAGCCATGCAAAAATCACTATCGCAATTGCAATGCCAGCACTAATACAATAAGTCTTCAGAACAGATTCCGGCTCTGCCTTTGAACAATACAATATGAATATAACAATATAGATCAAGTCACTGTCTGCCTGATTGAAGAATATATTTCCTATTATCAGGAGAGCGATTAGTCCCCATAAAAGCAAATTACGAATGCTGAACTTTGAGTGGCGTAAAAGTACCAATACCGGAACAGTTGCCGCAACAATCTTTAATCCTTTACACAGCGTTGCAAGAATTGCAGATGACGAAAGAAGATATGACTGCCCAATGACAAACAGGAAAATACAGATTCCATAACAAATATTTGTAATATCTTTAACTTTAATCTTTGCGCCTTTTGTAGTAATCATTCATCCAATCCATCGTCAAGTGCTGATTGACCCTGCACCCCACAAAATCCTTTCTTTGAATTATTTTCATATTAGCTAATTTTTTCTGGAAGTACCAGCCAATCTCCAATTTTTTTATCCCACTCTTTTGTTTCAAACGGCACAATCGCGCCAAAATGATAAAATGTCATTTCTCCAAAGTATACTTGACCATTTGCTTCATAAAAATCCACTCGAACGTGTGGGAACCCTTCGCTGAGTTTTTTGGTAAGCTCAATCATTTTTTCAAAATGTTCTGGTTTTCTGATGGCGGATACAGAGTTCGGATAGTGCTGTACAATGTTCATGTGGTTAAACTGCATATCATAAAAGTCAAACTTTGTGTTCTTGACGCCTCTTTCCGTTGCCACAAACATCAGTTTTGGTTCTCCATTGAAACAGAAGAATTTATAATCGCGGAGTTCTCCGGTTTCCTGATCTTCCATATATTTTTCAGCAATAATTCTCGGTTTGACCCCTTTATATGGCCACTCCCTCGTCCAAAGATAATAATTGTTTGCCAGAGATTTTTCGATTTTTTTCCTAGCCTTTTTCAAATCAAGTTTGGATTTATCCTTGCAGACAACCAGTCCACCTGAATCATGTGTGCATTTCAGCACAAACTGATTTGGAAGCTCATTGAAGTTGATATCCTCAAATTTATCCCATACACCAAGCGTCGGGATAACATACTGTTCACCAATTTTATCTGCAATATATTTTTTCACTTCGTATTTGTCAACCAATGTAATAAGATCCGACCTTCTATAATATAGTTTGAGCCAGTTCAATTTTTCATTGAATGTCTTCGGATTCTTAAAATCAATAAACTTTCCAAACTCTGCATAATAAAAAATTTGCAGATATGGCTTGTCCGGCATCCAATTAAGCAGTCTGTGGTTCACAAAATAGCCAGCCACACGCCGCAAACCATGTTTTTTTTCACCCATCTTACTCACACTCCTTCACATAATCCAAAAGTATCTGCATTTTTTTCAAAACTTTTTCAGACGAATACTCCTCCAACAAGCATCGCCTTGCTTGTTTTCCGCATTCTGCCATCTGTCCAGGATTTGCAATGGCCCATTCCATTTTATCCTTTAAATCTTCAACATTGTTCGTCTGAAACAGAAGACCATTTTCAAACGATTTGATCAAGCTTCTAGGACCTGTTTTACAATCGCTGGATATACATGGAACACCGAAAGCCATTGCTTCCATTAGTGCATTTGGCATCCCCTCGTAATCAGATGTCATCACAAACATATCCGCTACTTGTAGCTGTTTCTCGATGCTCTGGCTTCTCCCCCGTAAAAAAACATGATTAGCAAGTCCATATTCATCGACTAAACCTTCAAGGTATTTCTTTTGATTTCCCTCACCGAAAATATCCAGTGTAATTTCAGATTTTATCTTTGTAATATCAACCATAGCTTTCAGAAGAAGCGGATAATTTTTTTGTTCGTGAAGTCTGCCTACTGCAATTATTTTAGAAATTTTCCTACTATAAATTTCTTTATGATTATCAATAAACTTTGATGAAAGAGGATTGGGAACAACAAAGCACTTTTTTCTTAAATCGGCTGAAAAATATTCCGATTGCTCTTCATTTTGAACCAGAATGGCACAAGATTTCTTAGCCAGGTAATCGCGAAAATTTCTTAACAATCTTTTTTCTGGCATTGTCCACGGATTATTTCTGATGGTCAAAACAAACGGAATTTTCATTCCTGTGATTGCAAGCCAAGACACATACAGAACGGTTCCAACAAACGGAATAATTACATCAGGCTGGATTTCTTTGATAATTTTTCTCATATCAAAGATTCTCATTCCTTTTGTTATTGTACTATCCTTTCGTTGTGGCATTTCATGTATCTGTACCTTTTCAGAAATAGAATAGTCTCTCTCTGACGTTTTATATGTAATAATATGAACGTCTTCGCCAACATCAGCCAATAAGCCAGATAAAACTGAAACAACTCTTTCGGCTCCACCTCCTGTAAGGCTCCTAATTGTAAATAATATTTTCATTCTATCTCCTGTTCCGCTTTTTTGATTTGCTTTACATATTTCTTAAGAGTTCAACCCACTGGTTTATAATTGCGGCTGTATTGAAACGATCCAAATCCTTTTTTGTTTTTGACGCAAATTGCTTTAGCAACGTTTCATTTTTCATCAGTTTTATCGCACAATCTGCGAACTGCTGAACATTTCCTTCTTCTACTAGGTATCCATTGATACCATTATCAATCGTTTCTTCAGGTCCTTCCTTACAACGAAAGCTAACAGCCGGGAGTCCTGTTGCCATTGCTTCCATCAGAACTAGCACAAACCCCTCATAACGCGAAGATAAAAAAAACAAGGACGATTCCATATATTCTTTATGAATATCATCAGAAAATCCTTTTAGTTCTATATTCCTGAGCCCCAGTCCGTCAATCTGCCCCTGAAGTTCTTTTTGAAGCGGTCCTTGTCCATAAATATCTAATTTCCAGTCCGGGACTTCCTTTTCAATCAAGGCCCAAGCCTCAACCAGCATATCAAAGCCCTTTTGTCTACTTAAACGTCCAACTGCAATCGCACGTTTTTGTGTCAACGGCGTACTTTCGCTTGTATCAACTGCAATTGGGTTATAAATATATGTCACATTTTTGCAATATTTGTATTGTGTCAAGTAGTTATTTAAATCATTCTTGCCTAATACCACAACACAATCAGCATGTTCTGCCGCCAGTTTTCTGGCATATTTGACCAGTTTATTAGGGCTTATATAATAGTTAAAATGTTCCCATGCGATACATTTACATATTTTCTTTATCTGCAAAGGAATCAAATAAAGATATAACGCTACATCGACTGCTATCATGATGTCAATCTGTTCTTCTTTTACATATTTAATCAATTGCTTTTCGACATAGATTTTTCTCAAAGCTGAATTCTCGCATTTTTCTCCATTTAGTGAGTAAAGTTTAATGTTTTTATCTATTTCAAATTTGCAAGAGTTTCCATGCTGACAACTGATAATCCTCACATCAAAATTTTTTTTTACTAACTCATTTGCAATGACAGATGTAACTCTCTCAGTACCTCCGCCGCTTTCAAAATTCATTATTAAGAAACCTACTTTTTTATTCATCTCAGGCAGTTCTCCATCGGTTCAAATAATAACTTTCCATATATTTTGCAGTTGCGTCCATATCAAATCCTGCATCAATCACATACTGCTGCATATTGGTATGTGCTTTCAGATTCTGTGCCATTTCAAGCGCTACATTGGCCCACTTTTCTGCGCCATCGCTCAGCAGAAGTTTCTGGTATATCGGCGTAATATCTGTTTCCGGCGGCAATCCTTCAGAGCAGACAATAGGAACACCCGCCGCCTGTGCTTCGATTGCAACAATACCCAGACCTTCAAACAAAGATGGAAAAACAAACACATCCATCGCTTGATAAATTCTGTTCATATCCTTTCTATTTCCAAGAAAATGCACACAATCTGAAAGGCCTTTTTCGACCACTTTGCTTTTTACTTTCTCTTCTAATGGCCCGGTGCCAACAAGAATCAATTCAGCGTCAGGCTTTTTCTTCTTGATTTCTGCAAAAACATCAATCAGGAAATCATGGTTTTTCTGAGGATGCAGGCGACCAACATGGCCGACAACAAATTTATCCTTTAACCCCAGTTCTTTCCTGATTTCATTTCTGGTATCCGCATCCGCAATAAAGTTCTGCGAATCAATCGCATTTTTCAGTACTTGAAACGGCTTGTCTTTGAACAGATATTTTCCAGCTTCTTCAGAGCAGGCGAAAAGATCTGTTGCGTTTTTGGTAAACATTCGCTGCATGAACAGCTTCGGTAAATATTTTATATCGTGTACTGTCTCATTATTATGTGAATGAGCAATTCTGACGGGGATACCTGCTTTCTTTGCAGCTTTCAGGCAGAAATATCCAATCGTGTAGGCGTGACAATGAACAATTTTATATTCGTGATGCTGCGCAAAGAAAACTGCCAAATCTTTTTGAAATTTAGGAAGGTTCAAATCCTCCCGGAAAGACAGTTTGTAAACATGTCCACCCATTTTTTCAATTTCATCATCGTAAAACTGTTTTTCCTTATAAACGACCAAAAAATCAAACTGTACTTTCGTTCTGTCAATTTTCCGGTATATATTCATCAACAAAGCCTGCGTACCGCCAGCTTCCATTCGCTGCAAGATATGCAAAACTCTTATAGGCTCTCCCATGTATTCTTCCTCCACAAAATCTCAAAGAGATTTGATTTTTTGAATCAGTTTATTCGGCAGCACAGATTTCAACCGTGCTTTTGGCTGAAAGCCAACCTTTATATTCTTTATAAAGCCTGGTTCATCGATGCTCTTATAGAAAGTATCTCTGGTCACAGGCCTGTTGCTCGGCTGCACCAGATTATGCTGCTTCACCATGCCCTCTTCCAACGTTGCTTCTTCTACTTCTGCAAGAACTCGCATCATTTCAAAGAGCTTTTGACCTTTTTCGGTATTTACAAATACACTGGACACGCCCTTTGGAGAATTGAAGCTCGGATGGCTCTTTGCAATTCCCCAGAAATCACCCACTGTCAAATCTCCCACACGGCTCGTATTCGCATAAGCACACTGATAACAGCTCTCTCTATAGCAGTCGCCATCCATAAAATGTTTTCCATAGCGATCAAGGGAGAGTGTCTTTGTCTTTGTCTTTGTCTTTGTCTTTGTCTTTAGCAGGTATTGTGTTCCCCAACCTCTCTTGTCTTTGGAACGGAAGTTGAAATAGATTACTCTGCCAGCCGTCTGCTTGTTCTGGTATTCCAGATACTTTTTGAAGAACTTCGGCGAAGGCACACCGTGGCAAATCAGGTCAACTGTATATAGATTTTCTGGATTGCCACCCAAAAAAGCATACAGACCTGCAATCTGGCAGGGAGTTCCTGTAAAAAGTACCGTTTTTCCCTCTGACAAACGCTGTTTGACCTTTGCATAGCTATCTTTCGGGTCAGACTGAACATACTTAGAGGACTGTAGTTTCTCTCTTTCTGCTTCATCTGTCACTTCAATGTGGCTTACTGTCAGCTGCTCATCATAGGCAGCACCATAAACCACACCGCCCATTTGCAATACAGTTCTCGCTGCACTATCCGCCGCACCGCCAGATGCAGAGCGCATAATATCCACATCATTTTTATTGCGCCACGCCCAAACTTTATGTGGCTCATTCCGATGAAATTCCGTATTTTCTACTGGACACTTTTTCAAGCACACCTTGCACTCGATGCAGCTTTTCTCATCAACAGACGGATACCAAAATCCCTCTTTGTTTTCTACCATAGAGATACAGTGTTTTGGGCAGCTTTGCTCACAGCTTTTACATCCCACACATTTCTCTTTTATCCTCGATATGTTCTCCATTTTATTCCTCTAAATTTTTTCTCAGATACTCCTTCGCCACTTCTCTATGTGCTTTCAACTGCTCATCAACTTTCGCGTAATCAATCGCCTTTTCATTGATGTTTTCTGTATCTTCAATTCTCGTTGTCATCCGATTGGTCAGTCCCAGTCGCTTTAGCAAATCGCTCAACTTTTCTTCATTACCATAGCTGTTACCTACACTCTTGCGAATCAATGTTGTAAACGGCCGATGTGTGATCACCGAGAAGATACTGCCGTGGAAGGTATCGGTAATAACTTCTTCTGCATTTCTGAAATAGGCCAGAACCTCAAAGGGTGAGCAGTCCACGAATCGGTCTGCACATTTTTGGATACCACCAATTGCATATACCTTCAAATTCTTTTTCTTTGCATAAGCAGCAATCCAATCTGCCTCATCATTGGAAATACGACCTGCATACGCGTACAGAATCAAATACTTCTCATTAGTCTGAACCTGTGGGATTTTGTCGCAGCAGTTCATGTAATCATAGGTCAGAACCGGATCCAGATTGTACACTGGTTCTTTCCCAGTGAGCTGTTCTACAATAGTTCCTGAATTAGCATCTCGTACAGAAATCGCGTCAAACTTCTTCAACAAAGCTCCGACTTCATTGGCCTTTTTATACTTTTCCAGCTTTTCCAATGTGGTATTACCGAAAGACGCTGCATAAGTGATAAGTTTCTTCGCATGGTTATTTTTTCCAAACAATTCTGGCGAATAGCCCACATTGGAATTTTTTTGAATACAGTTAAAAACCTCGTCACTGCCAATCACAAGACAATCCACTGTCGGATTGTAGTTCATTTCATCCGTAATCCCTAAAAGTGGCATATACTTTTGAGCGAAAGACTGTTTATATCGGATGAACGATAATTTGTGTGCAAGAGGAGCCCGATACCGAAAGGTTTCCAGTCCCTTTTCTATCTTTCGGACAACCTTGTTTTTACTATCTGCATTTTCTGTAATTACTGGAGCACCTACATGGTAGTCCACAAATTCTGCATTACAGCCAACTTCCTCAATTAGCTGCTTCAATGCATATGCCTGCAAAAACGAACCGTAGTTTGCAATGCGCTGCATCGACATGATTCCAACTTTTCTCATCCACCCATCCTCAATACAATTCATCTACCAGTTTTTCAAGTTCTTCATTAAACTTTGCATTATTACTGCTCATACCATGTCCCATGCCAGCAACAATCTGATCATAGTTCGTTATGATATCTCCCAGTGTATTAATGTCCTCCACCGGAATAATCGTTCCCATTCTCTGAGCAACATTCCTCGCAAACTCCACCTGATGATCGTTCACATGCTCGTTGAACTGGTGCTGACGCGGCACA
>ULNB01000792.1_pt1 | contig 11403 bp, 6 predicted proteins | sample 1951811 | NCBI WGS metagenome assembly ULNB01 (sample SAMEA4835566, study PRJEB28245) | human gut metagenome | biome: gut microbiome; material: fecal sample | place: Denmark | collected 2008
TATCGCTGCCTGCATCTTAGTCATCGATAAAGAGGGCGCAGCTAACCGACAGGGGATTTTTATGATTGATGCAAGCCATGGTTACGTGAAAGATGGCGATAAGAACCGTCTCCGTGAATGCGATGTTTATAAAATCGTGAAAACTTTTAATAATCAGATAACGGATGATCCTACGTATGCACGCTTCGTGTCGAATGATGAAATTGAACTAAAGAATGGCTATAATCTAAATCTTACGCGCTATATTGATTCTTCTGAGCCGGAAGATATTCAAGATATTTATGCCCATTTACACGGGGGTCTTCCCGCCAGAGATATTGATGGACTGGCTAAATATTGGCAAACTTTCCCGTCATTAAAGAACGATTTATTTGAAACGATTGATGAAAAATATTATCGCTTGAAAGTCAGTTATGATCAGATACGGCAGAAGATTTATCAAAACGCTGAATTTACCGCGTATGGCACGAAGATGGAAAAAACTTTCCAGGAATGGCAAGTAAAAGAATATCCTATTCTTACGTCACTGTCTGATGAAACTATTGCTAAAAAATTGATTGTGGTTATGGCAGAAGATATTGTTACCTTTTTTGAACCCTTACACCTTGTCGATAAATATGACGTCTATCAGGTCTTATTGGCCTATTGGAATGACGTTATGCATGACGATATTTCCTTGATTGTCAGTGAAGATGCGGGCTATGGAGTGGCCCGAGAAATCGATAAAGTAGAAGAAAAAATCAAAACAAAGAAAAATGTAGAAAAGATAAAGCTCGTCGCGTGGAATGGTAAATTAATCCCTAAAGAGTTAGTAATCGAGGCTTTCTTTGCTGACGAAAAACAAGCGATTCAAAGGGAAGAAGAGAAAGCTGCTGCTGCCGAAAACAATCTGAATGAATTAATCGAAAATGCTGAAGAAGATGCGGCATTGCTCGAAGTGGTCATCGATGGCAAAGTCAAAGCAAGCGATTTGGAAGAAAAGATTACTGAATTGACGCAGTCTATCGAAAATGATGAAACCTGCGAACTGGAGATATTAGCCAACAATATTCCGAAGGGAAAGCGCAAGGTACAAGACTATGTGAAAGCACATCCGCTGTGTGCTAAGGTAGTTACTGAAAAAGGGACGATTACAAAAAGTTCGATTCAAGAACGCCTTATTCGCATCCGCACTGTCGAAGAGGTACCTGACAGCTTAGCTGATGATATCAAGACACTGCAGGAAGCAATTATCCTTTGTAATGACGTGTCGGTTCATCAAAAAGAAGCGAAAGTGAGGGAAGAAGCCTTGGATGAACTGTGTCGGAATCAGTATCCTAAGTTGACGAATGAAGATATTTTGAATTTACTTGTCAATAAGAAATGGTTTAGTGACTTAGCGAGTGGAATCCATGATCTTTATGAGGCGCTCTCGCATCAGTTAACGAGTAGAGTCATCGAGTTGGCGGAACGCTATGAACATCCACTACCTGAATTAGAAAAAGATATGATGGGTTTAGAGCAAAAAGTCAGAAATTATTTAGAAAGTATGGGATTTACATGGTAAAAGACTGGAAATTCGTAAAGATTGGAGAGCTGTTGGATTTTAAAAATGGATTGAATAAAGGAAAAGACTTTTTCGGTAGCGGGACGCCTATCATTAACTACATGGATGTATATAAGAAAAATGGCTTGCATCGTTCTGATATTGCGGGTAAAGTATCTCTTGATGAGAAAGAAATTGAAAGATATGAAATCAGGAAGGGGGATGTGTTTTTTACAAGAACTTCTGAAACGCCAGAAGAGGTAGGACTTGCTTCGGTTATGTTGGATGACATTGATTCTTGCGTTTTTAGTGGATTTGTTCTTCGAGGACGACCTAAAACGGATATGTTGTTGCCTGAGTATTGTAAGTATTGTTTTTCTACGCACGAAGTTAGACAAAAAATTATAGCAAGTTGTACGTATACAACGAGAGCCTTAACCAATGGTACTCAGCTATCAAAGATAGAAATTTTAGTGCCGAATAAGGAGGAACAATTTCGAATAGCAGCTTCACTGACAGCAGTAGATCAACTTATTGATAAATTTGAGATATTAATCCGAAAATATCAATCCTTGAAGATTGCGTGCTTACAGCATATGTTCCCACGCAAAGGCCAAACAAAGCCAGATGCTCGCTTGCCCGGATTTACTGGCCCTTGGGAACAGCGTAAGTTGGGGGATTTCGGGGCCGTTGCCATGTGTAAGCGGATTTTTAAAGATCAAACATCGGAAAAAGGAGATATTCCATTTTATAAAATCGGGACTTTTGGCGGCGTTCCTGACGCCTATATTCCAAGAGAGCTTTTTAATGAGTATAAGCAAATGTATCCTTATCCGGAAAAGGGAGATATTTTGATTTCCGCTTCAGGAAGTATTGGAAGAACTGTTGAATATACAGGAGAAGACGCATATTTTCAGGACTCCAATATTGTTTGGTTGAGACATGACAAATCGATTGTAAATCTATTTTTGAAGTATCTTTACGAAGTGATTCAATGGGCTGGAATTGAAGGAAGCACGATAAAAAGACTTTACAACGATAATATCCTGACAACAGAAGTGATGATACCTTCTGTACAGGAACAAGAAAAAATCGGTGCTTATTTAGATAGCATCGATCACCTCATCACCCTTCATCAGCGTATGTGTGAAAAGTATAAGAAAATCAAGCAGGGCATGATGGAAGAATTGTTGTCTGGTAAAATCCGTTTGATTTAAAGGAGGTGTTTTATACATGAGTATTGGAGAAATAGAAAGGAAAACACAAAATGAAGTAATTAAATTTTTCACATCGCCTAATCTACTTAGTTATCGTTATTTAGGGAATTTGAAGAATACGGCGAATAAGAACATAAAAAAAGACCTTTTATGTCAGTACCTCCACGATAAAGGCTATTCAGATGCCCTGGTTAAAGGAGCTGTGGAACAGTTACAAAAGGCCGCCGATGATTTATCCCATGGCATTTATGCCGCCAATAAAGCCGTGTATGGTCTTTTGAAGTATGGTGCTAAAGTAGCAGAAAGCCCTGGAAACCCGAAGCAGACCGTATATTTCATTGATGCAGAAACGCCGCAGAATAATGATTTTGCCATTGCTGAAGAAGTGACGGTTATTGAGAAATCTGAAAAACGACCGGATCTGGTTGTTTATATCAATGGTATTGCCATTGCGGTCATTGAATTGAAACGTAGCAGTGTTTCTGTCTCCGAAGGGATTCGTCAAAATTTGACAAATCAGAAGGATACCTTTATTCAGGGCTTCTTTAGCACGATTCAATTCTGTATGGCCGGCAATGAATCAGAAGGTCTGCGCTATGCAACATTGTTGACGCCGGAAAAATTCTATATGGAATGGAAAGATGACGGCTTTACAGAACATCCAGAAGAACGCGCGCCGGTGGATGCCCGTATTAGTCGGACGTGTCAAGCTATTTCAAATAAACTGCTTTGCCAACTCTACGCTCAGTTCGATAAGGAACGGCTACTGGATTTAATTTTCAACTTTGTCATCTTCGATAAGGGCATAAAAAAAGTTTGTCGTTATAATCAATACTACGGTGTAAAACGAGCACAGCGCAGGCTTATTCATTTGCGTCCAGAAATTCATAATCTGGCACGAGATTATAGTAAGCCCCTGGGTGGTATCATTTGGCATACTCAAGGGTCGGGGAAAACACTGACCATGATTTGGCTGGCTAAATGGATTTTGTCCTCTTGGAGGGAACTTAACCCGCGGGTCCTCATTGTCACAGACCGTGATGAATTGGATGAACAGATTAAAAAGTCCTTTAATGGCGTTGACAAGCGCATCGTTCGGACGAGAAGCTGTCAAGATTTAATTTCTCGCTTGAATAGTTATGATGATTCATTGATGTGTTCTTTAATTCAGAAATTCGGCCGCCGCGGTGGTGAAGCTACATCTAGTGACTACGATAAATACATTAATGAACTAAAGCATTCGTTGCCTTCTAATTTTGAAGCCAAAGGGAATATTGTCGTTTTTGTTGATGAATGCCATCGCACCCAGTCCGGAAAACTGCATGCGGCTATGAAAACCTTAATGCCTAATGCTGTCTTCATCGGCTTTACAGGAACGCCTTTACTGAAAAAAGATAAGAAGACGAGTTTGGAAGTCTTCGGCAGTTATATCCATACTTATAAATATACTGAAGGTGTTGCAGATGGCGTCGTCTTGGACTTGCGTTATGAGTACCGCGATATCCCACAAGACTTATCTTCTCCAGAACGCGTCGATAAATGGTTTAATATCAAGACGAGTGGCCTTTCTGAACGTGGCAAAGCTAGGCTGAAACAGAAGTGGGGGACGATGCAGAAAGTTTACAGTTCCCGTTCGCGTCTTGAAAAAATAGCCTGGGATATTATCCAGGATTTCAACATGAAACCGCGGTTAATGGACGGCAATGGTAATGCGATTTTAATTGCTTCTTCCATTGCTAATGCGTGTAAATATTACGATATCTTTCAGCAAAAAGGCTTTAAGAAGTGCGCCATTATTTCTTCGTATACGCCTAATAAGGGGGACCTGCGGACAGATACGGTGAGTGACGATGACGATACGGATACTTTCTTTAAGTATGAAACGTACCTGAAGATGATTGGCCTTGATCCGCAGCATTTACCGGCGACTGCTAACATTCAGTCCAAGGTGGAAGCTTTTGAAGCAGAAGCGAAACGCAAGTTTGTGGAAGAACCAGCCAACATGAAACTTCTTATCGTTGTTGATAAACTGCTGACGGGTTTTGACGCGCCGCCCTGCACCTATTTGTATATTGATAAGAAGATGAGGGACCATGGCCTATTTCAGGCGATATGTCGTGTCAACCGCCTGGATGATGATTCAAAAGATTTCGGCTATATCGTAGATTATAAGCAACTCTTCGGTGCGCTGCAGACTGCGATGAAGGATTACACTTCGGGAGCTTTCGACGGTTATGATCCGGCAGATATTGAAGGATTAGTCAAAGACCGCCGTGAAGAAGCGTTGCGTTATTTTCACAATGTCTATGAATCTATCGAGGCACATTGTGAAGGCGTAGAAGAACCGCGGGAAGACCTGCAGTATATCCATTACTTCTGTGGTGTATCCGGTCAGTCTGAAATGAGTGATGAAATTTTTGCGCGCTCCAGGGAAAAGTTATATCGTTTAGCGGCATGCTTGCTGCGGGCTTTTGCAGAAGCGAAACCCTATCTTGTAGAAGAACACACCCCTGCCCAGATAAAATCTTATGAGGATAAGGTTACTTTTTATCTGGCACTACGCAATATGATCGGCAAGGCAAGCGGTGACTTTGTAGATTTAAAAGCCTATGAACCGGATATGCGCAACATGATTGATAATTATCTTACTGCAAGTGATGCTGTGAAAATAGGACAGTTTAAAGATTTGACGCTGCTCGATTTTGTCGCGGAAGAAGGGAAACCTTTTACGAGTAATACGGACAATGACCATAAAGAAGGGGCTGCGGAAACGATTGAAAATAATGTACGCAGGAAAATAATTGAAAGAAGTATTGTGAACCCACGGTACTATGAAAAGATGTCTACGATTCTAGACAAGTTAATAGAAGAACGGCGTCAAGGCGTTATTGACTATGAGGATTTGTTAAAGAAGTACATTAAATTAGCGAAAGATGTTGACCGGCCGGAATATGCGGGCAAGTACCCGGAAAAGATACGGAAAAGCAAAGCCTTGATGGCTATCTATGATAATGTCGGCGAAAATGAAAAGTTAGCATTAGAGATTCATCAAACTGTGTTAGATAATAAAATGGCAAACTTTAGAGATAATCCGGTTGTGGTTCGGAGAATAAAAAAAGAGTTGGCTAAATTGTTGAATTATATTAAAGAAGATCGTATTTATGAAGAAGTAGAGCGTATTTATAAAGTCATTGAAATGCAGGAGGAATATTAATGCGCATTGTCATTTCTGGTATTCCTATTGAGGTACAGAAAAAGAATATCAAGAATATGCATCTTCAGGTGAAACCTCCCGATGGCCATGTAGCTATTTCTGCACCTAAGTCAGTCGATGACGAAGCAATTAAAATGTATGCCCGGATTAATCTTGGATTTATTAAAAATGCTATTGCCAAGTTTCAAACTCAGTCAAGGGCCTCTAAACGACAGTATGTGTCTGGGGAAACCATCTACATCTGGGGAAAAGCGTATTATCTCATTTTTAAAGCAGATGCGCAGGAAAATAGTTTTACTATACAGAATCAAAATGTCATCCTTTCTATGAACAGTAAGAGTACCGTCAAGCAACGGGAATCTTATGTTCGGGAAGAGTATCGCAAGATGTTAAAATCGGCGATTGAAAAACGCTTGCCAGTCTGGGAAGAAAAAACAGGACTGAAATGTGATTCTTGGCAGACGAAGTATATGATTACTAAATGGGGTGCCTGTAATACGGAAAAACGGAAGTTGTGGTTTAACCTTCAATTAGCTCAGAAGGCACCACAATGCCTCGATTATATTATCTTGCATGAGCTGACCCATTTGATTACCCGAAGACACGATGCGATTTTTACAAGCCGCCTCGACCGATACATGCCGGGATGGCGTGAACTAAGAAAAACGCTGAATGACAGCCGGCTCGATTACTATGAAGCTCATGATGAAAGCCCGCTGCAAAAATTGATTAATCGAGTACGCTATGATGATATTAAGGATGCGGCCTTAGCTTATCTGCGCAATGCACAGGTAGGCACTGAAGAAAGAATAGAAAATTCTGATGTTACCCTTGAAAACGTCACGCATATCATGCAGCAGGCTGATGGCATCATTGGTTTTGATGTTATTGTCTCTTGTGCTGTAGAAAGAAGTGCGACTACTAAAAGTTATTTCATAGAAAAATGGCTGAAAATTCATTGCCAGGTCACGATAGGTATTGAACTTGACGGTTTTCGCATCATCCGCATTGGGGACTGCGATTCGCTTGAAGAGGATGAGCCAGAAAAACTGTCTGGTGAATTGGTTCCTATTATTTCCAGAAATCAGTTTGATGAAGAAGCGAAAAAGTTTTTATTGCGATATTGTCCGGAAGCTCTACAACATCCTATGCGCGTACCTATTAATAATATAGCCGAAGATTTAATGGGGCTGACCATTATTGACAATGTAAATTTATCTGATGAGTTGACCTATTTGGGTACAATTGTTTTTGACGATGGCAATATTTTTGATTCACATCGAAAACTTTTAATCCGCAATGCGAAACGAGGTACAGTTTATCTGGATCCCCGGGTTACCTATGAACGTTCTGTTGGTACACTGCGGACAACATTAGCTCATGAATGTTTTCATTGGTATCGCCATCAACCGTATCATGCTTTGATGAAGATGATTGGCGCCAGGGATACGATTGGCCGAGCGATTCAATGTGAAATTAATGCTAAAACGACGAATTCAGCAAAATGGAAAGCCGTCGATTGGATGGAATGGCAAGCGAGAGGAATTGCACCGAAAATACTAATGCCCGCCAAAACCGTAAGACAAAAGGCAGATAGTTTGCTGGCCCCATATGGTGGTGCGGTAGTTGCAAATGTTGAGGCTTACGAAAGCGTAATTGATGCCCTTGCAGCCTTTTATGATGTATCACGATGTGCTGCCAAAGTGCGCTTAATAGAATTAGGGTATACGAAAGCCGAAGGAGCTTATTCCTTTAGTGATGGACATTATCTTTCTGGATATTCTTTCAATACTGAATACCTTGGAGAAAATCAAACTTTTACGATTTCGTACACTGATTTATTTAAAGCCTATAGTTTTGATAAAAATTTTAGAAATCTACTAAATAGCTATCAATTTTTATATATTGATGGACATCTTGTTTTGCGTCGTGAAAAATATGTTGTTCCTAATGTAGAAACGGGCAAAGCAACTCTTACAGCATATGCATTGTCCCATATGGAAGAATGCTGCTTGATTTTTACTAAGGGATATAGCTATCAATCTAAGTATCAAGGAGTTAGACATTACGCGCAGTTTATGCATAGACTGTTGCCACAAGAAAGTCAGATTGAATACTTCTTTGAAATGAATGCGCATAACAAGAATTTGATTCAAGAAATTGAGAATGTTGTAAATCGCACTCAAAAAATTCGAAAGTATACAGATTCTCTTGGTGAAACGCTTGTAGCCTTACAAAAAGAAAAACGTCTTTCTAATAAAAAGCTATCAGACGCTTCATTAGTGGGTGAAAAAACAATTCAACGCATCAGGAATGATGAGGAATATCAGCCCACGCTGCAAACGGTATTGGGACTATGTTTTGGTTTACAATTGCCACCGCCAGAAGCAGAGATGTTTTTAGAAAAAGCAGGCTTTCATTTAAATCGAAGAAATACTGAAGAATATATCTATAAGTGCATACTTAATACATGTACGGAAAACTCTATATTTGAAGTTAATGAGATGTTAGAAAAGAATGGGGTAAAACCTTTAGGCAGTTCAGCGATAGCGGTGGTCGGTGTAATCGGAGGTTCTGTCAATGGTTGGAAGAAGTAGTTGACATCAATTTCAGACCATCAATTCACGTTGAGAGCGTGGCCCTGCTGACCGGAGTACAATAAATATTTGGTAGGGGCGCGCTCGTGCCTTTTCGGTCAGTCAGTTCATGACTGCAGGGAGTGGCGGATGTTATGAAAAACGTTCTTCAGCAATGCGAAATGTGGACAGATAGTTTAGAAAATAATTATTGATAATAAGGGAGATAAAAATGGAAAATCAAACAGAATCGGTAGTCTGGGGAATTCATTCCCAAGATGACAGCTTATTTTTAGATAAAAGTATCATTGGTATTGGTTGGACAAAGATGGGCGATTTGAGTAAAATCGGATCGACACGAGAAAATTTTAAGGAAAAAGTCCAAGAAGTTTACCCCGATATTAAGAAGGGGGCCATTCCTAATTGGGCAGGTATTATGTATCGGTTTGTTGTAGAAATGAAAAAAGGGGATTATATCGTTTTTCCATCAAAAGCAGATCGGAAGATTAATCTGGGAATTATTGAAAGCGATTATATGTATGATGAATTGGCACCCCTTTATCCGAATATCCGTAAGGTAAAATGGCTAAAGCATTATCCGCGCAGGACGTTTAGTCAGGGGGCTCTATATGAAGTAGGTTCCCTTATGACTCTTTTTACAATAAAAAACTATGCCAACGAATATTTAGGTAGTCTGGATAAAAAGTTTTCGCCCAAGATAGTAGAAAATACAGAAGATGAAACGGTTGGTGTAACGGCTGAAGATATCATGAATAATACCCGGGATTATATTCTCAAAGAAATCAGCCGCCAATTTAAAGGGTATGATTTAGAAAATTTTGTAGCTAGCTTACTCAATGCTATGGGATACAGAACGACAGTTTCCCCGCATGGGGGTGACAGCGGCATCGATATTATTGCCTATAAAGATGAATTGCCACCACGTATCGCCGTTCAAGTAAAAAGTCAAGATGGAGATATAAAAGAAACGACAATTCAATCTTTAAAAGGGGCCATGATGCCAGGCGATTATGGACTTTTTGTTTCCCTATCCGATTATACGAAAAGTGCTAAAAAGTTTTTGAAGGCTAATCCGATTATTAGAGGTATTAATGGGATAGAACTAGTGAATTTAGTCTTGAAATACTATGAAGGTCTGGATGAAACATACCAGCGTGCCATCCCATTGAAAAAGGTGTATATTCCTGTAGCAAAAGGGGAAGATAAAGTATAAGTTTTCGTATAGACCGTATATCTGGATAATCCATTGGAGCCAGAATTAAATATGTTATAATGAATATGTGAGGTGATACGTATGAATAGAGATGGTTTTTGGGATTAGGAAGATGAAATTGATGTTCTCCATGAATTAGGGAAAGAGGATTGGTAGCATTGGGTAAAAAACTTTCTTTAGCAGCTGAAGTGGCTGAAAAATATCACGCTGGTATGACTGATAAGGCGGGAAAACCTTATATGTGCCATTTAACGTCGGTTTCTAACGCTGTACTGCCTTTGGGAGAAGACTATGCTGTAGTCGGTATGTTGCATGATACCTTAGAGGATACGGAGATGACGAAGGAAACTCTTTCTTCATTGTTCGGAAAAGAGGTAGCCGATGCCGTTTCTCTTTTGACTCATGATGATAAGGTACCCTATCTGGACTATGTACGGGGAGTTAAAAAATCTGGTAATCCGTTAGCGATTGCTGTCAAGAAGGCTGATTTAAGAAATAATATGGATTTAACCCGTCTGCCGAACGTAACAGACAAGGATTTGAAACGGGTGGAAAAGTATAAAAAAGCCTATGCGATTCTGACAGGGGATGAAGTCTGATAATGACCGTAGAAGATATAAAAAGAGCGGATATAGAATCTCTGGAAGAATGGTTTGAAGATGGCACCTGGAAAAGTTTTCCTGAAGATGCTCAAAGAGAATTATTAGCCAGAATATCTGATTATAGGGTACGCAATTCGGGTGAATGGGATACTCCTATTGAAGAAGTGTTTAAAACGCCCAAGGTTCAGAAGATGATCAGGGAAGGCTTTTTTGATGACATGGAAGAATACTTGATAGACCCTAAAGAATAAACTGCAAATATGACCGGTCATCCTTGTCGGCCATTCTAAATCTTCAAATCCGCTTCTGCATAGAGTGCCGCATAGCCAGCCAGGGCAATGCGGCACTTTGTTACGCTGGTCATGTATTTTGCAGAAAATCTACCGACTGCTATCACGGCAAGAAACATGGTATAATGAAAGAAAAATGTCAGAAAGAAGTGGAATCTATGATTAAACGTTGTAACCATGACTGTGATTTTTCTTGTCAGCAGTCAGAAGATCAGAAGATGCGTGTCATTGTTGAAGAGCATGAGAAATTGTCACCGAATCTTATTTTTGAAATCATCCGCCACGATGGCGAGATGGAATTGGAACGGCCGGCCTGGCCTTTGATTTTGTCAGCCTTGGCGGCAGGCTTGATGATTTCGTTTTCGTTTTATTTCCGCTCTATCATCCATGTCTATGTCGGCCAGGCTCCCTGGACGGGGGCGATTACGGGCTTCGGCTATACGACGGGGTTCTTGATTGTCATCCTCGGGCGATTGCAGCTTTTTACGGAAAATACGATTACGACGGTCATTCCTGTCTTCCGCGTACCTTGCTGGGAAAATTTTCGGAAACTTCTGCGCTTGTGGGGCATCGTCTTCGGCGCCAATATCGTCGGTACAGCCATTGCGGCGCTTTTCATGTCCAGCCCGGTCTTTACGACGCCGGAAATTACGCAGTGTCTCCTGACCGTGTCGCATCACATCATGGCGCCGGACGCGATGGACAACATCATGCGCGGCATCCCGGCGGGTATGCTCATCGCCGC
>ULNB01023082.1_pt1 | contig 11254 bp, 9 predicted proteins | sample 1951811 | NCBI WGS metagenome assembly ULNB01 (sample SAMEA4835566, study PRJEB28245) | human gut metagenome | biome: gut microbiome; material: fecal sample | place: Denmark | collected 2008
TTGATACTTGACACTTAGCAAACATAATCTCAACGCATCCTCGTAGTTATAAGTACTAACAACCAAGGATACTGTGATCTTTTTCTTCATAACTGTTTTTTATTATACCGCCCTATACTAACCCAGAAGGGGGAAATATCTTGTATCGAAAGCGTATAAATAATGTTAAACATGCTTGTGTAGGTTCTGATGAGTGTCATCAGACAGGGGCTATTTCCTTTCTTTTCATTAACTTTGCTGACATGAAGCAAGCGATATCTCTGTTGATCACGGCACCGACTGACTATTCGCGCAGGTTCTTGGATGCCATCAAAGCGTGCAACCGCGAAGGAAAGGTTGCCTTCTCACCGATTTGTATACCTATGATAGAAACCGTCATTCGGGAAGGTGCCCCTGCCTTATCGGCATTCATGGGGAAAATCAACTCCTATGATTACGTCGTGTTCACCAGTCGGAAAGCGGTCGACTCTATGGCGATAACCTTGCAGCATGGGCATGTGAGCCTGCCTCAGGAGGCTGGCTACCTTGCCATCGGGAAAGACATCGAATGGATGAAAGACCGCTTAGGGGTTGCCCCACGGTTCATCGCGCGAGAGCCCAGTCCGATGGGAATCGTCAAAGAACTGAAGGAAAGGCATGCTCTTGGTTCCACACGAATTGCCGTATTGGGACCTCAAGTTAAAGGATTAAGGGAGCCGGAAACCGTGCCTGCCTTTCTTCGGGCTTTAAACGCGATCGGCTGTGAGGTAGACTTTATCCCTGCCTACCTCACGAGAGGTGCTTCAGCTCAGGCTTGCGGACAGGTAAAAGACCTCCTATACCGGCATGCGATCAGGTGCATTGCCCTGACCAGTGGGGCTGAAGCCGAGGTAGTGCGCCAGATTTTGGATTCCTTAGATGCTTCCTCGCATCCCTTAGAGAATACGGTTATCACTTCGATGGGTCCTTACACGACACGATGCGCGCAACAGGTAGGGTTGCCCATCTCCTTTACCTCATCTCAATTCGGCTCTTTCCTGGCGTATGCTCACTCCCTGCAAGACTATTTCTTGTCCTTGAACACGATAAGTACATAGACAAGGCTGATCACAGCAATCACAGCCTCGATGATAAAGAGCCCTTGGTAGTCGAAAAGTTGCCCGACAGGTCCAGCCAAAACGGCAATCAGCATTCCCGTGAAATGGATAATCGCCACTTGCACGGCGAAGTCGGTGGCCTCACGCCCTTCCCTGACACAGTTCATGGCGGAAGTATAAACCACGATCGAGGCTGATGCATGGCAAATTTTCAAGAAAAGGATCCCGATGATCAAGGTGACCATGGTCGTAGCAGTCATCGACATGCCTAAGAAATACAAGGGGGCGAGGATGATCATGACCGCCACAAGGATACGGGAGCGATGGATGCCTAAGCGATGGACGAGCTTTCCTGCCACCCATGCCATGATGATGGAGCCCATCGTTCCGATAATGCCAATCATGAACCCGATCTCTTTCAGGTTGAAGCCTTTATCCACCATATAAGGGCGGATCATGGAAAGAATGCCTAAGATTCCCACGAAATAGAGCAGCAAGAACCCGATCTGCGGCCAGATCTGCCGCTGGGAGAAAAACCAAATGAAATCAGCTAACTTAGCCTTTTGCTTCCTTGATTTCTCCTTGATCTGAATATTTTCGTTCATGATCAGGGGCACTGCAAGGATAAAGGTAAAGAAGCCAAGGCATGGGAAGATCACTTTCCAACCATAGCTATGCAGCATCATGATCAGTACGCCACTCCCCACAAAGGACCCTGCATAGCGCCCCATGGAGCGCCATCCATTCAGGTTGCCACGCTCACTCTTGTCGAAAGAAAGGATGGCAAAGGCATCCGTGATATTATCTTGGGTGGCTGAGGCAAGCATGGAGATGAACACCAAGGCCAGGACTAAATAGAGATCGTGCCCCAAGTCCAAGAACCCAATCAGGATCACCGACAAGGCATAGACTGTCTCCGAGAAGATAATCGCCCGCTTGAAATCATGGGAGGTGAGGCAGTGGCGATCGATGAAGGGTGACCATAGAAACTTAAACTGCCATGGCAACTTCGCCAAGTTCAGGAGCCCAATGGCCGATAGGCTGTAATGATCCTGCCGCATGGTCACCTGCAAGGCAGTCATGATAAAGGTCATGGGAATATACTGGGCGATGTACAGGCAGAAAAAGGTCCCGATATTCATCGCCGTGAAATTCTTTTTCGTAGAGAGTTGCTCTTCCATCATGTTCTTAGAAATTAATGGCAAGTGATGTACCGAAGGTCAGAGGCTTGCCGCGCTGTGCATAATTGCCTGTTGATGACTTGAAGCCGTATGTCATATACTCGGTATCCGTGAGGTTCTTCCCCCAGAGTTCCCACGTAAAGATGCCTTTCGTTGCACTGACCTTGGCATTCAGCACTGCATAGAAATCCTGGCACACGGCATTGTCTTCTGCCCAATAGATTTTCCCTAAGCCGGTCAAGCCCATGCTCAACACGAGCTTATCGAGCCAACCGTGGGGAAGGACGGTATAGCTGCCATTGATACCCAAGGTGTTCGAAGGTACCATCGGGAGCTTATTGCCTGTGTAGTCGACATCCTCACTCTTCTTGTAGCTCAGGAAGCGCGCATAGGTATACCCGTAACTGACTTGGAAATCGAGTCCTTTCACAGGACGGCAGTTCAAGGATAGCTCAAACCCCTTGCTGTCCGTATGTCCAGAGTTCGTCGTCAGATTGCCTTCTCCCAGTACGGTCGTGGTAATCTGCATGTGGCGCCAGTCGATATAGAAGAAATCTGCTTCTAAGGTCAGCAACTCTGGCAGAATATTCAAACGGGTGCCTACCTCATAATTCCAACTGTATTCCGGGTCATAATCACGATAGGTGTCCGTAACGAAGGAGTTGTTGAACCCTCCGGGCTTGTAGCCACGTGTCACGTTCGCATAAAACAGGTTCTTCCCCGTTGTCAGATATTGCAAGGTAAACTTCGGGGTGACCTGGAAGAAGTGGTCCTTGCTGACGAAGTCGGTCACATGCGTGAGGGTATTGGTCTTGAACACCAACTTGTCTCGATAATAGTCGATCTTAGCATGCTCATAGTCCACTCGCAAGCCTATGGTTGCCGACAGTCCTTTCCAGATATTGTAGGAGCTCTGATGGTAGAAGGCAAGAGTCTGGAGCGGTTCTTTAGAAGTAGTCGGTGTCGCATACCCTTTCGTGTTGACATTGTTCTGCGTGAACTTATGCGTATGGAATAACATCCCGAACACACCCGTCACCCATTGATAACGACTCATGTGGTTCGATTTCAGCGTCAGTTCCTGAGAGAGCATGTTCTGATGGTAGTCATTGTCCACAAAGGACTTGTCCTCAGGGGTGAAGTCCTGGTCAATGCCCTGATGACTCTTGATGAACTGATAGGAAGTCTGGCTATTCAAGCTGAATCCCCTGCCATTGTATCGGACATTGAATCCATTGGTAGAGACCAACCGGCGGAATACGCTGTATCTGTTATAGCTGATCTCAGCCAAGACGTCTTTCTCCGTATCATAAGGGGCATAAGGATAACCCCCTTGGTCGCTGTAGCTCAACGAACTGGTAAGTCGCAACTGCCAGTTCTGCGCGGGTCTCCAATAGAACCCGAGATAACCCTGCCCTTCGTCCATGTCATCTACTTTCTCGCCTAAGAAGGCATTCTTGAACATGCCGTCATTATGATGGTAAGTAGCAGAGGCGTGGACCCCGAACTGCTGGCTGATCTTGGTGAAAGTGGAAAACTGCGTGATCACGTCGTTATATTTGCCATATCCTACCTTGATACGGGTCTTCTGATAGTCCAAAGGGTTATGGTTAAAGACGTTGATGATTCCTCCGATGGCATTTCTGCCAAAGAGGGTGCCTTGCGGACCGCGCAGGACTTCGACAGAAGCGATGTCGCTCAGGTCAATGTCAAAAGCCGATGGCTCGTTATAAGGCACGCCATCCACATAGAAGCCTACCGCAGAGCCTTTGGTCTTGGCACCAATGCCACGGATATAGACAGGGGTACTCGACCGCGACCCATAATCCGGCATATAGAAATTAGGCAGGACAGCCGTCAATTCCTTTAAGCTTGTAATTTGCTGGTTCTGAATAAGTTTCTCATCTGCCGTTGACTTGGCAGTTGAAGTCAGGTTACGCTTGTTCACTTTAAAGTCAGTAACCACGACTTCATCGATCTTCTCCGTCTTATAAATACTCGTGTCCGCAGGTTCAGGTACCACATCACCTAAGGTGACAACAGCCAAAATCAGGGTATTCAAAAACATCATCTATTACGTCTTTTAATTCTTGTTTGCAAAAGTACGCAAAAGATAAGATCCCTACAATCCCTATTTATAAGGAAAAAAGCGAGCCATGACCCTAGAAGTCGCAAGAATACCAAATAGAATCAAGCAAGGAATAGGAAAGGGAAAAGCTAAAACCGAAAAAGCCCCACACTTTCACATGTGGGGCTGCGATGCTTTATTGCCACTAAAAGCCATCTATTTCATGTGCCCATGCCGATAAATATCTAACGGATGAGCGACATGTTGTCGTGCTATGAATTATGTCCGGAACCCACAATCTGATTCATATCTTGCAAATATCTGAATTCTTGAGGGATTTATAGCTATACGATTAGGAACAATATTTGTCTTTTCAGGAACTATTCTATATTTTTTAACTTTCAATGACTCATTCCCATATCTTTTTCTTACTTTTGCATTCGATAATAAAAGATCACAGATGATGAAGGATAACCAACGCCCGCTACGGGCTCATCTTAGTATGTTTACTGCCGAATTGTTCTGGGGACTGATGTCTCCTTTGGGCAAGGATGCCATGACCCATGGCATTGATGGCATCGATATGGTCTCTTTCCGTGTCCTGGGGGCTGCCCTACTCTTTTGGACAGCGTCCTTGTTCACCCGGAAGGTGCACGTGCCCAAACGGGACATCATGTTCTTTGCCGGAGCGGCTGTATTAGGAATTGTCACCAACCAATGCCTGTTTACCATCGGACTGAGCATCACCTCTCCCATCAATGCCAGCATTGTCACTACCTCGATGCCGATCTTTGCCATGATCCTGTCATTCTTGATCCTAAAAGAGCCCGTCACTTGGAAGAAAGCCGGTGGCGTATTGATCGGTTGCATGGGGGCTGTCATCCTGATCCTGACCAGTGCGTCTGCAGCCAATGCAAAGGTGGGCAATATCTGGGGCGACATGATGTGCCTGTTGGCGCAACTTTCCTTTGCCTTGTATCTTGCCCTTTTCAATCCTCTGGTCCGCCGTTATGACGTAATCACCGTCAACAAATGGATGTTCCTGTGGGCTTCTATCCTGATTCTTCCCTTCTCCACGGGACATGTGATGCAAATTGCATGGTCAAGCGTGCCTGTGCGCACATGGATGGAGACCGGGTATGTGATCCTTTTCGGTACCTTCCTGAGCTATCTGCTCAGCATCGTGGGGCAACGTACCTTGCGCCCTACCGTTGTCAGCGTATATAACAATGTGCAACCCATCGTGGCCGTCACAATCTCTGTTTTGGCAGGGATCAGCATCTTTACCTTCCCGCAAGGGCTTGCCATCATCTTAGTCTTCGCTGGCGTATGGTTGGTCACCAAGTCGAAGAGCAAGCGCGACATGGAAAAGGGCATAAAATAATGGGAAAGATTTATGAGATTATGGCGAAACTGCATTTTATGGTTTGAAGATGCCCGTGATGCCAAAAGAAAGATTATCTTTGCAGTGTGATTGCCAAAAGCATCACATCACTAAATCAAGGAAATAATGACAAACAAGACTTTTCAAGTAAATGGAATGAAATGCGTGCATTGCAAGGCACGCGTAGAGAATGTGCTCCAAGCATTGGATGGCGTGTCCAAGGCTGAAGCCAGTGTTGAGAACAAGAACGTATGCATAGAGTACGACGAGACGAAGACGGATGAGGCTGCCTTTAAGAAGGCAGTTGAAGATGCCGGTTATACCTTCGGTGCGTAAATACGGTCAACGTCAACAAATGGATTCGCTTATGGCAAAAGTATTAGTGACAGGTGCCAACAAAGGCATCGGATATGGAATCAGCAAGTTTTTGGGCGGTAGCCAGTTACGACTCAAACATCCAAGATGTCATCGATACCATACAGGTCAACTATATCGGGACCTTCCTCCTGACCCAACTGTTGCTTCCCTTATTGGCTGAGAACAACGGGCGTATCGTCAATATCACGGTTCCTTCCGAGGTCAGTCCTTACTGGCATCCCATGGCTTATGTTGCAAGCAAGTGCGCCCAAAATGCGATGACGAGCATCATGGCGATGGAATTGGAAAAGAAAAAGGTACCCGTTGAGATCTTCGATATCCACCCTGGTGCGACGACAACCGACCTGAACCATCATTATACAGGACCAGGGTCGCATTCTGTCGATGTCGTCGGTGAGAAAGTGGCAGCTGTCATCAATGATGGGAAAAGCCACCAAGGGGAGTTTATCGAACTCTATCCTATCGTCGACGAAGGCAGGGAATAAGGGACTATCGATAGGTATAAAAAAATAAGTCCGAATCTCGCGACCCAGACCTATTCCTTACAAAACTAAATTAACCACTAAAAAAAATATTGTATAGACCGTGCGCTCCGGTCTCTCAAACCTTATTATTCTTTGCAAAGATAATGCTTATTGTTGACACTTCCAAATATTTTTGAAGGAATTTTAAACATTATTTCCTGCTTTTCTCCATCCTTTGGTCTGCTTCCTCTTGGCGCTCTCCTTCCTCCATCCTTTTTAGATGGCAGAAGAGAAGCTTTCCATTCCCATCCCGGAGGTGCATTCCTCCCCCACGGCAATAACGGAAATACTTGCAGGATGCGCACTCGTCCCTTTTCATCCAATCCCGGTTTCGGTACACTGCATACCGGTTTTCCCAGGCATCCATGAAATCATCTTGATAGATATTTCCCTGATGATAGTCAGCTCGGATGCTGGGGCAAGCAGAGATAGCACCATCCGCCAACACCGACCCGACGATCACGCCTGCCTGACAAGAGAACAAGCGGTCGCGAACCTCCCCTTCTGCATTACCGAGGAATCCCTCACAACCATAATCGACGTGGATTCTGCCTTCCTCCCGCGTTCTCTTGATATAGTCGAACAGTCCCCGAAATTCCTCCGAGGTGAGCTTCATCATGGGATCCTTGGCTGCCCGCCCCACGGGGAAGACTGAGAAAAGTCGCCATCGTTTCACGCCTTTCTGGATCAGAAATTCCTTGATGTCGTCTAAATGATGGTAATTGCGATGGGTGGCACAGGTCACGATGTCGAAGAGGAATCCTGGCGTAGCGACTAACATGTCTATGGCTTGGCTCACCATCCGGAAGCTATGGTCGTTACCTCGCATCCAGTTATGATCGGTTTCCAGTCCATCCAAGCTGATGGTCATCGAGCGGATGCCCGCGTTCATAAGCCGGACATAACGCTGGGGCGTAAGATGCAGGGCATTGGTCACCATTCCCCACGGGAATCCTTTCGCTGTGATCGCCGCGCCACAGTCCTCGATATCCTGTCGCATCAGGGGTTCCCCTCCCGTAATGATCACGAACACCTGATGGGGATCGGTCTTGCGCGCGATGCCATCAAGAACTCTTAGGAAGTCATCCTTCGGCATATCCTTCGTTGCCGGTTGCATCTTGCAATCGCTCCCACAATGGCGGCATTTCAGGTCGCATCGCAACGTACATTCCCAAAACAGTTGACGTAATGGATGTTCGCGCCGCTGCAAATCCTGTTTCTGGCGCCATAGTTCCAAGGCTACCTTCTTTTTCAGTGTGAGCGGTGTGACTTTCATTTCTTCTTCAATTTGACATTGGCATTGATCTCATAGTCACCCCTATCCCAATTGCCATTCCCATTCGAAATTTTCTTAGGCGTGAGGGCTGAGACATTGACTGTATCCGACTGGAATTCCCCGCCATTCTTCTCACCATCCACGTCTTCCACGATGAGCTTGACTCCTTTGAATTGCAATACTCCCTGATTGATCTTCATGAGATAACTACCTTGACTATCGGTCTGAGTAGAGTCAATAGGCTCATAGGGATTGCGTTCTGTTTCCACTTTCAGGGTGACCTTGATGCCTTGAAGGGCAGCCCCGTTCTCATCGGTTATAGTTCCCTTCATTTCATACCGAGCTGTCGGAACGCCATATTCCACAGGGGTTCCATACTCATCAGGTCCGTCGGAGCAACTATATCCTAAAAAGGCTAAGATCGCACCGAGCAACGCATTGTACCAACGATAAAATCTGATTTTCATAAATCTTAAGTTTAAACTACTATTTCTTGAATACAAAAGAAGGTAAAAAATTGCACATGTCCATCCCCATTAACAAAAATTAGCAAGGAAAGATACCGCCGGAAAAGAGGAGGGTAACGTGGATTACATCGCCCTACTCTTCTCCTCTCTATTACTGCTCTCAACCTGTCGATGGGAGAAATGCTTGCCCCAGCTGACTTGGTAATAAACGGAGAGTGTACACGATGGCAGACGGCGACCGTACATGGAATATTCATTCAGGACATCTCCTGTGTTGACGCGTGTCCATGGCTTCTGTGCCCATAGCAGGTTGCTGACGGAGAGCTTGGTGGTGAGCCGTTTGTCCAGGAACTGGCGCATGAGCGAGAAGCTTAATTTATGTGTCCCATCGCTCTTACCATAGGCTGTCTTCTGACGGGAATAATAACGATAGGTCAGCATGAATCGTAGAGCTGCGGGTAACATCACTGTATGCTGTGTATAGGCACTCCAGTTCAGGTCGTTTGTCGTCCTTTCTAAGGTGATATAGCGATTATAGCTCAGGCGCACTTGGTTGGTCACGCTCCACCACTTGGCAATGGTGACGGGCAGGAAAAGGTTGAGGTTGGTGAAGCGGTTCTTCACGCCATCGACATACGACTGTCGGATATAGGCGTTGCCGCCGATGGTCTCAGTAGCGTTATAACTCTCTATGCCGTTGTTGCTCCAAGCGTGAGTAAGCGAGAGGTTATACTTGCCCAGCAGCATCCACGAGAACTGGAGGTTGTAGCTGTAGTTAGGACGGAGGGCGGGGTTTCCCTCCATGATGACATAGCGAGAGGAGAAGTAGCGCGAGGGCATCAGTCTCATGTAGCTCACGCGCTGGGTACGTCGTGTGAGACTTAGTGAGAATGTATTTTTCCCTGATGGCTTCCATGAGGCGAACAAACTCGGAAATAGGTCATAGTGATGGTATGAGAGTGAGTAGCCCTTCGCGTTAGAGGCATCGTATTCGCCACGCAGTCCCGCCGTAAGACTCCAGTGTTTTAGGTCCAGACTGTATTTCAGATAGGTGGCCTGTAGGTTCTCCGCATAGGTGAGATCGTAGCCGTAACCCTCATTCTCCAGCCACTGACCATCGTTGAGAGAGAACGAGCGGAAGTCATTGCCCTTGCTGGAGTAGCTGTATTTGGTGCCGGCCATCAGTTGTGCCTTCGGAGTGAGCTGCCAGGTGAGGCGTGCCTCCGAAGAGACAATGAAGAAGGGCAAGTGCTCCCGGTGCTTCACACGCTCATCCGATACGGGCTCCATCGCTTCGTCGTAGTTATCATACTTGAAATGGCTGTCACCATGATAGAACGACTTGGTGACATCGCCCAAGAGGAGTAACGAGTGCTGTTGGGCAGCTCCGAAGTCATGTCGGAAGTTGATGCTGGTGCTGAGTAGGTTCATGGCCTGCTTGACAATCTGGTGATTGTCGGTCTGTCTGATTTGTGGTGCATTGTCACCGCCTATGCGCGTATCGCCCACTTGGTGCTCGTCTTTTCCATAATGATAATATCGGAAATTGGCTGAGAGCTTGTCATGCTCGGTGAAGTCATAGAAGAGATCGGTCGAGAGGTCACCATTCAAGTCGTTCATCTTGTCCTTTGTATATGTGGTATAATCAACTTTGTCTTTGTGGTTGTCGGAATATTCGTCCACCAACAAACAGCCGCGGCCCACGGTGGCACTGCCAGTGACATCAAAGCCGAACTTGCCCTTGTTATAAGAATACTGCACGTATGGCTCCGCGCCGAGGTAGGAAGGGAAGTCAAGATCGCCACCGGCGGTCAGCTCGACTCCTACCTCACGCTGCCGGGTAAGGATGCGCAACACGCCACCTGTCCCCTCGGCGGCAAACTCAGCCGGAGGGTTGGCGATGATCTCTATCTTCTCGATGTCTTCCGAGCGAATGGTCTTGAGATAGTTCATCAGCCGCTCGCCAGAGAGTTGCACTTGCCGGTCGTTAATCATCACCTGAACGCCAGGGATGCCATTGATAGAAAGACTGCTGCCGCTATGCCATACGCCGGGCAATTGGTCAAGCAATGACTCTGCGGAGTTGCCTATCCCCAAAATGCTATGCCGAATGTCCACGATCGTCCGGTCGCCCTTGAAGGTGATGGTAGGTCTCATGCTGGTCACCGTTACCTGTCGCAACTGATGGGCGTCGGGATGCATGCGGATCACTCCCATGTCCGGTGTCGTGTAGACACGTTGCACGGTCTGGTAGCCGATATAGGTGATCCGCACGATGACCTTACGGGTGTCGCAAGGAATGGCAAAATAGCCGCTTAGGTTCGTCACTCCCCTTCCGATCAACGTCGAGTCGGTCGGTGACAGCAAGGAGATATTGGCATAGACCACGGGCTGTCCGGTCTCGTCAATGACCCGTCCCTTAAACCGGAAAGAGGCTTTCTGGTAACATTCCACGGAGATGATGCTGTCGGTAGGCATCGTCATGCGGATGGGATAAAAGCCAATCAATTGCCGGATCGCATCGGGAATGGAAAGGTTGCGCACGGATGCGGTGACCTTGAAGTCTTCCAAGTCATCATAGATGAAGTTGATCGTATATCTGTGTCCTAAGCCATTGAAGTATTGGAGAGCCTGGGGCATCGGGGTGTTCCTGAACTCATGGTTCACGCGCTGTGCGAAGGCCGCCCATACAAGGAACAGGCAGAGGGTAAAAAGGAATATTCTTTTCATCGCTTACTCTACTTTTAATTGGTCGCCTTCACGAAGGATATTGATATGCTCAAAACTGTTGAGAAGCCGTATGTTCTCATCGATGCCTTTCTGCTGATTCCATTCAAAATGCAGGCGGATGCCCTTGACATGAGCGTTCATAAAGGTCAGGGTCAGGTGGTAGTAGGATG
>ULNB01009517.1_pt1 | contig 11250 bp, 8 predicted proteins | sample 1951811 | NCBI WGS metagenome assembly ULNB01 (sample SAMEA4835566, study PRJEB28245) | human gut metagenome | biome: gut microbiome; material: fecal sample | place: Denmark | collected 2008
CAACTACCGCTTTGCGCCGCGCCGCGCCGGAGACATCACGGCGATCTGGGCCGATCCCACGCTGGCGAACACCCTCCTGGGCTGGCGTGCCGAGCGGCCGCTCGAAGAAACGCTCCGCACGGCCTGGCAATGGCAGCTGCACCTCGGACAGAGATAACCTTCCCGCCGACAGAACATATTGCGGAGAGCGCATCCGGAGCCGTTCCGGATGCGCTCTCCGCATACTCCTCCCTCCCGTTCCGACATCCGGCCCCGACTGGTCCTTCGCACCGAACCGACCGCCTCCCCTGCACCTGCAAAGGCTTTTTTCATCTTTTTCGCAACAGAAAGGAGAAGCGATTGATATTTTTTGTATTTTTGCATCAATTGGGAAAATAATGAACTTAAAATGCCGAAATTGCATGAAGAGAAGGTAAACGTCCTGAAAAAACCGGAATGGCTGAAAATCCGGCTTCACCGCACCGCAGAATACGCGGACGTGCAACGCATCGTCAGGGACCACTCCCTGCACACGATCTGCAGCAGCGGTCTATGCCCGAACAAAGCCGAATGCTGGAGCCGCAGGACAGCGACCTTCATGATATTGGGTGAAATCTGTACGCGCAACTGTCGATTCTGCGCCACCCTTTCGGGCCGGCCTCTGCCGCCCGATCCTTCAGAACCCGCCAAACTCGCCGAAAGCGTCCGTTTGATGGGATTGCGGCATGTGGTGGTAACCTCCGTTACACGCGATGACCTGCCCGACGGCGGCGCGGCCCACTGGGCCGAATGCGTCCGCGCGATCCGGGCGGAAAATCCCGACGTCACAATTGAGCTCCTTATTCCCGATCTGGATGCGAAACCCGACCTGCTGGACACGGTGATCGCCTCCGGGCCCGATATCATCGGGCACAACATCGAAACCACCGAACGACTGACCCCCCTGGTACGTTCGCGGGCCCGTTACCGTACGAGCCTCGACGTGCTGCGCTATTTAAGCGAAAAGGGCGCCGTCGCCAAGAGCGGCCTGATGGTCGGACTCGGTGAGAGCGATGAAGAAGTTTTACAGACCTTGCGCGACCTGCACGCCGCCGGCGTGGAGATCGTTACCCTCGGCCAGTACCTTCGTCCCACTCTGGAGCATCACCCCGTTGCGGCGTACATTACTCCCGAAAAATTCGACTGGTACCGGCAGCAGGCGCTCGACATGGGCTTCAGCTACTGCGCGAGCGGTCCGATGGTGCGTTCGTCGTACCTGGCGGACGAAGCGCTCGGCTCGGTGCGTCTGAAGCGACAGGTTTCCGCGAAAGCCTGAGTCTTCCCGCCGCGCGGGAAAAGGTCTGCGACAAAGAAAGTGTTGAACCGACGCTTTCCGGATTTACGGTATCCGTACGGAGCCGGACGGAGAGGTGTCGTAACGTAATTTACGATGTTTGTCGAATACCGGGACCTCGGACAAATGGACTACAAAGCCTGCTGGGAGTACCAGCAGAGGCTTTTCGACACCCTCCTGCGGGCCAAGGGAACCCCGGCGGAGGGCGCGGGCTATTTGCTCCTGGTGGAGCATCCGGCGGTCTATACCCTCGGCAAGAGCGGCCATGCGGAGAACCTGCTGGTCGGCGAAGAGTATCTGCGCAGCATCGGCGCCGAATTTTACCACATCGACCGGGGCGGCGACATCACCTTCCACGGGCCGGGACAGATCGTGGGCTACCCGATCCTCGACCTGGAGCGCATCGGACTTTCGCTGCGCGACTACATCGACGCGCTCGAGGGCGCAGTCATCCGGACGGTAGCCCGTTACGGCATCCGGGCCGGACGCATCGCCGGCGCCTCGGGCGTCTGGATCGAAGGAGCGCAGCCGGCGCGTAAGATCTGCGCGATCGGTGTGCGGGCGTCGCGTTACGTGACCATGCACGGCTTCGCACTCAATGTGGCAACCGATTTGCGTTATTTCACCCATATCAACCCCTGCGGGTTTACGGACCGGGGTGCCACGTCGATCGAAAAGGAGATCGGTCGCCCGGTTCCGATGGAGGAGGTCAAACGACGCCTCGTCGAAGATTTATGCGAGAATTTGAATGTTAAAATATATAAATAATAACAAATATGCCCATAGAAAAACGATGGGTAGTGAAGCCTCAGGGGAATCCGAAGGCGGTTGCCGCGATGGCTGCCGCGACAGGCATCTCCCCAGTCCTGGCCAATCTACTCGTACAGAGAGGCATAGACACGTTAGAGAAGGCTAAGAAATTTTTCAACCCCCAGCTTTCGGACCTGCACGACCCGTTCCTGATGAAGGATATGGACAAGGCGGTCGAACGGGTGGAGCGGGCCGTCCGCAACCGTGAGAAGATCATGGTGTACGGCGACTACGACGTCGATGGCACGACCGCCGTCGCGCTGGTTTATAAATTTCTGCGCCAGATAGGTCACAAGGACCTGTTGTTCTACATCCCGGATCGTTATACCGAAGGTTACGGTATCTCGACCAAGGGCATCGACCACGCCGCACGCAAGGGTGCGACGCTGATCATCGCCCTGGACTGTGGCATCAAAGCCATAGAGAAAGTGGACTATGCCAAACGCAAGGGCGTGGATTTCATCATCTGCGACCATCACCTCCCGGCCGAGGAAATTCCCCGCGCCGTAGCCGTTCTCGACCCCAAACGCGCCGACTGTTCCTATCCGTTCGACGAACTGTCGGGGTGCGGCGTGGGATTCAAGCTAGTGCAGGCCTACTGCCAGAAAAACGGAATTCCGTTCCAGCAAATCGAGCCGTTGCTCGACCTGCTGGCCGTCAGCATCGCCTCGGACATCGTTCCTCTGGTGGATGAAAACCGGATTTTAGCCCACTACGGGCTTCTGCGGCTCAACGCCTCCCCCTCGAAGGGGCTGCTCTCGATCATCAAGATCTGCGGCCTGGATCGACACAACATCACCATCGACGACATCGTCTTCAAAATCGGACCCCGCATCAACGCCGCAGGCCGTATGCGGATGGACGAAAACGACGAAAACGCCGCTCCTTCGGGCGGCTATGCGGCGGTCAATCTGCTGATCGAAGGCAACGAAAGCCTGGCCGAAGAGTTCGGCTCGGTGATCGACGGCTTCAACCAGGACCGCAAGTGCATCGACCGCAGCGTCACGCAGGAAGCCCACGACTTCATCGAGGCCCACGCGGAGCTGAAGGCCGCCAAGAGTACGGTGATCTACAACCCCCGCTGGATGAAGGGCATCGTGGGCATCGTGGCCTCCCGCCTGATCGAAACCTACTACCGCCCGACGGTGGTGCTCACGATGAGCAACGGGTTCGTCACGGGTTCGGCCCGCTCGGTGCCCGGCTTCGACCTCTATCAGGCAATCGAATCCTGTTCGGACCTGCTGGAGAACTTCGGCGGGCACATGTACGCAGCAGGACTCACGATGCGTCCCGAACGGGTCGAGGAGTTCACCCGCCGCTTCAATGCCTACGTCGAAGAGAACATCGACCCGATAACGCTGCAACCCCAGGTGGAGATCGACAGCGAACTCTTCTTCTCGAACATCACCCCGGCGTTCCGCCGCGACCTGAACCGTTTCCAGCCGTTCGGCCCCGGCAACCCCGCACCGGTATTCGTCACGCGGGGCGTGGTCAGCCACGGCGAAACGAAGCTCGTCGGCGCCGACTGCGAGCACCTGCGCATGGACCTGATGCAGCGCCAGAAACCCAACACGACGATTCAGACGATCGCCTTCCAGCAGCCGACCCACTACGAGTGGATCCGCGCGGGACATCCGATCGACGTCTGCTATCAGATCGTAGAGAACCACTACCGGGGCTCGGTTTCGGTACAGCTCCGCATCAAGGACATCAAACCCCTGCGGAGCAAGCAATAATACGGCCGGCAACATCCGTAAAAACCGGAGCTTTCAGGCTCCGGTTTTTTACGGATCCCGCCCGACGACACCGGCGGCGGCATTCCGTCCGAACCACTCCTTCCCGCTCCCGAAACGAAAAAATCCGATACAACAAAGTCGGGTTTTAGTTTCTAATTATTAGAAAAATCACTACATTTGACACAAAATAGTAATTGTTAGACCTTTTCTACCCAATATGAGTAAACCCTTCAAGCGTTATCTCGTCACCTCGGCACTGCCCTACGCCAACGGCCCGGTACACATCGGCCACCTGGCGGGCGTCTATATCCCGTCGGACATCTACACGCGCTACCTGCGCCTGAAAGGATACGACGTGATCTCGGTCTGCGGCAGCGACGAGCACGGCGTGCCCATCACCATCAAGGCCCGCAAAGAGGGCGTCACGCCCCAGCAGATCGTCGATCGCTATCACCAGTTGATTAAATCGTCGTTCGAAGGGCTCGGCATGTCGTTCGACATCTACTCGCGCACCTCGTCGAAGACCCACGCCGCGACAGCGTCGGAGTTCTTCCGCAAGCTCTACGACGAAGGCAAATTCATCGAGCGGACCTCGGAGCAATACTACGACGAGGAAACCCAGACGTTCCTCGCCGACCGCTATATCGTGGGCACCTGCCCCCGCTGCGGCAACGACCGCGCCTACGGCGACCAATGCGAAAAATGCGGATCGACCCTTTCGCCGGACGAACTGATCAGCCCGCACAGCGCCGTATCGGGTTCCGTACCCGTGAAACGCGCCACCAAGCACTGGTATCTGCCGTTGGACCAATACGAGGGTTTCCTGCGCGAATGGATCCTCGAAGGGCACAAAGAGTGGAAAACCAACGTCTATGGGCAATGCAAGAGCTGGCTCGACGGCGGTCTGCAACCGCGTGCGGTGAGCCGTGACCTGGACTGGGGCATTCCCGTACCGGTCGAAGGGGCCGAAGGCAAGGTGCTCTACGTCTGGTTCGACGCGCCGATCGGCTACATCTCGGCGACCAAGGACCTGACGCCCGACTGGGAGAAATACTGGAAGGACGAAGAGACCAAAATGGTGCACTTCATCGGCAAGGACAACATCGTCTTCCACTGCATCGTCTTCCCGGCCATGCTCAAGGCGCACGGCGGCTACATCCTGCCTGAAAACGTCCCTGCCAACGAATTTCTGAACCTCGAGGGCGAAAAGATCTCGACCTCGCGCAACTGGGCCGTCTGGCTGCACGAATACCTCGAGGAGTTCCCCGGCAAGGAGGACGTGCTGCGCTACGTGCTCTGCGCGAACGCCCCCGAAACCAAGGACAACGACTTCACCTGGAAGGACTTCCAAGCCCGTAACAACAACGAGCTGGTAGCCGTGCTGGGCAACTTCGTAAACCGGGCTTTAGTCCTGACACACAAATACTTCGACGGCACAGTGCCCGCCTGCGGCGCACTGACGGACTACGACCGCGAAACGCTTCGGGAACTCTCCGGCGCGAAGGAAGCCCTCGAAAACAACATCGAAAACTACCGGTTCCGCGAAGCCTTGAAGGAGGCGATGAACATCGCACGTCTGGGCAATAAATACCTGGCCGACACCGAACCGTGGAAACTCATCAAAACCGATCCCGAACGGGTCAAGACGATCCTGAACATCGCTTTGCAGATCACCGCAAACCTCTCGATCGCCATCGAACCGTTCATGCCCTTCTCGGCGAAGAAGATCGTCGGGATGTTGCAGGCAGGACCCTTCGGCTGGGAGAAACTGGGCAGCACCGACCTGCTCGCTGCCGGACATCGGATCGGCGAAGCCGTGCTTCTCTTCGAAAAGATCGAGGACGACGTAATCCAACGCCAGCTCGACAAGTTGGCGGCGACCAAAGCGGCGAATGCTTCGGCCGAAGCAGCACAACACGTTGAAGATCAAAAGGAAACGACGACTTTCGACGATTTTCAAAAGATGGATATCCGTGTTTCGACGATCCTCGCCGCTGAAAAAGTCGCCAAGACGAAAAAGCTGTTGAAACTGACCGTCGATACGGGCATCGACAAGCGCGAAATCGTTTCGGGCATTGCCGAATACTACACACCCGAAGAACTCGTCGGGAAACAGGTACTCGTACTGGTGAATCTGGAACCGCGCGAACTGAAGGGCATCCTCTCTCGTGGCATGATTCTGATGGCCCAGGACGCTTCGGGCAAATTAAGGCTGTTACAACCTGACGATCAGACAAATCCGGGTGCGACAGTCGGATAATAAAGATATTTCTTGAACAAAAGATACAACCTTTAATATTAAAAAACAATGGAGAACATCGATTGGGGCTCTCTCGGCTTCAACTACATGAAGACCGATTTCAATGCCCGCTATACTTGCACGGACGGCAAGTGGAGCGAAATGGAAATTACAAGCGACGAGTACATCAACATGCACATGTCGGCATCCTGCCTTCACTACGGCACGGCTCTTTTCGAGGGCTTGAAAGCCTTCCGGGGCGCTGACGGCAAAGTACGTCTGTTCCGCGTCGAAGAGAATGCAAAACGCTTGCAGTCGTCGGCAAAACGCCTCTGCCTGCCCGTACCGACGATCGATATGATCGTCAAAGCCTGCGTAGAAGTGGTTAAGCGCAACGAGCGTTTCATCCCGCCCTACGGCACCGGCGCATCGTTCTACCTGCGTCCCGTTATGTTCGGCACGACGGCAGGACTGGGCGTAAAACCCTCCAAGGATGCCTTGCTGGTGGTTTACGGCTCGCCCGTAGGCGCTTACTTCAAAGGCGGCATCAAGCCGATGAAGGTCGCAATCGACCGCGAACAGGACCGTGCTGCTCCACGTGGAACAGGCGACGTGAAGGTGGGCGGTAACTATGCAGCCAGCCTTATGTCGGGCGAGCACGGACACGAGCTCGGCTATGCGAGCATCATGTACCTCGACGCAACCGAGCACAAATACATCGAAGAGTGCGGCGCAGCCAACTTCTTCGGCATCAAGAACAACACGTATATCACGCCGAAGTCGAACTCCGTACTTCCGTCGATCACCAACAAGAGCCTCCGTCAATTGGCTCAAGACCTGGGTCTGAAGGTCGAGGAGCGTCATATTCCGGTAGACGAACTCCCGACTTTCGAGGAGTGCGGCGCTTGCGGTACGGCAGCTGTCATCTCGCCGATCGGCAGCATTTACGACATGGATACGAAGCAAACCTACACCTACGGCGACGAAGTAGGAAAGGTTTCTCTGCAACTCTATACGCTTTTGCAGGACATCCAGTACGGCCGCACCGAAGACAAACACAACTGGTGCACGATCGTCATGTAATCGACGCCCGCAAAACTCAAGAAAAAGGGATGTTCCACGTGGAACATCCCTTTTTCTTACTGCATGTTTTCTTTGTCACCACTTACAAACAGTCGTAAAAAATCGGGAATAGCCACCGCCACTCCCGACAATATAAGACAGAAAAATACAATCGCACAATTTATCGACCGATCTTAATCCGCATCGACAAACGACAAATACATCCAAAAACGATTGTCAAATTCGGGAACATAGCAGTTAAACCGTATTGCTCAATCCCAATAAAAGACTTTATCGACCGAATTTCACCAGCAACACATTCACATCCGCCGGAGAAACTCCGGGAATACGGGAAGCCTGCCCTATCGTCGCAGGTCGGATTCGGGTGAGTTTCTGCCGGGCTTCGATCGTCAGGGCATTCATCGAATGGAAATCGAAATCGGCCGGGATACGGATATTCTCCAGGCGATGCAATTTGTCGGCAATGAATTTCTCCCGTTCGATATACCCCTTGTACTTGATTTGGATCTCGGCTTCCTCGACGACCTCGGCATCCATCTCCTGCTCGCGCAGAAAATCGCCGAGCTTCGGTAAAACACCCGAGAGCAGATCGAAGGTCACATTGTTACGCATCAACAAGTCGTGCAGTTTCCGACCTTGCGAAATCGGGTCGCAACCGAGCGATTTCAAACAGTCGTTAATTTCGTCCGGTTTGACACTCAGTCCGCGAGCGAATGCTACGAGCGATTCTACGAGTCGATTTTTTTTGCAGAAACTATCGTACCTTTTTTGCGAAATCAGCCCGATTTTATATCCGATCGGAGTCAATCGAATGTCGGCATTATCCTGCCGCAAGAGAATCCGATACTCGGCACGCGAAGTGAACATACGATAAGGCTCATCCACCCCTTTGGTCACCAGGTCGTCGATCAATACCCCGATGTAGGCTTCGTCGCGTGCCAATACCAGCGGTTCCTCCCCCATCCTGCGGCGATGCGCATTGATACCGGCCATCACCCCCTGCGCCCCGGCCTCTTCATAGCCGGTCGTCCCGTTGATCTGGCCGGCGAAATAGAGTCCGTCCACCAGCTTGGTTTCGAGCGAATGGTGCAGTTGCGTCGGCAGGAAATAGTCGTACTCGATCGCATAACCCGGACGGAAAATATGCAGATCTTCGAACCCCTCGATGGCGTGCAATGCCTCCCACTGAATGTCCCAGGGCAACGACGAGGAGAACCCGTTCAGATAATATTCGTTGGTCGAACGACCCTCCGGCTCGAGAAAAAGCTGGTGCTGGTCCTTATCGGCGAATGTGTTGAGCTTGTCCTCGATACTCGGGCAATAACGGGGACCGATCCCCCGGATCGTACCGTTGAAAAGCGGCGAATCGCCGAAACCCTTCCGCAGAATGTCATGCACCTTCTTCGAAGTATAGACCAAAAAGCACGGAAGCTGATTCTGCACCGGATGCGTATCGGCGGAAAAGGAAAATTTCGAGGGATTTTCATCCCCGTATTGCGGTTCCAGAATTTCGAAATTGATCGTCCGCGCATCGAGTCGTGCAGGGGTCCCGGTCTTCATCCGGCCGGCTTCGAAACCCATCGCCACGAGCGATTCGGTCACTCCGTGCGAAGCCGAATCCCCCGCACGGCCGCCCTCGGCGTGTGAACGACCGCAATACATCACCCCCGCCAGAAACGTCCCGGCAGTCAGGATCACACAGTCGGCCGAGAACTCCACCCCCATCTGTGTCCGAATCCCGCGCACTTGCGGCCGACCCTCCTCCGCAGGCCGCTGCCCGAAGAGCAGTTCGACCGCAGTGTCCTGCCAAAGATAGAGGTTGGGGGTATTCTCCAGCGTACGCCGCCATTCGGCCGAGAAACGCGACTTATCGCACTGGGCCCGGGGACTCCACATCGCCGCCCCTTTCGAGCGGTTGAGCATGCGGAACTGGACAGCCGTAAGGTCGGTAATCCGTCCCATCTGCCCTCCTAAAGCATCTATCTCTCTGACTATCTGTCCTTTAGCAACACCACCTACGGCCGGATTACAAGACATATCGGCCAACTTGGTCATGTCCATCGTCACGAGCAGCGTGCGGGAGCCGAGCCGCGCTGCCGCCGAAGCCGCCTCGCAGCCGGCATGACCGCCGCCGACCACGATGATATCGTAATGTAAAACCATATCTCCTTTTCCATGAATTGCGGAAAACACCGCCGGCCGTCAATCCGACGACCGACCGCCGCACGGCAAAGATACGAACAAAGTCGCTTATCCGAAAAAGCCGAAACCGCACGCAACGGGAACTTTCGCCCAGCTATCCGCCGTCCGACGGCGAAAGTCGGATCGAAAACGGCAACCTCGCGGCAAAACGTCGCCGCAGCGCCGAAAAGATCAGCAAATACGGGCTGCCCCAACAAAAACGGATTCTCCCCGCTTCCGGCACACTCCGGCGACCCGCGCGGGAAAATCCCGAACTTTGTCAGCATTTTCCCGCAAAAATAAACTTCTCTCCGGCAAGGAACCGGCAATCCCTGCCGCCACATTCCCGAAGAATACAAACGATTAAAGGGTTGCGGACACAACCAACGGCCGGATCCGTCCCCGCACGGCGGAAACGCCTCCTCCGAAAGCCGAATCTTCGCAGTCCACCTCTCCCGGCTACCGATTCGCCGCACGGCGGACCCGATCGACAGCCCCCACAACTGCTGCCGCAGCCACCGCAGCCAGAAACCTCCGAAACACGTCCCGCAAGCGAAGTCGTCCGCTTCAGTCCCAACGAAGGAAAACGCGATTACAGCGTTCTTTTTGGAAACGTAACGACCCGAATTCCCCTCCGAAGAAAGGACTTAAGAGAGAGTCGGCATTACAGACACGGCCTCCGGCCGCGAACGAACGACCGTCGAATGACGGACATTGAAATATACGATTGCCGGGGAAAATCCATCTTTTTTCGGGAACCGGTTCCAAACAAAAGACGAATCCGCCCATAAACCGCCGTTTCAGCGTCTTTAACGGTCCATTCCGCCGTCGGGAACAGAACCGACCGTTATGGTATATTCGAACGATTTTAAGGAGCATTTCAGGCGTTAAAAATACATCCTTTCGTGAAAGAGTTCGCAACCCTGCGGCCGGATCCCTCTGCAAACCGTCTTTTCAGCACCTTGAACCGCCCATTCCGCCGTCGGGAAGAATCGACCCTTATGGTATATTCGAACGATTTTACGGGATATTTCAGGCATTAAAAATAACCCTACCGGGAAAGGGACCCGCAACTCCGCGACCGGATTCCCTCGCAAAGCCCTATTTCAGCCCTTTGGACAGCTCATCCCACTGTCGGAGGTAGTGATCCTCCTTACGGTGCATTTGAGCGTTCGCACGGGGTGTCTTATCCTTCTGTCCGCACAGATGGAGCAAACCGTGCACCACCACGCGGCGCATTTCGGTCAGCTTCGCGGCGCCGTATTCGCGTGCATTGTCCGCAACGGTTTCCACATCGATGAAAATATCGCCCGACACGATCCGGGCGCCCTTGCGGTCGCTGTAATCGAACGTGATGACGTCGGTATAGTAGTCGTGCCCGAGGAACTGCCGGTTCATATCCAGCAGGCGGGCCGCCGAGCAAAAAATATAGGTCACATCCCCCAGTTCATACCCCTCTTCCCGGGCTACGCGGTCCAGCCACGCGGCCGTGAGCCGTTTCTGCGGCAGGCGATAGGTACAGTCATCGGTATAATAGCGTACGGCCATAGACGGTTATTTTTTGAAGCAATCCGAAGCACGCATCTGTACTTTGGGCGACGGTCCGTAAATACCGAACACCATCTTGTACTCGGGCTGCATGGTCATCACATCGACCCCCGACCCGATCGTTCCGATCTGCTGGTTGCGGGCCACCTTGTCGTCCTTGCCCACCGTCACGGAATTGAGGTTGGCATACGAAGAGATGTATTCGCCGTGGGCTATATAGACGTCGTATTTATTGGTGATCCGGTTGCGCTTCACCTCGACGACCTTGCCTTCGTAGATCGAAATCACCTGCGCCCCCTTCGGCCCCGCGATCTCGGCCATATTGCCCTTGTAGCGCTTCA
>ULNB01033842.1_pt1 | contig 11209 bp, 8 predicted proteins | sample 1951811 | NCBI WGS metagenome assembly ULNB01 (sample SAMEA4835566, study PRJEB28245) | human gut metagenome | biome: gut microbiome; material: fecal sample | place: Denmark | collected 2008
TATGATGTCGGAACAACAGGACTTAAAACCTGCCTGTTTGAGATTGATAAAAAAATCAAACCGATTGTCAATTCTTACGGCTCATACAACCTTTATATTCTCGAAAACGGCGGAGCCGAGCAGGATGCCGAGGAATGGTGGAACGCTATGTGCACCACCACGAAAGAGATTTTCACAAATACCGATATCAAGCCCGAGCAGATCGCCGGAATTTCGTTCTGCTCTCAGATGCAGGCTCTTGTTCTTGTTGATAAAAACGGCGATCCTGTTCGCAGACCGATGAGCTATATGGATCAGCGAGCTAAGGAAGAACTGAAAAAATATATGGCATACGGTTTGCAGATTGCCGGAGCAAATATTGTTCCGCTTCTCAAATCCCTTGCCGTTACGGGTGCGGTTTCATGCAGCGTTAAAGACCCTGTTTACAAATATAAGTGGGTCGAAAATCATGAGCCGCAGAACTACAAAAAAGCGTACAAGTGGCTTGATGTTAAGGATTTTCTTATCAGCCGTTGTACGGATAAATTCACGATGACAAAGGATTCGGCGTTTGCAACTCTCCTTTATGATACAAGAAAGGGCAAAGAGGGCTGGAGCAAGACCGTTGCAGATATTTTCAAAGTAAATATGAATCATCTGCCGGATATAATCGAATCGACCGATATGGTGGGCGGAGTTACGGAAAAGGCGGCGGAAAAGCTTGGCCTTATGCCCGGAACGCCCGTGTTTGGCGGCGGCGGCGACGCTTCGCTTATCGGCGTGGGTGCAGGCAGCTGTTCTGTCGGTGACACCCACATCTATTCGGGAACGTCCGGCTGGGTAGGAACTGTTGTTGAAAAACAGCTTGTTGATACTTCGGCAATGATTGCCGCAATCGTCGGCGCAGACCCGAACAGCTTCAACTATTTCGCCGAGATGGAAACCGCAGGCAAATGCCTTGAATGGGTAAAGGATCATCTCTGCCTTGACGAAATCGGAATTTTCATTGAGAAAAAGAGAATCACAGACCATACCGAGAAAGCGTATACAAGCCTTTATGATTACATGACTGAGGTTATCGATTCAGTACCGGCAGGCGCAAACGGAGTTATTTTCACCCCATGGCTTCACGGTAATCGCTGTCCGTTTGAAGATCCGAATGCCGCAGGAATGTTCTTCAATATCAATATTAATACGGGTAAATCGGATATGCTCAGGGCTGTTATTGAGGGTGTTTGCTATCACCTTCGCTGGATGCTTGAGGCTCAGGACAGAAAGATAAAGACATCGCAGACGATTCGCTTTGTCGGCGGCGGTGCCCTCTCTGATGTAACGGCACAGATTCTTGCCGATATAACGGGCAGAACGATTGAAGTTGTTGAAAAACCGCAGGATGTCGGTGCAGTCGGTGCGGCGGCGATAATCGGAATCGGTCTCGGAATCATTAAAGACCTCGGCAGTGTTAAGAATTATATCCCTGTCAAGAAGTCGTTTAAGCCGAGTACGGCAGACAAAAAGGTTTATGACAAAAACTTTGAGGTTTTCAAAAAGCTTTATTCATCAAACAAAAAGAATTTTCAGATGTTAAATGAGCAATAATATAACCGAACAGGAGGACTGAATTACGAACGGTTATAAAAATATAAATAACGCTGAAATCCTCAGTCTTAAAGACCAAGTTGGATATCAGACAGGTCAGGTAGTGAGCAAAACTCTTGCACAGAATTCCGCACTGAGCGTTACGCTTTTCGCCTTTGACAAGGGCGAGGAAATCAGCACACACGAATCGGGCGGAGATGCAATGGTTACGTGCCTTGACGGAACCGGAAAAATCACAATCGACGGCGTTGAATATATTTTGCATGAGGGCGACACGATCGTGATGCCGGCCGGACATCCGCATGCTGTATTCGGCGAGGAAAAATTCAAAATGCTTTTGATGGTTGTATTTTAAAAGGAACAGCAAACAGCACCAAGCCTCCTCTTGATTCAAGGGGAGGCCGTTTTTATGTTTGTGTTATTTATATGCATTTGCAATCAAATCCGAATTATTTTTTACTATAAAGAGGATACCGTATTATGCTTGATTTTATAATTTAAAGGCAGTAAAATCAAAATGTAAATTAAAATTGTTAATAAAATGTCAATTTAACCAATATTTTCAAGATAGGGGTTCTGATTATTCATATACTTTTTTCATTGACTTATTTGTCGAAATATCTTATAATTTCATAGGATTTTACAATGAGGGAGAATTGGTTTTATGCTATCTAATACAGAAAAAACTATGGACAAAATCGTTGCCCTTTGCAAAAACAGAGGATTCATTTTTGCCGGCAGCGATATTTACGGCGGTCTTGCAAACACATGGGATTACGGCCCGCTCGGTGCAAGACTTAAAAACAATGTTAAGGACACATGGAGGAAGCGTTTTATCCAGGAACGCAGGAACAGCTATGAGGTTGACGCCGATATTCTTATGCATCCGAGAGTTTGGGAGGCAAGCGGTCACGTTGCCAGCTTTTCCGACCCGCTTCTTGACTGCAAGGAGTGTAAAATGCGTCACAGAGCAGACCAGCTTATCGACAACTTTGACCCCAACGCTCATGCAGACGGCATGACGAAGGAAGAAATGTTTGATTACATCAAGGCTCACTCAATTCCGTGCCCGAACTGCGGCAAGCACAATTTTACGGACATCAGGGAATTCAATCTCATGTTCCAGACATACAGGGGAGTTACAAACGACGCAAAGAGCGTTATTTATCTTCGTCCCGAGAATGCGCAGGGTGAGTATGTTAACTATCTCAACGTACAGCGCAGTATGAGAGCCAAGCTTCCGTTTAGCATCGGTCAGATAGGCAAGGCTTTCAGAAATGAGATTACTCCGGGTAACTTCACATTCAGAACGATTGAGTTTGAGCAGATGGAATTTCAGACATTCTGCAAAGAGGGTACGGACGCGGACCTCTACGAGTATTTCAAGGATTACGGTCATAGGTATTATATGGATCTCGGTATTGCCGAGGAGCATCTTCGCTTCCATGATCATGAGAAGCTTGCCCACTATGCAAAGGCCGCATGTGATATCGAATTTCTCTTTCCGTTTGGCTGGGGCGAGATCAACGGTACGCATAACAGAACGAATTTCGACCTCACAAGACATCAGGAATACAGCGGTCAGAAGCTCGAATACCTCGATCCGGAAACAAACGAAAGATATATACCTTTTATAATAGAGTCCACATACGGACTTGACAGAACGGTTCTTGCACTTCTCTGTGAGGCATATGATGAGGAAGTTATTGACGCAGAGAAGAACGATACAAGAGTTGTTCTCCACCTTAATCCGGCGATTGCTCCTTACAAGGCAGCTGTTCTTCCGCTCTCGAAAAAGCTTTCGGCCGATGCGCTCAAGGTTTATGAGAAGCTTCAGAAGAATTTCATGGTTGACTTCGACGAGACAGGCTCAATCGGTAAGAGATATCGCCGTGAGGACGAAATCGGAACACCGTTCTGTATCACATTTGACTTTGATTCTCTCAACGATAACTGCGTAACGGTTCGTGACAGAGACACAATGGAGCAGGTTCGTATGCCGATTGATGAAATCAGTGAATATATTTCTTCAAAAATATCATTCTAAATATTAGGTAAGTGCTAAATAAAAATGAATAACGGCAATAATAACAGAAATTGAATTGGAAGGCAAAGCTTATGAAAAAAATCAATTTTACAGAAACAGTTCTCCGTGACGCTCAGCAGTCGCTGATTGCAACGAGAATGCCTTTTGAAACCTTTGAGCCTATTCTTTCAACGATGGACAAGGCGGGCTACTACTCGCTGGAGTGTTGGGGCGGTGCAACATTTGACTCATGCCTGCGTTACCTTAACGAGGATCCTTGGGAGAGACTCAGAAAGATTCGCAAGGCGTGTCCGAACACGAAGCTTCAGATGCTTCTCAGAGGTCAGAATCTTCTCGGCTACAAGCACTATCCGAACGACGTTGTAAGAAAGTTCGTCGCAAAGAGCGTTGAGAACGGAATCGACATCATCAGAATTTTCGATGCACTCAACGATGTAAGAAACCTTGAGGTTGCTGTTGACCAGACTATTAAGTCCGGCGCACACGCTTCGGGTACAATTTGCTACACGCTCAGTCCCGTGCATAACACAAAATCTTATATTAAGCTGGCAAAAGATATGGAAAGCATGGGTGTTCAGTCCATTTGTATCAAGGACATGGCAGGTATCATCAGCCCGAAGGAAGCGTATGAGCTTGTAAGCGCACTCAAGGAGAATGTTAAACTCCCGATTATCCTTCACACGCACTGCACAACAGGCCTTGGCCCGATAACGTTGCTTAAGGCCGCAGAAGCCGGCGTTGATGTTATCGACACGGCAATTTCAAGCTTCTCGGGCGGCACAAGCCAGCCGGCAACCGAAACTCTTAACTATATCCTCACTCAGGACGGCTACAAGACAGGCCTTGATACGGATGTACTCAAAGAGATCAACGATTTCTTCAAGCCTGTTAAGGCGGACGCACTTAAGAGCGGACTACTTAACCCTGTTGTTCTTTCAACGGATACGGACGCTTTGACATATCAGGTTCCGGGCGGAATGCTCTCAAACCTTGTTGCTCAGCTTACGGCTCAGAAGAAGATGGATAAGTTTGAAGAGGTTCTTGAGGAAACTCCGAGAGTAAGAAAAGACCTCGGTTATCCGCCGCTTGTTACTCCGATGAGCCAGATGGTCGGCGTTCAGGCAACATCGAATGTCCTTGCGGGCGAGAGATACAAGAATGTTTCCAAGGAAATTCGTGCTTATGTAAGAGGCGAGTACGGCAAGGCCCCCGGAAAGATTGACCCGGCACTTATCAAGAAGGTTCTCGGCGACGAGAAGCCGATCAAGGGCAGATATGCCGATACTCTCGGCGACGGTTATGAGGCTGCAAAGGCCGAAATCGGCGCAAAGGCACACAGCGAAGAGGATGTTCTTTCATATATCGCATTCCCCACTCAGGCCGAAGCGTTCTTCGACAAGCGTGACGAAAGAGCGAAGAACACCTTTAAATATACCATTGAAAAAATTGATTGAGGAGGAAAACGAATATGAATATGACTCCTAAACTTCTTGGCGTTTTTACTCAAATCTACGGCTCGAATGATGCCATGGATTTCGGTAAGGCGGCTCTTGTTGCGGTTGTCGGATTTATTACGGTTATTGTAATCCTTGCGATTATTGCTTTGTTCATCAAAGCTATCGCCGCAATTTTCGATAAAACAAGCGAAACTGCAAAAGCTCCCGCTGCCACGACACCTGCCGCACCGGCAGCTCCTGCGGCACAGCCTGCTCAGTCGGGCGTTGAACTTGTAGGCGTTGATGAGCCTACGGCGGCTGTCATTATGGCAATAGTAAGTCACCAGAGCGGAATAAGCCTTGACAGGCTTGCATTCAAATCCATTAAATTATCGGAGGACAAGTAAATGAAATATGTTGTTACGTTAAACGGAAAAAAGTATGATGTAGAGGTTAACGAAAGCGAAGCCGTTATCACCTCCGTAAGCAATGCCGCTCCGGTTGCTCCCGTTGCTCCTGCGGCTCCTGTTGCAGCACCTGCCTCGGCGGCAAGCACTGCTCCCGGTGCACCGGCAGCAGTAGTCGGCACGGCGGTCAGCGGAACTCAGATTACATCTCCGATGCCCGGCACAATTCTCAAACTGAACGTTGCCGAGGGTCAGGCGGTTAAGGCCGGCGATGTTGTCCTTGTTCTTGAGGCAATGAAAATGGAGAACGAAATTGTTGCTCCTTGCGACGGCACAATCAAGCAGCTCCTTGTTTCAAAGGGATCAACGGTTGATACGGATCAGATTCTTGCAGTTTTATAATAAAGGACGGTATTCAGAATGGACTTAATTTTAAATGTTTTGAAAGGCTTGTGGGAATCGTCCGGATTTGCAACTCTTGAGTGGCAGAATCTTGTAATGATCCTCGTTTCGTTCGTGTTCCTTTTCCTTGCCATTCATCCAAAATTCAGATTTGAACCTCTTCTTTTGGTTCCTATCGCATTCGGTATTCTTCTTGCAAACCTCCCCGGTGCAGGTATCATGGATGACCTCACAGCCGGTCAGATATTCGGCGGCGACGGCTCGCTTGCCGGTCAGGGTGAACATTGGTACGATTCCGGTGTTCTGCGAATTATTTACGCCGGCGTTAAATCAAACATATTCCCGTGTCTTATCTTCATGGGCGTCGGTGCAATGACTGACTTCGGACCTCTGCTTTCCAATCCTGTCAGTCTGCTTCTCGGTGCAGCGGCACAGCTTGGTATTTATGTTGCTTTCCTTATAGCCATTGCACTCGGATTCGATCCGCAGGAAGCCGCTTCAATCGCTATCATCGGCGGTGCAGACGGCCCGACGGCTATTTATCTTACTTCAAAGCTGGCGTCGCATCTTCTTGCACCTATTGCACTTGCGGCGTACTCGTACATGGCGCTGATTCCGCTTATTCAGCCTCCTATCATGAAGGCTCTCACTACGAAGAAAGAGCGTGAGGTCAAGATGACCCAGCTCAGAAAGGTTACAAAGACAGAGAAGATTATCTTCCCGGTAATCGTTCTTGTTCTTGTTGCGCTCATTCTTCCGTCGGTTGCTCCGCTTCTCGGTATGTTCATGCTTGGCAATCTTTTCCGTGAGTGCGGCGTTGTTGACAGACTTTCCGATGTTGCTCAGAATGCACTTAACAATATCATTGTTATCCTTCTTGGCGTTACCGTCGGTGCAACGGCAAACGGTCAGAGCTTCCTTCAGGTTCAGACTCTTAAGATTGTTGCTCTCGGACTTATCGCTTTCTGCTTCTCAACAGTTGGCGGCGTTCTCCTCGGAAAGCTTCTTTACCTTGTTACAGGCGGTAAGATTAATCCGCTCATCGGTGCTGCGGGTGTTTCGGCCGTTCCTATGGCTGCCCGTGTTGCTCAGAACGAGGGCAGAAAGTATAACCCGACCAACTTCCTTCTCATGCACGCCATGGGTCCGAATGTTGCCGGAGTTATCGGTTCAGCCGTTGCGGCAGGATTCTTGCTCATCATGTTCCAGTAAAATAGGTAATGCCTCCTCAGGCACAGACCGAAGAACAGAATAATTAAAGCTATAATTCACATTACGGTTTAAAAAGACGGATTGTGGATTATGGCTTTTTTGTTCCTCTAAGTGCTTTTTTGCCCTCTGACAGTATACGAATACAGCTTCGTGAGTGAAGAAAACACTTTCCGTATCCTAATTCGACAGCCTACGTTTCTACTGTTGATAAACTTGAAAAAAATAATTTCAAAAAAGGCTTGATTTATTTTTGATTTTGCGATAGAATAAGACAATTTATATTCTGAGTGGAGGTTGTAAAATGACTTTTGATGAAAAATTCGGAAAAGAAGGCTTGACATTTGACGATGTGCTGCTTATTCCTGCTGAATCTGATATTCTTCCCAAGGATATCGACATATCAACAAAGCTTTCGGACACAATTGTTCTTCAAACACCTATTTTGACTGCGGCTATGGATACAGTTACGGAAGCACCTATGGCAATCGCAATCGCTCGTGAAGGCGGTATCGGTGTTATTCACAAGAATATGCCGATGGAGCTTCAGGCTCAGGAGGTTGACAAGGTAAAACGTTCAGAGAACGGTGTTATCGCTCAGCCGTTCAGTCTTACTCCGGATCATTATGCGTATGATGCAGAAAATCTCTGCAAAAAGTATAAAATTTCCGGTGTTCCGATTTGTGACGAAAGCGGAAAGCTTGTCGGAATTCTCACAAACCGTGACATGCGTTTCATGACGGATTTCAACATCAAAATCAGTGAAGTCATGACAAAGGATCATCTTGTTACAGCTCCCGTCGGCACGACGCTTGAACAGGCAAAACAGATTCTTATGAAGCACAGAATCGAAAAGCTTCCGCTTGTTGACGATGAAGGATATCTCAAAGGACTCATTACAATAAAGGATATTGAAAAAAGCGTGCAGTATCCGAACTCCGCTCGTGATAACGGCGGCAGACTTCTCTGCGGTGCAGCTATCGGTGCAACTGCCGATGTGCTTGACAGAGCAGGCATGCTTGCAAAAGCGGGAGCGGATATGTTTGTTCTTGATTCGGCTCACGGCCACAGCAAGAATATTCTTAAAGCGGTTGAAAAAGTTAAGACGGCTTTCCCGAATATAACACTTTGTGCAGGTAACGTTGCAACGGCAGAAGCAACCGAGGCGCTTATCGCCGCAGGTGCAGATGTGGTTAAGGTCGGTATCGGCCCCGGCTCGATTTGTACAACCCGAGTTGTTGCAGGTATCGGTGTTCCGCAAATTACGGCAATATTCGATTCCGCAAACGCTGCCGCAAAGCACGGTATTCCCGTTATCGCAGACGGCGGTATCAAGTATTCCGGCGAAATTGTTAAAGCTATCGCCGCAGGCGCAAGCGCAATCATGGTCGGTTCACTTGTTGCAGGCTGTAAGGAAAGTCCGGGTGCAACCGAAATTTTCCAGGGCAGAAGCTTCAAGGTTTACCGTGGAATGGGCAGTCTCGCAGCTATGGCAAACGGCAGCAAGGACAGATATTTCCAGGAGGACAACAAAAAGCTTGTTCCCGAAGGAGTTGAAGGCCGTGTTCCTTACAAGGGACCTCTCGGAGACACAATCTTCCAGATGCTCGGCGGTTTACGCTCAGGTATGGGTTACTGCGGCTGCCATAATATCGAGGAGCTCAAGACAAAGACGAAGTTCGTCAGAATAACGAATGCCGGTCTTATCGAAAGCCATCCTCACGACGTATTTATCACAAAGGAAGCACCTAACTATTCCGGTACAAAATAATCATAAAAATGTCGAAACGGCAGGGTATATGTTATATTTTATAATGTATGCCTTGCTGCTTTTTTTATTTGCATATAATTCATAAAAAGAATGATACAAAATTCTATTATTACTTATGTATAAAATGTACAAAATCAATAATACAACTAAAAAAATATTGACTTTTGACGTTTTATGCGTTATAGTTAAACTAACCATAAAAGTGGTGTCATTAGGCGAATTGCGTCTTGCGCATGAAAACCTCATTACGACCCACCTGGTTCAAGAATGCGTCGTAATGACGTTGCGCCACTCTGACGTTTGACGACTGAGCTGCCGATGCGGGAAGGTTTTGACGGCAAAATGTTTGGAACGAAAGATGAGGCAAAGACGTAATGATGTCGCGTCAGTCGGCACGGACTGAAAAAAACAGTGCGGTATGTATGCTAAAGGCATATAATTTTTATGGAGGTGCAATCCCAAAATGAGTAATGCAAAAAGATTCCTCAGTGTCATTCTTGCAATGATCATGGTTCTTTCAACGCTCGTTATCGGTGCAAGCGCTTATTCCGCTTATAAGGGTGACGCTATCAAGGGTCAGTACAATAAGCTTGATAAGCCTGTTCTTACAACAGATCAGTATGCATCGGCAGCTGTTGATGAGCTTGACCGTATGCTCGGTAAGGAGCAGATCAAACTTGAAAAGTCTGATCTTTACGGTATCGGCGAACTTGATCTTACATCAGTTGACAAAACGATGGAGTCGGTTTACAATTTCGTAACCGGCCGAACCTTTGAAACATTCAAAGGAATGCTTGGCGACCTTGCCAACCTCAATGCTAACGCTTTTGCTACAGTCAGAAGATCAAGCGGAGATATCAACGTTCTCTACGCTGTTCTCCAGTTCCTTTATGACAACAAGGGCATTTTCGTTAGCTACGTTGACCAGACAATCAACCTCGGCACGATTCTTCCCTCAGTTGTTGACCTCAGCGACTATACTGATGTTAACCAGCTTCTCAAAAAGATGCTCTATGAGGTAGTTTACACGACTAAGGATTCTGCCGGCAATAAGGTTAAGCCGACAGTCCCGAAGACTGTAACAGAGTCTGTCGACTCAATGGCTCAGAAGCTTATTGACAATCTTATCGCTCAGTACCTTCCCGAGCTCAACGGTTCTACAAACATCAGTTCCGGAACAACCTACACATTCATTGATACCGCTCTCAAGAAGGTATTCAATTCTTCACTTGTTCTCGATGCTCTTAACGGCAGCGTTAAGGATGAGATCAAGAAGGCTTGCGGTGTAGAGTTCCAGAAGAATCCGGACGGCTCCTATGTTAAGGATGCTAACGGTAACAAGGTTGAAGCTAACAGAGATAACCTTAACGGCTATGCAAAGTATCTCAACATCGACTATACATATAGCGGATTTACTTTCACAAACGCTTCGTTTATCTCGCAGCTTAACAATATCCTCGGTTCATTCGTTAGCCTTCTCCTCAAGTCCGGCGTTTATACCTGGAAGACAGGCGACAACTCCGTTCTTATGGATAACCTTGTTGGTCTTGCAAAGGCAGTTCTTGTTAACACAGGCAAGGATTTCTTCGCTTCCTACATTAAGGTTGCTACACCTGAGGAAGTTAACAAGATGTCAAATGAAGAGCTTATCGTTTATGCTCTCCGTGCAATCATCAACGGTTCGGTTAAGGGTATGTACATTCCCGATGACGTAACAACAATCGTTGACTTTGCATACTACGGAATGACTCAGCTCCTTGCAACATCTGCTCCCGAGCTTGACTTCTCCGGCTATGCACATAACCTTGATACAATCATTGTTATGGGTATTAACTACGCTATCTATAGCGTAAACTCAGCTATTGATATGGGTCTTTCCTATGTTTCCGATATGAACGGTGTTGATCAGCAGCTTAAGATTGCTGCTCAGTACGGTATCAAAAACTACGGCGGACTTCTCAATGGTCTTTCACTCAGCACAAGCGACAGCGGCTGGACAACACTCAACAAGATTGTTGACGGCTTGTTCGGTCTCAACTGGCTTCCGACATCTGCAAACAAGGATGTCAAGACATTTGTAATTGATAACCTTATCAAGAAGATCGCAAACCTTGACCTCAAGGGCGTCCTTGATATGTTTGAGATTTCTGCTTTCCCGTCAGCTTCTGATCTTAACAAGACTCCGAAGGCTGCAGTTCTCGATATAGTTACAAGAATTGTTAACATCATCTTCCCGGGTGCTTTCAATGCTTCAGCTACAACTTTCGATGCACTTGTAACCAACGCTGCTCTTGCAAGCACGGTTAATGCAATTTTCTCAGACCTTTACAACTACAGAGCAAACCTTGTTAAGGGTGCT
>ULNB01004134.1_pt1 | contig 11179 bp, 8 predicted proteins | sample 1951811 | NCBI WGS metagenome assembly ULNB01 (sample SAMEA4835566, study PRJEB28245) | human gut metagenome | biome: gut microbiome; material: fecal sample | place: Denmark | collected 2008
AGCCTTTAACTTTCATTATCAAAGCAACGGATATCACCCACTCGTCTGTTATGACGGAACAACCGGTGATTTAATTATAATCCAGCTAAGAGGCGGAACCCAGTATTCATGTACCGGTGTGATCGATTTTCTCCAGCCTATCTTGGATGAATATCTGGCAGATTATCCATCCATCAATCTACTGCTTCGTGGTGACAGTGGGTTCGCTACACCAGAACTTTGCCAGGCAATGCGAAGAAAATGGAACCAGCTATGTCATCAGACTAAAAGAAAACAACAATCTCCGTGAAAAAGCATCGTATCTGGTAGAGGAACTTGATGAAGTTACCCGCGAAAACAAGGTTGACTACGCTGTAGTTTATGGTGAATTCATGTATCAGGCTGGTTCTTGGCCTTACGAAAGGCGTGTTGTCTGCAAGGTCGAGAAACCTGAGAATCAGATGACCTACATGTATACATTTATTGTCACAAACATGGATTCATCCCTGGAGTACCTCATCAGGTTTTATTGTAAAAGAGGTCTGATGGAGAACTTCATCAAAGAAAGCAAATCTGGCTTTGACTTTGCTTCTGTGAGCAGTCACACAAGAATAGTGAATGCCAACAGACTTCAAATACATGCACTGGCTTATAACATATTTAATTGGTTTAGACGATTGGCGTTATCAGCAAATATGCGTAAACAACGCATCGATACCGTCCGTTTAAAACTGCTGAAGATTGCCGCAAAAACAATACATTCAGCAAGATATATAACATTCAAGCTGTGTAGCAGTTGGCCCTTATAAGGATGAGTTCTATGAGACTCTATCTAATATCAGCAAACTGCAGGTGCAACTGGAATAGCAACTATTAACGAACCTTGACAGCTGGATAACTACTCAAAACCTTGCTATAGGGATTTTATACCCTTTTTTCGGTCAAAAGAGATTAGTTGAAGCTGTATGGATCAAATTTAAAGATTCATGGCGCAATTTCTGATTTAGATACTGTTTCATGAATAATTCAGGATAAATATTTTATTAGTTTAGATGATTTGAATTATGGATATTGGAGCGAAGAATGACATTTATAGAATATTTACATAAACAAATAAAAGAAAGATCAGACGCAATTGCTGTAAAAAGTGAAGAGGCATCCTTAACCTATGATGAGCTTGATAAATATAGTAATCTTGTCAGAGAATCTATCCCTTCAAAGAAAAAAGTAGTCGCAGTATACACAGAACAGGTGCCAGAAATAATTTCAATGATAGTTGGAATTGTTAAATCTGGTGCAGCATTTATGGTGATTGATAAAGAATTTCCATTAAAAAGAATTGAATATATGTTAAATAACAGTGAGTGCAATACCGTTATTTACAATGACTTAGGAAATGATGAAAAACTTGAGAAGTTAAAACAGAATAATGATATAACGTTTGTTGATTATAAAAATTGTCTGAAAGGTAAATTACAAAATAGTAAGGAAGTGTGTAGAAAATGTACGGATATTCAGTATATTGTGTATACTTCTGGTACAACGGGAAATCCAAAGGGCGTAATGGTAACGGATGAGAACCTTGCTAATTATATCCAATGGTTTATAAGTGAATTTGCGCTTACTAATGATGAAAGTTCTATTGTTGTGTCATCTTTAGCATTCGACCTAGGTTATTCAAATGTGTTTCCTGTATTAGCGGTAGGTGGAACTGTAAATTTACTAAAGAAAACACAGTATATATCACCCGTCAAGGCAATTAATTATATCAAGGATAATGCAGTAACATTTATGAAATGTACACCAAGCTATTTCAATCTGATGATGAATTATAATGATACAGGAATATTGGACTTTGGAGAAAAATTCAGGTTTTTGGTACTTGGTGGTGAAAATCTTAAAATTAAAGATGTAAGCAAATTTATAAAAGATAATCCTAATATTAGAGTCATAAATCATTATGGTCCAACTGAAACAACAATAGGTATAGCATTTTCAGAAATATCGGATTTGAGTCTAAAAAAATACAAAGAGAAACCATTTGTGGGATATCCAATCATAAATACTGAAGTATTTATTAAAGATGATTATGGAGTATTGCATGATTACGAAGATTGTAAAAAAAATCATATCAAAGGAGAGTTGTGTATTCAGAGTAAAAGCACATCTGCAGGATATATCAACAATAAAGAATTAACAAATGAAAAGTTTATTGTAAACGGTGGTCATAAAGGAAAGATTTATTGTACAGGGGACATAGTACACATTGAAAATGATGGTCTGATAAATATTATGGGAAGAGAGGATTCTCAGGTCAAAATTAATGGCTACAGGGTAGAAGTCAATGAAATAAAAAATATAATGCTTGAATTTGCGAGTATCGATTTTGCAGAAATCGATGTGGAAGACCAAGACATCATTGCATATATAAAGGAATCAAAGAATATCGAATATGATGAACTGTATGATTTTTTAGGTGAAAGGTTGTCAACATATATGCTTCCTAAAAGGATATATGTTGTTAAAAAAATTGCTTTAACACTTAATGGAAAGATTGACTTTAAGATTATGAAAAAATCAGGCAAATTATTACAGTCAAACAATCCAATCACAAAGCCGGAAACGGATATGGAAAAGGCGTTGTATAAACTGTGGAAACAACTTTTAAATTGTGAAGAGGAATTCAGTATAGAGGATAACTTCTTTTCGGTTGGTGGAACAAGTATTTTGGGAATTGAATTACTGTCGTATCTTAATCTGGATAATTTTGAATACCAGGATTTATTGGAAAATTCATCTATTAAGAAGCTGGCTTGTGTTATTGAAATGAAGAAAGGAAGTATCAAAGAAATAGACGAATTGAAAATGCCAGACTGTTTGACGGATTATGTTGACAAGAAGGAAGTCAGATATATGGTGAAACCGTTTAATAAAGTATATTATGAAGATTGCATATATAATGCGATTTTTTCGGCATTTGACTATTTTAATATTGAACTCAGATATTTTCTCTCTCATGAACTTCCTACGTTAGATGAAAGTAATTTTATTTTCAAACGAGATAACAATATGGTTAAAATTGATTGCCATATTAATAAAGTTTATGGCGAGGACTTTATTAAAGGAGATTTTGTTGGAAATAGCAATGTTATCGATAAGATAAGAACTGCATTATTAAATAAGAATATCCCAATTGTTCGTATCGATTGTTATTACGAGAAGTATAGAAAAGAATTTTATAATAAGAGTCATTTTATGCATGCATTATGTATTACTGGTTTCAATGATTTCGAAAAGAAACTATATGCATTAGAGCATAGTAATGTGAACTCGCTAGACTATAAGGAGATAGAGATTTCGTATCAAGAAGTTATAAATGCTAATTTTGCATATGAGTATTTTACTGGTTATACCAGAGAATCTTATTACGAAGTTTCTAAGATAAAGGATAGTTCGTATTTACAAAAAGATCCTGTGCGGGATTTTGTGCAGTATATATGTAAGCACAAATCTGTGCTCAAAAAAAATATCAGTAAAACTAATGTGGTAATGGTTGAGGGTAAGTTTGCATTGGACAATACTGAATTGTTCAGTGATAGGTTGATACAGATGAGGATATTTCTAAAGATGGAAATATTTAAGGCGGAATTATTGGTTGATGATGAACAGGTAAAAAATCCTATTATCGAATCTAATAAAATATTTGAAAAAATGTTTCAAATTGTTTTGGTTAAAAAAATGCGAAAGCAGTCATTGGATTTAACTGAAACCGATAAGTCTAATATGAAATATGCATTAACATTGCTAAGAGAGTATTTTTCTAAACTGCTTAAATGGGCAGATAACAAGGTAGAGGAAATGAGTACAAACAATAAGGAGATTAAAATTTTGGAAAATAGAATAAAAGAGTTATTTTATCAGGTGACAAATATTGATCAGGATATTGATGTTAACAGAAAATTAACTGATTACGGCATAAATTCAATTACAATAATTGAGTTTCTTGTAAAAATCGAGGATGAATTTGATATTGAATTTGATATTGAAAATATGACTGTAGAGAAATTCGAGTCATTACATGACCTATGCGATTATGTGCAATCGAATAGCCAAAATTTAGATAATTGCAAAACTTACTAAGCTTGTTCGACATCTTGATTAAAAACATGGAAGAATTCAAGTGTTGCTCGTATTTTGGGATAAATGTGGGTAAAAGTTTTTGAACATCATCAAAAATATCTGCCGATGAGAACTGTTTGTATGGTACCATATAAATATATCTCCTTTAGGTGGACGGTTAATAGCTTCAAGAAAACTCTATTTTACCATAATCCAAGAGAATATATTTTATTATAGTAACAAAAAATGCCGTATATATGCGTGCTATAGGTGTTTTGCAAATGCCTAAATAGATAAAATTGATAAAGAGGAGAAAGATTATGTCAAATAAAACAACGGTTGCGACAATATTTGCATTAAATTATTACAGTAAAGGAATAACAATGTTAGAGAGTGTAAATAAATTTAATCCTGATATTGAATTAAACATATTGATATCAGATAAGGTAGAAAACAAGGAAAAATTTCTTAATGATGCACTTATTAAAAAGCTTAATGTCAAAGTTACATTTCTTGAGGATTTGGAATTAAGGGATTTCGAGAATCTTGCTTTTAAATACGATATGGTTGAGTTTTGTACATGTGTTAAACCAAAATATCTTTTAATGTTAGCAGATGAGTACGATAAGATTATTTATCTTGATCCGGATATTATGGTATATGCAGTACTTGAAGAAATTCAAAATCTTTTAGATGTTCATAATATAGTGTTAACACCACATATTTCAGGAACAATCGAAGAGGGTATTTCTCCGGCGACTGATTTTCTTAGAAATGGTATATATAACCTGGGATTTATTGCAGTAAAAAATGCAGATGTGGTAAAGATATTTTTAAAATGGTGGCATAAAAAATTAATGAACTATTGTTTCTGTGATTCTAGGAAATCTTTGGCATGGGATCAGAAATGGGTTGATTTTGTACCAGCATTATTTGATGGAGTGTATGTTTTAAGAAGTCCAAATTATAATGTGGCATTCTGGAATATTCAGGGACGATATATTTCTGAAAAAAATAGTACATATTATGTAAATAATGATTATCCATTGGTTTTTGTTCATTATAGTCACTTTAATATTAATTCACCTAATTATTTATTCTACATAAATGATGGGCTCAACTTATTGATAGAGGACAGAAGAGACTTAAGTAAAATCACTAGTGAATATGTGTCTGCATTAAGAAGCAATACTAATGAATCATATGCTAAAAAGAAATACAGATACAACTATTATGATAATGGTGAAATTGTCAAAGAAGCGCATAGAAAATTATATAATCACCTTGATACAGAAACGGAAGAATATAACGAACCTTTCAATACAAAAAAGACAAATTCATTCTACAAGCTGGCAAAGATGTTTGAGGATATCGATGTGTCAGCATTGTAATAAAGGAGAGAGGAAATATGAAGTTTTTGGAAAAAGTTAAATATATAAAAGAATTTAATAAAAAGCGTTTTATATATGAAGGAATATACTGCTTTATAGAATATCTTGAATATATTTTGGTTGGTTGTCTGTATCTGAAGTGGATCGTAACAGATGTACAGAGTGGAAAAGAATTATCATATATTTTAAAAAAAATACTTGGCTTTACGGTAATTCTGTTTTTAATCTTCATTATCAGAAGTTATATAAATAATGTTGTGAGACCTATAACAACAATTGATATTTACAGTAAAGTATATGGGCAAATATATAATAAGGCTTCACAAGTTGAATTAGAATGTTTTGAAAATGAAAAGTTTTATAACAAATACATGCTGGTTCTAGATAAGGCCGATGAGAAGCTAATAAATGTAATTAAGAATGCTTATGATATATTCTTTGGATCAATCGCTGTAATTGCTACATTTATCATAATGTATCGAATGGATAAGTTTTTGATATTTTTCGTATTTGTTCCATTGCTCTCCAACTTTACGATTGGCGTACTTTACAATAAAAAATCCTTCGATAGAGAAAAAGAAATTATCAGTCAAAAGCGAAGAATTGACTATACAGACAGAATATTGAAGTTGAAAAACTATGCTAATGATATCAGAACAACTAATTTGTTTGAACTATTGTGTTATAACTACGAAGAAAGCGTGGCAAAAATTAAAAAAATAGTAAAAAAATTCTTCCTGAAAACATTTAGTTTAAATTTTGTAAATGTGATTTTATCATTCTCGATTTTTTCATTGTTGTTTACATATGCAGCTTTTAGAACGATAGTATCAAAGACAATGACTATGGCAGATCTTGCAGTTATCCTTACAGTTGCGTCTGTTTCTTCATTTATTATCATAAAGATTACATATGTATTTTCAGATATTGTAAAAAATCTTTTATTTGTTCAGAATCTAATTGAATTTCTTAACTATGAATCAAAGATTAACGAAAACCAGCAGGGAATAACCCCTGATAAGAACGTAAGATCCATTGAATTTAAAAATGTCAGTTTTGGGTATAACAGTGATTCCGAGCTTTTACATAATATTTCATTTGTTATTAAGGGAAACAGCAAAGTAGGTCTGGTTGGTAAGAATGGTGAAGGAAAAACAACATTATTAAAATTACTATTCAGATTATATGATCCAACATCTGGTCAGATTTTGGTGAATGGCGTAGATATTAAGAAATATAATTTGAAAGAGTATAGAAAATTATTTGCATCTGTAATGCAGGATTATCAATTATTTGCATTACCTATTGAGGACAACATCAAATTGTGCAGAGACGTAGAGATTACAGTGCAGAATTTTAATGAGATTCTTGAATATGCATTGATTAGTGAAAAAATTAATGAACTTCCAAAGCGTGCCAAGACTATTATGACTAGAGAATTTGATGATGATGGAATAGATTTGTCTGGTGGACAAAAGCAAAAGTTAGCGATAGCTAGAACATTTGCTAGTTCAGCGTTCGTAAAGGTATTTGATGAGCCAACAAGTGCTGTGGATCCTATCTCCGAACAGAGAATGTTGGAAAATATATGTAATCAGAACAATGATGGCATTACTATATTAATCACACATAGATTGTCGTTATTAGTAGACTTTAACCAGATATTGGTTTTAAATGAAGGAATAATAGTTGAGGATGGAAATCACAAGGAACTCATGGAAATGAATGGAATATACAAAGAAATGTATATGCGCCAGGCACAAAATTATATAGACGGAATGGAGGTGGTATGATGGAGAAAAATAACAATTTAAAAAATTTAGATTTTTTGTTCAAGCTATGTTTTAAGGCAGCTCCAGGATATATAATTTCTTTATTTGTCTTTTCATGTTTTGCACGTTGTGTTGTATTTTTGGAACATGTTTATTCGATTAAATATGTTTTAGAAGTTGCAGAATTTAATAAACCTTTTAATTTAGCTATAAATATAATGGTCATAGTTTTGCTCCTGTTGATAGCAAAGTTGTTTATCGGAGCTATATTTGATAATTATTACACTTTGTATCTGTTACCCAAGGTAAATATGCAGGTCAAATTAAAAATATATTCACATGCCAAGGATATGGATATTAAAAACTATGATGATCCAAATTATTATAATGATTTTTCGTTGTCGGTTAATGAAGTGGAAAAATCTATTGAAAGACTTATAAGTACTATTAAGAATCTCACGGAAGGTATTACTGGTGTTATATGTTGTGGAATGCTGTATGTTTTTAATGACAAATTATCTATGTTGTTTATTGTTATCTCATTTATTGGATGTTTTACTATTGATCTTATAACTACAAAAATCAATTTTAAAATTGCAATTAGCAGAAATCATCATGAAAGAAAACGAGAATATTGCAAGCGTATCTTTTATATGAATGAGTATGCTAAAGAAGTGAGAATGATTCCTCAGGTCAGAGAGATATTTGGACAAAAATTTATTGAATCAAACGAAGAGATATACAACATTGAAAAGAAATATGTAAATGTTAAGTTCTGGATGGAATTTATAAAGAATTATATATTTTGCGGAATATGTTTGAATATTTGGTATATCGTTTATCTGTTATATAAAGTTATCGTTGTGAATTCTATAACTGTAAGCACAATGGCTATTCTTTATGATTCAGGAAAACAGTTCAGAGATGGACTAAATGTTATATCAACAACCATAACAGAATTATCTGAAAACAGCTTGTATATTGGCAAGATTAAAGAATTTTTAGGTAAAGAGCCTACTATAGTCAGCAGTGAAAATATAGCCGTACCTTCTGAAAATGTGAGTTTAGAATTTAGAAACGTTTATTTTAGATATAACGACGATTCACCATATATCATAAGAGATGTTTCCTTTAAGGTAAATGTAGGCGAAAGAATTGCAATTGTTGGAGACAATGGGGCGGGCAAGACAACACTTGTTAAACTGATGCTTCGATTATATGATCCGACTAGTGGTGAGATTCTGTTAAACGGCATAAATATTAAGAAATATAACGTTGATGAATATAGAAAATCTGCAGGAATTGTGTTTCAGGATTTTCAGGTATATGCAGCGTCTTTATATGAAAATGTTTCAATGTGTAAAGATAAGGGCAACAATGGAAAGCAAAAAGAAAATGCGATGAGTCTATTGACTAAACTTGGATTTAAAAAGGCACAGTATCTAGTACATGGTATAGATACCAGCGTTACAACCGAATTTGATAGGATGGGGATAAATTTCTCGGGCGGTGAGAAGCAGAAAATCGCAACTGCCAGAGCCCTATACGGTCCACATAATTTTTATGTTCTGGATGAACCATCGAGTGCATTAGACCCTATATCGGAAGATATCTTGAATACTACAATGAAAAATTTGACTAGAAATAAGACAGCACTATTTATATCTCACAGATTAGCGATGGCTAAAGATGTAGACAAAATAATTGTGATGAATCGAGGCGAAATCATAGAAACTGGAACACATGATCAGCTTATAAAAAGTCGTGGGAAATATGCAAAGATGTGGGATGCGCAGAGTAAACGATACAATATTAGTGTATACATGTAATTAAGGTACATGTATGAGAAAGGCATAGTTATAGTTATGAAAAAAGTTATTATATATGGGAATTGTCAGATAGAGTATATTGAAAACTATTTGAAAGCTTCATTGGGATTTTCTAAAAAATATGAAATAGTCTTATCAAAACCGATATTTGCAGTTAGTGAAAAAGATGTAGGAATAGAAAAGCTTGCAGATTGTGATGTATTTATTTACCAGAATATTAATGGAGAATTTAAGCATGAGCTGAAAACTGAAAACATAAAAAAATTACTGAAAAAGGAATGTATATGCATTAATATTCCGGTGGCGTACTTCACAGGTTATTTTCCACAGTATGCGCATAATCCAGTCAATAAATCATCAGAAAAGTATGTTTGGGGAAAATATCCATATGGTGACTCGAATATAATTGAGTTTATGGAATCTCCGCTAAGTAATAAAAAGGAAGAGAGAGAACAGTTTTTGAAGAAGGTTGAAAGTAGGGATTTTTATAATGAAGAATTTTTAAAGACAAATATTAAAAATTCATTAGAGGAACTTAGAAAACGCGAGTGCAATTGTGATTTTAATATATCTGACTTGATAGAAGCATCATATGATAAGGAATATTTATTCTTCACAGTGAATCATCCAAGTTTTAAAATTATAAGATACATGAGTGTACAAATATTGAAAATATTAGGCATAGATACATACGATATTGAGGATTTGGTAATAGAAAAACTGGATCATATAATGATTCCTATTTATCCAAGTGTGGCAAGTGGTCTGGAACTAAAATTTATAGATGATGGTCAATTGTATAATTATATAGATGGTAAAATATCGTTTGGACACTATATGAAAGATTATATAGAGTTTTGCTACGGTTTGTCGGAATAATTGTGAAATTTATCTTGCATAATTGCAACTTTTAACACATTATATGAAAACATATCCCAAAAGTAACTGTTCAGAACCAATGTCACTTAGTTAAGCTTATTGGTTCACTATGAGGCAAACCTCTAACAAAAATTTATAAATTATAGTTGACACATCAATCAAAATGTGCGGCCGCTCTCGTTGCTGATATATTTTTAAGGTAACGAGAGCGGCTCTTGAATTAGAACTATATTTCATTCTGATTCAAGGAGGTTTACCTATGACATTTCCTGAAACTGTCAAAACTACACTTTGGGACATTATTGATGAGATGTCCCGCTCACTTTCTTCTTTTGTAAAAAATCTAGATAAGGATTTTATCCGCAAACGCAAACTTGATTTTAAGAAAATGATGCATCTGATCATTTCTATGGAAAGCGGAAGCCTAAATCATGAACTTCTCAAATTTTTTGAGTATGATTCCTCAGTTCCTACTGGCTCTGCTTTTTATCAACAACGTTCCAAACTTTCCGTTTCTGCATTCCGTCACTTTCTCAAGGAATTTAACCTTAAATTCCCCTTAGAAAAATTTCGCGGAAAATACTATCTTATTGGTAAACGTCAAACCACTCGCCTTGGATAATTAGCATTTTTGTGAGACACTCTAAAAAACACGAAAAAACTAATAGTTTTTTAGAGGAGGCAAACTATCATGGATCAACTCACACACAATGTCAGGCGTGCCAATTGGTTAAACATCATAAAACAATGTCAGGAACGACCTGCAAACGTAACCGTCCGGCAATGGCTGAAAGACAATGACATCAAAGAAAAGTCATACTATTACTGGCTGCGTAAGTTTCGCAAAGAATCATACGACCAGATGCAACTTCCAGCAGCTACTGAAGAACATGCGGAAATTTCTTTTGTTGAATTCGCAGCTCCCACATTGGAGAAAGTTGTTTCAACACAAGATTCGCTGAATTCAACTACGACCGCGGTTATCCGACATGGAGCTATCACTCTGGAAATATCGAATGCTATTTCAGAGGAAGTACTGAGTCTGCTCCTAAAGGAGGTAATCCATGCTGGAGAACGTTGCTAAAATCACCCGTGTCGTACTTGCGTGTGGAACAGTTGACCTGCGCAAAGGCATTGATGGTCTCTCGGTGATCATTGGTGATAAGTATAAGCAGAATCCGTTTGAAAAAGGAACCCTGTTCCTGTTCTG
>ULNB01038271.1_pt1 | contig 11121 bp, 5 predicted proteins | sample 1951811 | NCBI WGS metagenome assembly ULNB01 (sample SAMEA4835566, study PRJEB28245) | human gut metagenome | biome: gut microbiome; material: fecal sample | place: Denmark | collected 2008
TTTTATGGATTACGTCAGGCAGATATCCGCCTGGCTTCTTCTCGGATATTTATGGCAGCGTTCTTATCGCGATTATGGTGACTGCCACATTTAGGGCAATCCCATTCCCTTACAGATAAGTCCTTGGTTTCGTGGTTCTGATATCCGCAAACATGGCACAGTTGGCTGCTTGGATACCACTTGTCTATCTTGATAAGCTTTTTGCCTTGCCAAGCCAATTTATATTCCAACATGTTCGTGAACATATTCCAGCCATTGTCAGCTACGGATTTGCCAAAACTGAACTTACCACCCTTTTTCCGCTTTGCCATCGCTTTGACGCTGATATCCTCAATGCCAATGGCATCATAGCGGTCTGCAAGGTAGCGGGACTTTTTGTGCAGGAAATCCCGGCGTTGATTGGCCACTTTCTCATGAAGAATAGCTACACGCAGCCTTTGTTTTTCTCTGTTATGACTTTCTTTCTGCTTTTGGGATAGCTTCCGCTGTGCCTTAGCCAGTCTCTTCTCTGCCTTTCGCAGGAAATCGGGATACTTAGCCTCATCCTCATCGGAAGCCACATACAAGCTGTGCATCGCAAAATCCAGGCCCAGGAAGGTCTTCGGTATGACAGGGAGTATTTGGTTTTCATACTCCACCAGCATACTGATATAGTACTTTCCGGATGGCGTCTTGCTGATGGTCACGGTCTTTATGATACTGTTCTCCGGCAAGGGACGATGTTGGCATAATTTCACCCAACCGACTTTCGGCAGTTTCACCTTATGGCCCCCGATTCGGACAGAGCCTTTCTGGTTGTTCGTGGAATACGAAGCACGACGATTCTTCTTGGACTTGAAGCGCGGCTTGCCGAAATGCTTGCTATCATTCCAAAAGTTATTATAGGCCTTATTCAGGTTCATTTGGGCATTGGCAAGGGCTAAACTATCCACTTCTTTCAGCCAAGGGAATTCTTCCTTGTACTGCGCAGGCGTGTTATGTAGCTTTTTGCCTGTTTCCTTGTAATAGTCAAGGCGGTCACTCAACATTTTATTATAGATGAATCGGACACAGCCGAAAGTCTTGGCAAACATAATTTTTTGTTCAGTTGTTGGATAGAGTCTGTATCGGTATGCCTTATTCACTATAATCTCACCTGCCTTGAACAAGTAAATCTATAGAATACCTCATCACTTACACTTCCATGTTAATTCGTATTTCTTCTGGTATTATATCATATGTATCAAAGATTAGAATCAGGCAACAAGCAACCAACAAAAAAAGAACGATGCATCGAGAAAATTTTTCTCTTTGCATCGTTCTTTTTCCTATCCGTTATTTAATGGTTCGTTGAGCTTATTTATTTTTGTTTTCTTTGACTATGCGAACACGCTGAATCGTCGGATTGCCTGCTTTGTCTTTTGCTATCGTATCGACAGTGAAGTATTCTAATTCATGCGAGAATTCGCTGAGGATCTTGTCGGACAAGACAGCGCCTTTTGTCATGGCACGATACAAGATAGCTGCAAATTCATACCGCGTCATCGGGCGGTCTCCGGCAAAGTTGCCATCCGGATAGCCTTCGATCATGCCGTTGCCGGCCAGCTGTGCTACGTATTCGTAAGCCCAGTGATTCTGCGGTACATCCGGGAAGAGCTGCAGTTTGGATGTATCTATCTTCTTACCTGCATTGGCATCGAGCATGGCTGACTTCATAGCTTCCAATTCACCGCGCAGTTCTTTAATTTCCTTCGCCATCGCTACACGAGAAGTCGATACATGACTGCTTCCGGAACCTAGTTTGAAGCTTACGCCGGCATTAACCATGTTTTCGCCATTACCAAAGGTACCGCCTACAGAGAACATCGTGTCTTCATTCGGACGATAGTATGCCCCAACAGCAGCTGCATTGGCGCCGCGGTAGTTGCCATAGCCTGCCGCAAAGTCCCACTTCGCATCCGGATCAAAATCCAATGGATGTAATGCTGCCAAAGCCGCAGCACCGGCACCGACTTTGTTGACACGGTTGTCGAGGTTGCTGATAGAATGGCTCAGTGACGAAATGTTGGTTGCGTTGTTGGCAATCGCCTGGTTCGTTTCATAGAGCTGGCTACCATTTACAGCGTCCTTGGAGGTTGCGCTGAGTTCACCTGCAGCAACATTGGTAACCTTTTGGTCATTAGCATTCAGGCCTTTATCGCTGATATAGGTCTTGCCGCCAACTTTTACGCCTTCATCGCTGATGGAGGTCTTGCCTGCGGTTACAGCAGTTGCAGATACGCTAACCTTATTGCCAACCTTCAGGCCGTCTTTGTTCATTACAGTTTGGTCAGCTTTAAAGGTATTGGCGGTTACGCTTTCAACAGTGATATCCTTTTTCAAAGCCACATTGTAGTTTTTGCTACCGTCAGTATTAGTTCCCGGAGTTACAGTAATGTTATCACCCTGGGTTACAGTAGTGTGCTTAGCTGCAGTTGCTGCTACGTCCTTCAACGCCTGGTCAAGCTTGCCGATAGAAGTAGTTGTGTTTTCGCCATTAGTAACATAATTACCCTTGCCGCCTTCTACATAGTTCAGGTCACCAACCTTGTTGTTCAACTTCTGGTTCAGGTTGTTTACAGCGTCAACAACGGTAGTATGGCTGCCGTTTTGGTTCTTAATATCGCTGTCAATATTATTAACCTCGCCTACGTCACTTGCTTTGGCTACGTCGGTAATGGTTACAGTACCGGTTACCTTACCTTCTTTATTAACAATATCCATAGATACGCCCTGAGATTTATTGCCAGTGCTGTCAGTTACTTCGCCAACTGCATAGTTGCCACTCTTAATATGCGTATCGTTAGCTGCAACATAATCCGTCAGCTGGCCTACGTTTACAGCGTCAGTATCGTCTTTACCTGCTACTACGCCTTGGATTCTGCCGTCACTGTTAAAAGTATTTTGGTTAACCTTAACATTGCTGCCTTCAAAGCTGATGCTTCCTGCGCCAGTGCCTGCACCAGTGATGGATTGAATACCCTTCAGGGTAGTATTCATAGACAGGCCGTCTTCGTTAACTACCAGGTTTTGCTCGCCGTCTTTCAGCTTAACGTTAATCTTCTTATCGGTGATGGAAATACCCTTACCTTCAGTCAAAGTTACGCCTGCAATCTGGTTATTCACATACCCTACGTTGGTTACAGATTCATTCTTGCTTGCATCAACGTTGGTTACATATGCATTTTTGGTAGTTACGCTGGTCAGACCTGTCAATTCTTTGTTCAGCTCTACCTTTACATCTTTGCCAGTATTGCTTACTTTGATGTTCTTGTCGCCGCTGAAGTCAACAAATTCGCCGGGTTTTACGTTGGTTGCTTCGGTTGCAACACCGTTGGTGGACAGGTTCCAGCCTGCATTTTCAGTTGCAGCCCTCAATTGTGCTACGTTTACAGCATCGGTAGCTTCGCTGCCAGCTGCTACATTGGTAATTTGACGAGTAATGGTATTGCTGCCTACAGATACAGCACCAGCATTGGCTTTCCAAGTAAGGCCGTCTGCACCTTCAGGAGCAAAAGCACCAACAACACCGGCTTCTGCTGCTCTATTAGCAACTGATGACGTACCCAAAGCGACACCACCATATACATTAGCTGTGGCAGCACCTCCCAAAGCAACAGCATTTTCTGCAGTTGCTTGTGATGAAGTTCCTATTGCCGTGGCAAATCGGCCTTCAGCTGTGGCAGCACCTCCCAAAGCAACAGTATTTTCTGCAGTTGCTTGTGATAAACTTCCTATTGCCGTGGCAAATTGGCCTTCAGCTTTGGCATACCCACCACCAATAGCAGTAGAATAATCTCCCCATGAACCACTTCCATACCCAATAGCAGTTGACATTTCACCAGACTTTCTCCATTCACCCGGATGCTGTTTATTCCAATCTGCATCTACGTTCGTCATCGCACCAAGTGCGGTAGAATAGTTACCAGTTGCATGTGCTTGTTGACCTACAGCTGTCGCTGAGACTCCAGTGGAATGGATATCATCACCAATTGCCACACTATACTGGCTATTAGCTGTTGTATCATTACCAATTGCGATGCTGTCACCGCCAGTAGCTTTTGTTTCACCGCCAATGGCAATGCTATCTAACGCTGTAGCTTCTGCCTTAACTCCAATCGCCGTGGAAGATTCTCCTGTAGCTTTCGTTTGATCACCAAGCGCAACAGACTTCATTCCTGTAGTTGCCTCTTTGCCAAGAGCAATTGACGATGAGCCTACGGTACCAGCGTTGGTGCTATGAAGTGACTTATTCTTATCATTATCTTGGTAGACTACTGCGACATCGTCAGACTTCGCATACTCGGACAAATCCACAGAAATCTTATTCTTATCATCAATCTCTACATTCTTTCCGGCACTGTATGTAGTATCTGTTGCACTAATGGTACCATCATCTGCTATTGTAACGTTTTCTCCTGCTTTATATGTTTTTCCTGCTTCTATATCATAAGATTTTCCATTAATAGTTAATCCTGTGGCTTTTCCGCTATTATCTGTATTTGCCGTAACAACAGAGCCTGTCTGAAATGTTTGAGATTCGTTTCCAACTTTAACAGTTACTGATGTATCTTCGCCATTCGTACCATCGTTTCCAGTTAAAGCAATACTACCTTCAACGGGCCTCTCATCATTACGCATCAAGGAAATTGTTCCATTCTCCATGGTTACATTTTTAATTCCCTGTTCGTAAAGTAGGTTGTCATTAGCAACTAACGCATCAGCAACTTTATTAATGTCCCCAATCGTCAATGTTGTATTATACGTCAACTCACCACATTCATCTGTATGTCCATGAACCCAACTACCAGGACGATCATGTTTTAAATTAGGATCATTTAACTTCGTGGTTTCATCTGTTGTATTGTTATATACAATAGTTTCTTTAGTTTCTTTTACACTTGTATCTACATTATCAGCAGCATATATAACGCCTGTCCCGATAGTTAGCATAGTTGCTGCCATAACAGCCGCTACAGATGCAGCTTTTATACGGCTTGAACCCGTTTGATGATTTTTAGCAAATTCCGAAGCTACAACATAGCAATTTTTTGCTTTATTCCACACGACTTTATATATTTTATTCATATAGATATCCTCCTTCTTTTATACGTACTTTTTCAGGTATTATTTCTGTTCATACGAAACTTTCCGCCGTTTATTAAACCAGCGTTTTTGGCAGTCATCACAGCAAAAAGCCCGATGCCGGTCTTTGGGGGTCGTAACGATGACGATTTTCCCACATTCCCGGCAAGTAAATTCTCGATGCATTACTACCGAAGATACTTTTTTGGAATGTTTCCAATATAATTTTTCACAATGCTGTGAACAGAATTTAGTACGGCAGTCTCTGCCATCTGTTACCCGCACGTGTTTACCACACCGCAGACACGTAAATTCCCGTATAACGGGAGCATAAAGAGGCCCTTCGACACGGTTGTCATTGATTCCATGGTGATTGGCATACCTCCTGCAGGTATATCCGCAGTATCGCTGGGTAATACGGGTCGGGGGTAAATTCTTTGCCGCAAACAGCACATTTCATACGAACATGGTCATGCTCCTGTCATTCCATACTGAATGGCAGACAGGTGGTAACCAATAATTGGAAATAACAAACGAATGCAAACATGCCCAAAAGGACAGTATATGCCTACACTGTCCTTCTTTATATCTATATGAAACAAGACGCACCCATTCCTGGGCCTGTTTTTTTATATATGTGCCTTTACTATCTTGTCCCCCCCCTGTATATTGTTTAGCCGTCACCTCTCTGCCGATATGCATGATGACCGTAAAACTAGTTGTAAAGTAAGAAATCATCACTTGGACAGGATACATGATTTTCACCCCCCCTCCATATTATACTATAATATAATTATAGCATAATATGGAAGGAATGGCAAGATATCCGGAATAAAGCAAACTATATACATACTTTAGTATATAGTTTGCAGTTTAAAAAACCTCCTGAACATGGAGGGGGAATTTTCCGTTCAGGAGGTTGGGAGAAACATATTTACAATTTTACAATCTTTGAGGGAGGGGGGGGGAAACTTCTGATCAGCCGGGGATAACGATATCCAGAACAGCCTGGCGGAATGCGTCATAGCCCTGATCCACGAGGATCTGATAGAGATGCATATCCGATGCCTGCGAGTAGACGTAATTGCGCAGGTTGTAGAACTTGCTGCTGTCAGGGTCCGCCTTTGTCAGGCCATAGTCCGACAGAGCGACTTTCTTCAAGTACTCCTGCGTCCAGGACGAAATGCCCGAGGTCAGGACGAAGTCATGATCGCCGAGGTGCACCAAGAAGGATTCCGGACGTCTCGGCAGTGGCAGCGTCTCACCGTCCGGTGCCAGATAGCCTTCTTTGATCGGATCTTTGCCAGCAATGATGGCTGCTGCCTTGATATAGCCGACCGGTTTCTTTTCTTCACTCGGCCAGCCCGCATGATCATGGGATACCGCCACAGCAACTACAACATCCGGACGCAAGCCGCGGTACATGCAGTCTGCGACCTGTTGGATGTGATGGCAGCCCGTGCCGGCAATCTTGATCTCCGGCAGGCACTTGTGATCCGAAGTCCACTGCAGGATCCATGGTTTAGTCAGGTCGTGCAGCAGCACCGCTTCCGTCAACAATTCACGATTCATGGAATAGCCGAAGAATTGCTCGTAATTCTCGATCAGGCTCAGTCCTGTCTGGAGATCCGTTGCGACATGCGTGATCAGGCCGCATGGATACGCGTGATGACCGCCCCAGCCTGCACCGGCAGCATCCCAGAAATTCAATTTATTCTTGACTTCGGGGAAAATCTGGTCGATCGTGTTCTCTTCTTTGATATATCCAGCGGCCAGCAGTGCCTTGCGGCAGGCTTCCTTGCTCGCCTTATCCGGGTATTTCTTCAAGATCAGCGGCTTTGGAGATTTCAAGCCCTCTAAAACAACCTTCTTGACCGTCTCATCCTGAAGGCCATTCGCCTTGTCCATGAGCCAGTTATAGCCATACTCGCGCAATGGCGAGCGCTTAGCCATCTCAGTCGGTGACAATTTCTCCATCTCCGAGAATTTGATGGCCGTCGTCTCGATGTTGCGCGGTGCGGCAAATCCCTACTTGGGTAGGATAGAAGCTGCTGCAAATGCAGCAGCAGCGCCTGCAGCCGTTTTCAGGAAATCCCTGCGATCGATTGATTTGTCCCAGATTGCCATAATAAACCTCCTTCTATTGTGCGATATACAGCAAACAGGCCTAAGAGGCCTGTCCGCTGAATCAAAGTTGGTTTTTGAGGATATGCTTCATCAGCATCAGACATCCTGATGCGCGGCGAGCCACTGACTCCAGCTCGTCTTGAACCCATTGGCGTGATTCTCCTGGACATACTGATAGAACTTCTCTACCATATGGGCTTTCTGGTGATAGTAGTCAGCCTTCCACTGATCCGGCTTCGGTTTTGCGATTTCATAAGCAACGTAGTTGCCGCCGAGCAGATACTGACGCGAGAGGATATCGCCAAGCGAGACATCCGGGTTCTTCATCATATCGTACATAGCCATGTAAGCCGTCGTGCGACCTGCACCAGCCTGGCAGTGGAAATGCAGCCAAGCATTTGCCGGCATCGTACGCGTGAAGTTGATGAACTCATCGATATTCGCAGCCGACGGCCAGATGTGATCCGTTGCCGCAATGCGATAATAATGGAGGCCATTCTTCTCGACCAACTGCTGCTCCGTCATGACGGATTCAATCTTGACCGGTTTCGGGTCAATTGGCATCTTGTCTTTGTCAAGCTCTGCTACGATAAGGCTCTTGCCTCTTGCTGCGTTCAGGCGGCTGTTCTCATCCTTGAGTACCTCGGCCTTATTCTTGCCGAGGTTCCCCCAATCGCGCAGGCCATACCAGCTGACTGCATTGCCGTTGAAGACACCGTGCGTCTCCTGACGGAGGTCCATGATGTAGATAGGGCCTTTCGCCTGCTGTTTGAGGACCGGCAGCATTGCCTGGAGCTCACCATTGGAGAATTCCGCACTGCCGGACATGTAGAGCGTATCGAGGCCCTTGCGCGTCGGCGTCGGAGTGAAGCCCTTGCCCGTCTTCTTGACATTGACATCCGTCCTGAAGGCCGAATTCATCGTGCGGAAGTTGCGCGGCAGCTGATTGCGGTCCTTCGTGTCCAGGCGCCAGATGTAACCGTTGTAATCCGGTTCCCACGAATTGACCTTGTTCTTCTTGGCCCAGACACTATACGGCGTCTTGAGGTCAGGATTCTCTTTTACATAATCATAGAAATGCTGGACGAACTGATAACGTTCAATATACGCCTTGCGGCCGTAATTCTTTTTCTTATCCGGGATCTCACTGAGGTCGACAATGCCGATGAGCTTCTGACGCTGGATGATGTCGTCGAAGCTGACATCCTTCGCGTTCTTGAGGATATCGTGCATGACCATGAAGATAGTCGTACGGCCCATGCCGGCATAGCAGTGATAATGCAGCCATGCATCCTTTGGCAGGGATTTGTAGAACTCCAGGAACTTGTCGACATCGGGATCATCCGGGCGGAAGTGATCCTGCAGCGCCAGGCGGAAGTAATTAGCACCATGCTGCTTGACCATCTCTTCCTCGGTGCGAACTTTGTTGTAGTTGACATAAACCGGGGACAGAAGCACATTCTTTTTATCGTCAAAGCGATAAATCGATTTGACCGTGCTGTCCTTGAGCGATGCAAGCTGCTCTTTTTCCAGCGGGATGATGATATCTTCTGTGCGTCCATCATTGCCCCAATCGTGGTTAGCGAACCAGCTGACAGCCGTGCCATTGAGGTAGCCATGCGATTCTCCACGCAGATCCACATCGTAGAACTGAGATGGCTTTACCGGCACTTTCTTGAGGATTGCTTCCAGCTCTTTTTCGGAGAAGCAACTGGAGGCCGATACATTCATCGTGTCCATGCCCTTACGGGTCGGCATGATGCCGGTCTTCGTCACACCGACGTACTTGTCGCTACCCATGCGGAAGTTGCGCGGCAGCTGGTTGACGTCAGCGCGGTCAATCTTCAGCGCAAGTTTCGGCGGGTTCTTGACGACAGCCGGAGCCTGTGCCTCAGCGGAGACCTCCTGCACGACGGCAGCTGGTGCCTGGGCAGCCCATGACGTTCCCGGCAGCTGTGCACTGCCGAGCATGACGGCAACGGCAACAGAGAGCAATGTCTTTTTCTTGAAACTTATCATGAAATCTTCACTCCTCTTCTAAAGCAAACATATGCTTCATCGTATAACGTGTAACGGAACAGATCTTACCGCATCCCTGATCAGAATTCAAATCCATTTTCCTTTGTCCACTGCGTGTACGATTTCTTGAGCTGTGGATTAGCCTTGACATACTCGTAGAAGTGACGCGTGAACAGAGCGCGCTTCGGATAGTTCTCCTTTTTATAGGCATCCTTCGTCGTCTCTGCCGACTTGCGGACATCCTGACCGCCGAGCAGCACTTCGCGCGTCATGATGTCGTCGTAAGAAAGTTTATCGGCATTCTTGATCATATCCATGAGCGAGAGGAAGATCGTCGTGCGGCCTACGCCAGCCTCGCAGTGAACGTGAATCCAGGCGTTTTTCGGCAGCTTCTTGTAGATGGCCAGGAATTCATCGACATTGGCCGGCGTCGGTGCCGAATAGTCCATGACCGGCACGCGGTAGTACTTGACGCCCATCGATTTGACAAACTGCTCTTCCGTCTGCACCGAGTTGACGTGCTCGACCTTCTGCGAAGCGATGTCCTTGTGCTTGTCTAACGTTGCCACATCCACATCCTGGTTCATCTTGGCCGTCTCAAGCATGCTCTTCTCGCGGCGGTCAATCTCCTTGGCCGACTGCCCCTTATTGAAGGTCTTGTAGCGCGAATACCAGCTGATGCCATCGTCATTGATATAGCCGTGCGATTCATTGCGCAGATCAATGACGACGAGGTCTTTAGCCGGTACATGCTTCAGTAGCTCCTTGAATTCGTTCTTGGAGAAGAAGCTGCTGCCGGACTGGCGCAGATTATCCAGGCCTTCGCGCGAGGGGTAGATCCCATCCTTTGCCGTCTTATATTGGCTCTGGGCCGTGCGGAAATTTGCTGGCATCTCTGAAACAGCGGCGGGGCGATCGTATTTGAGGATCTGCACGCCCGGTGCTGGCTCTGCGGCAAATGCCGCAGCCGTCGACAACATCGCCGCAACAGTAAGGGCTGCAATCCTTTTGCTGATTCCTGAATAATTCATGCTGACATCTTCCTCCTTCATGGATTTTAGTGGGTTCGTTTTTTAGAACTTCGTCGTGAACTTCAGATACGTGGAATAGTGCGGGGATTTCTCCAGAGAATTGCCATCTTTATCCACATTGGCACTATCCGGATTCGTATGTGCCCAGTAACGGAGCAGCGAGAGCTTCGTGTGATCGCTCGTTGCATAATCCATGATCAGGCCAAAGCCCTTGAAGCCATCGGCCGTGATGTAATCATCCCAATCCGTGTAGCCATCATCCATAAAGAGGTTCTGATCGACATTGAGATATTCTGCTGTGATGCCGAAAGTTCCTTTCTTTTTGGCCTTGCCATAATTCAAGCCAATCACATAGCCACTAGTATTTTTGGATGCTCCAGTATAATCATAGCCATAACCAATAGCAGTCCCTTTTTTATTCCCAACCTGGAATGGCTTATCTTTATTAGTATTACGAATATACTCTGCTCGAATGCCTAACTTACCAACAATTGGTGTCGAACCGTAAATACCGAAGTAGCGTTCAGGCTGCTGCGTGCCGAAATACAGACCGGCATATGCATCCTTCGAGAAATCGTGCTGATACTGTGCGAATTTCAGCAGACGCGTGCGAGCCGGTGGATTGTAATCTTTATTCGTGTCGTTGACCAGATAATCCTGCGAATCGCGGCCATAGCCGGCATACAGCGTATCACGCGGCGTCATCTTGTAGTTGGCCGTGAACTGGTTCACACTTGATTTAGAGAGCCAGAGGCCTTCGCCGAGGGATACCGACTGGGCACCAGCCTTCACATAGACAGGGCCAAAGGAACGACCGACATATGCCTGCTCCAATTTGACC
>ULNB01006993.1_pt1 | contig 10862 bp, 14 predicted proteins | sample 1951811 | NCBI WGS metagenome assembly ULNB01 (sample SAMEA4835566, study PRJEB28245) | human gut metagenome | biome: gut microbiome; material: fecal sample | place: Denmark | collected 2008
AAACATGCGTAAACATTTCTTCATAAGTCTCTGTTTATTTGATTAAATATACGTTACACTTCAAGTTCACTGTCTATTCGTTTCAACAGTTTGATGATAGTTTCATTAATTCATAGGTCAATCGTATGAGATCCGCCAAAGATTCGTTCCGGATTTATCCTAATCAGTGACAAAAGTATATCATTCTTGTATGAATAGCAAATTTTATGTGTTAAAATGCGATTTTAAATCCTTTTTGAATACATTTTGCGAAATATATCCCACTATTCGATATTACGATAAACCGACATTGTACAAGATTTTCCCGATTGATCTCTCGTCGCTGGGGCTCTCATAACCAGTGTGCGAATGATGGAAACTGCAATAAATGACGTAGCCAAAGCATTTACCTCGCAACTCGGTAATGTATGATATGAGAGGGAAAATGTTCTGAAAAGTTTGTTGGTTTAGGAAAGAATGCCTATTTTTGCAAAGTCAAGATCATGTAAGGCGATGTCAAATCAAGAAGTTGATGCATCTAACGAGAAATACGCTTGTATCAAGAGAATGCTGCGCTGTTCCGTGATTGCCATGTTACTGAACCCAGTCTCATGGCTGTCCCTGTTTAACCCTTTGATGATCGTGACAAGTTTCCAGATATTCTTGGCGTGCCTCTGCTACGTGGGACTATACGTGCTTCCCTATCTCATCATAGGAAGTGCGGAAAGGTATTGGCTAAGAAGGAAACCATGGCCATTGCAGGCATTCGTGATATGGATTTCGGTGAATGCTGTCATCCTCTCTGTCATCTTGCTCTTTAGTTACGATGCGATGACCCCTAACGGTGCGAGATGTTTGTCACCACTGGTTATCATCATACCTGTGTTATCCGTGATTGGGTCGCTGTTGTCTGCGATCCCTATCGCGTATTATTGCAAACACTAATTCATGATGGTCACCAGATTGCCTTTTCTGCTTCTTTTTATATTTGTAGAAAGTTCTAAAAACACTCTAAAACTCTATAAATTAGCTTGGTTTGAACGTTGACTTCAGAATTTACACAGAATTAAGCCTTAATTTTGCAGTGATTTAATTAGAACTGTAGAGAAAATGAATATCTTTTATTCTTTGCTTAGCAACCTCAATTACACGACTATCTTCATTTTGATGATGGTTGAAAGTACCGTTATTCCTTTCCCCTCCGAAGTCGTTGTTCCGCCTGCTGCCTATCATGCTGCTGGTGGCAACCTCAATATCTGGCTCGTTATCCTCTTCGCCACATTAGGGGCAGTAGCAGGAGCCATTATCAATTATGCCGCTGGTTATTATCTTGGTCGCCCAGTCATCTATCGTTTCGCCAACAGTCGCCTGGGTCGACTCTGCCTGATTAGTCAGGAAAAGATAGAGAAGAGTGAGAAATACTTCAACGATCATGGCGCGGTTGCCACGCTGACAGGTCGCTTGATCCCTGGCATTCGCCAGCTCATCTCAGTACCTGCTGGCCTTGCAAAGATGAACCTTGGCAAGTTCCTTTTTTACACTTCTATGGGAGCAGGTGCTTGGAATATCATTCTTGCCATCCTTGGATGGTACCTCCATTCGTTTGTTCCACAGGACCAACTGCAATCGACCATCAACGCATATAGCGGACATATCAAAGTCGTCATCATCACCCTCGCTGTCATTGCCATATCATTTGTCATTGTCAAGAACTTATTGAAAATGCGTACAGCACCCAAAAAGGCATAGCTTGCCGGTATGCACGGCAGCGGTGCCGCACGAATGGCGTACCAACACTTTGGTGCCGTCATTGGCAATGGCGACGGTCCTCAGGGACAGAGATATGCTATCCCGACCATGCAGGGTGGTGTAGAAACCATTAGGCCATACGTCGATAAGTTCGTCAACTATGCCAAGACCCATCCCGAACAGACATTCCTCGTTACTCCAATAGGTTGTGGCATCGCAGGATTCTCGCCTAATGACATCGCGCCCTTGTTCAAGGAAACTACTAACGTGGAGAACATCCATCTACCACAAAGTTTCTGGGATGAACTGGAAGGCTGATCCATTCTCTTTCGACAAATAATTGACTCATAGGAAACTATGATGTAAGATAAGATGCCGTCTGCACAGCCTAACAAAACTTATAGTAGCTATGCTTCTCCATGTACGTAAAACTGGACTATTTGTCCCGTTGTCAAGTCAATGATTGCATCCACAAAATTCTTTCCGCCATCATTAACCATAGAAGGGCTGCGCATCAACTCGTAATACCATGCATTGGGGCGGTCAGGTGTATAATGAACGAACGTCATCATACTCACGAACACCATCAGATGCCCATCTCTTGTCTCAGCCCAATACTGTCTGATGTATTTGCTGAAAGGAAGAGGCTGCATCTGCCGTTGATTGGAGATTGGCTTTTTATTTGCCAATACTTCGAAATACCTTTTCAAGATAGCCTTTGCCTTCAGCATATTTTGCCTGCTTAGGGCTATCTGTGAATCACCAGGTTGTACCATCTTAACAATGATGTCGCAAGAGTCTTCTGGCAAATCAATAGCGTGTACAGAGGCAAGTCTTAGTTGATTGACGTCCTTGCTTTTTATAAAGAACACGCCTTCAGAGAAGGGATTCTTACTCTTCAACATAAGGCTATCGCCTCCTAAATATTCCATCTGTAATGTAAGGGTGTCATTATTCCTGTCGTAAAGCAAGAGCGTGTCGCCCAAAATGTTATATCGCTCGTAATGATAAACCGTATCGCCCAAAATGGGGCACAACCCTATATCATTGCTGTCATTGAATGATATTTGCGCCAAGTTGTACTCATTGTTTGATTTTTCATCGACATAGTTCCACGTGCCGAATATATCATGTGGAATGATAGTCTTCTGGGGCTGGCATGCAGCGAATGCAAATACCATAAAGAGAATGAGTAATACCTTCATTTTCTTACCGCAAAAATGAAAAATCCTCTGAATGATGTAGAAGTGGGGTAAAGGGTGCAAACGTGGTATGGACCAAAAGAGAAAGCAAAGTGAACAGGTTTAAGCTTACATGTCTATATACATGGGTGTGCCTAAACTTAAACTTGATCGAGTCTCATGGCATCTTGTTTGGCTTCAAGCTCCTTTTCTTTTCGTCCCTCAGAGGAATCTGCCTGTTTGTTGCTTCCAGAAAGAAGACCTTAGAGCCTCTGTTTCCTTGTTTTGGCGTTCGGCAGAGATTACACCGCATGAGATTCTTTACACTTTAGTACTTTCGCATGCAGGATGGATGGCTCCATTCTGCACAAAAATAGGAAAAACGTGATATTTTAGTCTAAAACATTTGGAAAAATGTGATGAAGTTACTATATTTGCATGGAAAAATGTGATACGACTATGAAATTGCTCAGACGAAAGATTGACCGTTTTCTTGAGGAGTGGAAGGCGGATGCCAACCACAAACCTCTGATAGTGAGAGGGGCACGGCAGATTGGCAAAACAGAATCCATCCGCCAGTTTGCCCGGACACACTATACCAACGTCATTGAGATCAACTTTGTATTCCAAAAACAATACAAGCAGATTTTCAGCGACGGCTATGAAGTAGACCAAATTATCAAGAACATCTCATTGATAGACCCCTCGTTGACCTTTCCCAACGGCACTCTGTTTTTCTTCGACGAATTGCAAGACTGCCCGGACTGTGCAACGGCATTGAAGTCATTCAAGCTGGATGGGCGCTATGATGTCATCTGCTCCGGCTCACTCATGGGATTGTATTACAAGCAGATAGAATCCAACAGCGTTGGTTACAAGCAGGATTATGAGATGCATTCCATGGACTTTGAGGAGTTCCTTTGGGCCAAGGGCTACAACCAGACGCTGACGAATGATTTGTTGCTGCACATGATAGCGGTGAAGCCCCTCTCAGAGATGCAGATGAAAGTACTGATGGACATCTTCAAAGACTATATGATTGTCGGCGGCATGCCGGAAGTCGTCAGCACCTACATCCGCCAGGGAAACTTCAGTGGCACGCTGGAACTCCAGCGCCAGTTGCTGCTGGACTATGAAGAGGACATCACCAAATATGCACGTGAGGGCATGGAGCGTGCACGGATTCTGAACGTTTTCAGACACATCTCTGTCTTTTTGGCCAAGGACAACAAGAAATTCCAAGTGTCGAAGATTGCGACAGGGGCGCGCAATAGAGAATACATCGGCAGCGTGGAGTGGCTGGCCAATGCCGGCATTATCAACCCTTGCTATTGCATGGAGATGCCGGAATTGCCACTAAAGGGTAACTACAATCCCGCACAATACAAGATTTACTTTAAAGACACTGGTTTGCTTATCGCCTCGCTTGATGAGGAATCGCAGGAGGACCTCAGAAGAAACCGCAACTTCGGTACGTACAAAGGTGCCATCTACGAGAATATTGTCGGCGACATGCTGGTGAAAGCCGGCTATGAGTTGTATTATTATCGCAATGAGAAGAGCACGGTAGAGATGGACTTCTTCATTAGGGATGCTCGAACGCTCATCCCGGTGGAGGTGAAATCGCAAGACAGCAGCACCAAGTCGCTCGTGAAACTCATTCAGAGCGACCGCTATTCGGATATTCGCTACGGTATCAAGCTGGGCTACCGCAACATTGGCTTCAACGGCCAGTTCTATACCTTCCCTTATTTCCTCACCTTCCTGCTGAGGCAGTTTCTGCGGGAGAGGGAAACAAAGTGAGCGTGGGATTAGTAACTTTACCAATCATCTAAATATTAAGATATGGACAAGACAAAGATTCTTTTCATCTGCCTGGGCAACATCTGCCGCTCTCCGGCGGCAAACGCCATCATGCAGAAATACGTTGACGACGCGGGGCTGACGGACAAGTTCTACATCGACTCGGCCGGCATCGGCCCGTGGCACGTCGGCCAGCTGCCCGACAAGCGGATGCGACAGCATGGTGCACGACGCGGCTATCGCATTGACCACATAGCCCGCCAGTTCGACGCAAGCCATGACTTTGCCGACTTCGACTACATCGTCGTCATGGACGATGAGAACTACCACGACATCTGCCGCAAGGCACACAGCGAGGCCGACCGCCGCAAGGTCATCCGCATGGCCGACTACTTTACGAAATACAAGGGGAGGACCTCCGTGCCCGACCCATATTATGGCGATGGCGAAGACTTCGAGCTCGCCCTCGACCTCATCGAGGACGGATGCAGGGGAATGCTACGCCATAGTCCTGACAACAAGTCTGCTCTATAAGTTCAAAAGAAAATCATGATAAACTTGTTATTTTTAGAAATTATTCCTAGATTTGCAATGGAAGTAGAAAAGACTACTCCTTTTAATTGATACGGCATGAGCAATAAGATAGAAAGTTTTCAAGCAGATGGATTGTGGAACAGATGGAATATCCGCTGGAACAATATTAATCCACAGATGAACATTATAGTTGGCATAAATGGCAGCGGCAAGACTACGTTGCTTAACATTCTATATGACTATTATACGAATGGCTCCAATCCTCTTGCCCTTGCCATGAAAATTATTCCCAACAAACTTGATGTGAGAGAGAAAGTCATCTACTTGAAATCACTTGACAACTATACTCAAAAAGACAAGAGAAAGAGGAGTAATGCCTTGCTTCAAGAATTGGAGTATATTGTTTATCAAAACAAGGAGAACTTTTCTTTTTTCAACTACAGGATGTCTATGCTCGACCATCCCGAAAAGGCATCAGAAATCAGCAGACGCATTAATGATTTCCTCAAGCTCGTCAATGAGTTCTTTATAGAAACGGGCAAGGAGCTTGTCATTCGTGAAAGTAGGCTGGTCTTTGTTCAGGGAAAGTCAATCATAGAGCTTGAAAAACTTTCATCAGGAGAGAAGCAGTTGCTGCTTATTCTTTTGAATGTCTTCTTGCTTGAGGGGAAACCGGCTGTTGTCTTTATGGATGAGCCAGAGATAGCCCTTCATGTAAGTTGGCAATACAAGTTGTTAGATACGCTGACAAATTTGAATCCTGAAGCACAATTCATCGTCACAACTCATTCTCCGAGTATCTTTGGAAACGGTTGGGGCAGTAATGTGGTTTACATGGAAGACATATTGGAGAAGGCGTGATGGAGAACAAAGACATCTACAAACAGCAAGCGCAGTATTGGGAAAACTATAGAATAGTTGACCGTACTGTTAGAGCCTGCGTCCACTTGGAAGACAAAAGCGACACTGATTTTGGGGACCGTATATTGCAAAAGTACCGTCCAGGCAATTATCATTATATCTCCTACAGCTATAGCAAAAGAAGTCAGAGAACTACGGGGTGCGAGCAATGTCTTCGGTTCGCTCCCTACCTGTCTGACTACTTTTTCGTTTGCATAGGCAGCGACTTCCGGAATCTTCTTGGGCAAAGAGGTATTGATGCTGCTCATTATATCCTTCAGACTTACACCTACTCATGGGAAAATCATTTTTGTGTGGCATCTGACCTGCAGGAAAGGCTGAGTAAGCTGGCCTTATTTGAATTTAATTTCAAAGAATTTCTTAGCAAGTATTCTAAGGTCGTGTATGAGCCACTACTCATTCTTATCCATTCAAAAAGAAATAATGATGGTGAAATAAGAGACAAGGAATTCAATCAATGTCTCATAAGCCAATGTACGGCCAAGGAGATAGAAAATAATGGAGAGGGCGCAATAACAAGAATCCATGTCAATCTTAGGGAAATGTTGGATTCCCACAAATCGTATGTTGAAAGGACGGATATTGCTGCCCTCAAGACATTTTATGCAGACAAGGGCCTCAATGAGTCCAATGCATACCTGCACGTCAGAGGACATAATATTTTCGACCTTATAAGCTATATTGGGAAAATGCTGAGTTAACAATATAGAATAGATTTTGTAAAATCCGTTCTGGCCTCAAATCTCCCTTCCAACGGTTACTGGGAATTGGACCAACTTGTGGACGATGTCCACAACCTTGGCAAAACTGATGACAAATAAGATTCTTATATAGCCCTGAAGATGACGAAAGTAGTCCACATCAAGCGTTTCCCCTTCATGGGTGGCTTCTATGCCATCAACCTCTTCGGCATCATCTTCACCGTGCAGGAGCTCAATGCCGCGGAACTCAACCACGAGCGCATCCACACCGCCCAGCAACGTGAACTGCTCTACATCGGCTTCTATCTGTGGTATGTGCTCGAATGGCTCTTCTTGCTCGTCAAATACCGCGATGGCCTTAAAGCCTACTTCCACATCCGCTTTGAGAAGGAGGCCTACAACCATCAGGACGACCTGGACTACCTGGACCATCGGCAGCATTATCGCTACAGATAAGTATGTAAGTAACAACTACCCCAAAGAGCTGCCCCCCAAAAAAAAGTAAGCGTATCGGTATTCACGTATTGCCACAAAAAAACTGAGCAAGGGAGGAGGCTTGCTCAGTTTTGTTAGTCTTCTGTGGATGGTTGCCAACAGTCAGGTAATAGATTTTATGCCTTCCCGACAACGACATTCGGTCCGCTGATGGCTCTCAGCCAGATGTAGTAGAACGTCACCGACACCTTAAGACAATCTTAAGGAACAGTTAAGTCAATCTTAAGCATCTTTGGCGAGGAAGTCCGTATCTTCGCACCGTCAAAAGAAAACAACAAGTATAAACATTTAAACAAGAATAGACATGGATAAGAAGAAATCAATCGAGGCTTTGCAGTTCCTCACCACAGAGTTGTCAAATGGTGCTTTCGTACACATGGTGCAGGGTAAGTACTTCGAGGCCCAGGGCTTTAAGAAGCTCGGTGAGAAATACACCGGCCATTATCAAGAAGAGATGGAATGGGTAGAGAAGTTCATCTCACGCATCCTCGACCTCGGCGGCGAAGTGAAGGTGGAAGACCGCAAGGGCAGCGAGATTATCAAGGCTCCTCTCGATTATGTCAAAGCCTACCTCGACAGCCAGGAGAAGGGCGTGGAGAGGCTCTACGGTTGCGTGGCGGAGGTATGTGGTGACCCCACAACCTACGACTTGCTGAAGGCCTATCTCGCCGATGAGGAGGAAGACCTCTACTGGAGCCAGGAGCAGGTGGAGATGGCCGAGATGATTGGCGAGCAAAACTGGCTGGTCAAGCAAATGTAACAAGCACGAGTAAGAGTCGTCTGACACCTTACCGGAAAGATGACAGAGACAGGGAGATGAAAGACGTGATAAGATACTTCACCGACGGCATCTCTCAGTGTTGTCTTGATAGCAAGAGGGTGTATCAAAATTCTGATGCATCCTCTTTTTCTTAATATTTAACAAACAAAGCCTCGACTTTCTCAAGCCGGGGCTTTGCCATATCACAAAAATTTTGTATCTTTGTGGTATACAAAAAATCTAAAGTATGGCAAAGTTACACTTTCGAGATTACAATCCCAAACAAATACTTCTTTTTCCGCAACGTTTGGACAAAGATATTGCAAAAAACGACCCTGTACGCATAGTTGACAGTGTTGTTGACCATCTTAAGCTTGAGAATTTCCGCAAGTTGTACAATTATCGCGGGCGCAGTCCGTACCACCCGAAGATGATGCTCAAGGTCATCCTTTACGGTTACATGAACAATATTTACTCCTGCCGCAAGATAGAGTCCGCCTTGAAGCGTGACATTCACTTCATATGGCTTGCAGGCTACGAACAGCCAGACTTCAACACCATCAACCGTTTCCGCAACAGGGTGAAGGATGAGATAAACGAGGTTTTCACCCAACTCGTGATAATGCTTGCAGACAAGGGCTTCGTAAGTCTGAGCGTAGAGTATATAGACGGCACGAAGATTGAGTCGAAGGCCAACAAGTACACTTTCGTGTGGAAGAAGTCAACGGAGAAGAACCGTGCAAAACTTCTGGAAAAGATAAAGGTTCTCTTGGGGCAGATAGACGATGCCATAGCACAGGAGAAATCCTCAGACGAGGGAGCACTGAGTTTTACATCCGACGACCTCCGCGAGATTGCCGACAGGCTTAACCAGTCACTTGAATCCAAGCCTGCGGCTTCGACAAAAGGAGAAAAGAAAAAGCGGAAGGAAGATAAGAAGAAGGTCAGGCAGCTCCGCGAGTATGCCGACAAGCTGGACGAGTATGACAAGAAGCTTGAAACACTCGGCAAGCGCAACTCATACTCCAAGACAGATCCTGACGCCACGTTCATGAGGATGAAGGAAGATGCCATGATGAACGGTCAGACGAAGCCGGGGTATAACCTCCAGATAGGCACGGAGAACCAGTTCATCCTTGACTTCGGACTGTTCCAGACACCGGGCGACCCGTTTACAATGATACCGTTCCTTGACTCTTTCCGCAACCGTTATGACAAGTATCCTCAGACTGGTGTCGCCGACTCGGGTTACGGTTCGGAGGAGAACTACAGGTTCATGGACGAGAGAGGCATTGAGGCCTATGTCAAGTACAACCGCTTCCATATAGAGCAGCGCATGCACTACACGCCGGATCCGTTCAGCAGGGAAGCACTTTATTACAACAAGCAGCATGACTACTATGTATGCCCGATGGGACAGCATATGACGAGAGTCGGAACAAGACATACGAAAACCGAGAGCGGCTATGTTACGGAGAAAGCAGTGTACAGGGCACAGCGCTGCTAAGGGTGCCCGCTTCGGTGCCGGTGCTTCACGGCAAGGGGCAACAGGAGAATCGAAGTCAACTACCGGATGGTGGAATACAGGAGAAAAGCTGCTGAAAGACTTACTTCGGAAAAGGGCTTGAGGCATAGGGGACGAAGATGCATAGAGCCGGAAGCCGTCTTCGGACAGATGAAGCTCGACATGGCATACAAACGTTTCCGACACTTCGGACTTGACAAGGTCAAAATGGACTTTGCCTTCTTAGCCATTGCCTTCAATCTGAAGAAAATGTGCTCGGCGATAGCCAGAAAAGGCAAAATTGGGGATAATACACCCCTTTACAACTTGTTATTATGCCTTTTTATGGCTTTTGGGCTTCAAAAGAATACTTATAATGAAAATTACCAGAAATCAGTTGCATGATCCAACTGATTTCAGAATTTCAAGTTCCTCATAAAAACAAAAGAGGATGTACCATAAAACCCAATTATGATACACCCTCTTTTATCTATTCAACAACCGTTCCCTAATGGGAAGGTATTGCTATGTATTTATTTCTTCCGTCCTATATAAAAGACATAGCCGAAGCAATCCTTGTTCTCCTCGTAGTAGGCAATTTCATCTTTCAGCCTATCAATGAAACTCTGCGACTTTGGATGATCCGGATGATCCTTCAGAAATGCATCCATCGCGGGCTGCATCGGCTCATAATAGTTCTTTATCCAACACGTTTCAGGAAGCGTAAAGTGAGCGTAAGGCTCATAGCCTGCCATAGACATCTGATGAATTTTGTTCTCAATGGTATCTATCTCTGGGAGATTATCCTGAATCCAACCCATGTTCTCAGGACGTTTGCTACCAAGCCAGGAACATTCGGTTACGGCGACAAAGCCTCCAGACTTCAGGAACTGCCGCCAATACTGCAAACCTCTCTCGTACCCTATAATGAAGATGCTACCTTCCGCCCAAATGAGATCATACGACTCTTTTTCGAAAGGCAGTGCATCCATTGAGGCATGTACAGCATGAACACAATCCTCCAAGCCTCTTGCCTTACTTTTCTCGCGAATACCCTCTATCATTTCCGGAAGCAAATCGACCGCATCAATATCCGCATCGTATTCGTCAGCCAGCACGAAAGTCTGGCTCCCCGTGCCACATCCGATATCCGCAATACGTATTTCCCGATTGAAGTTGGGTATCAAACTGGTAGCGAGTCGTGTCTCCAAATCACCACCAGGTCCCTGTCTGTC
>ULNB01041699.1_pt1 | contig 10805 bp, 7 predicted proteins | sample 1951811 | NCBI WGS metagenome assembly ULNB01 (sample SAMEA4835566, study PRJEB28245) | human gut metagenome | biome: gut microbiome; material: fecal sample | place: Denmark | collected 2008
GGTGACCATCAGCACACGGGGGATCGTGATGTCGAAGCCATTGGCATTGGAGATGGTGACGAAGGCGACCACAGCGGCTGCAATCGGGGAACAGGTGATGCCCACCTGAGAGGCAATGGAAGCCACGCCGCAAGGACGCTCCGGACGGATGCCCTTCTTAATGGCGATGTCTACGATAATGGGCATCAGAGTGTACACCACATGGCCTGTACCGACCAGGACAGTGAGGAAGAACGTGCACAGGGGAGCTAAGAAGGTGATCCGGTCGGGGTGCTTGCGCAAGAGCCGTTCCGCGACTTGGATCAACCAATCCATGCCTCCGGACGCCTGGAGAATACCCGCGCAGGTCACCGCTGCAATGATGATATAGATGACATCGGTGGGAGGGGAGCCTGGTTTCATGCCGAAAGCAAAGACGAGGATGGCCAGGCCGATGCCGGATATGGCCCCAAGGGCAAGGCTACCGTAACGTGAGCCTACGTAAAGAGCTAACAGGACGATGAGTAGCTCAATGATCATGCTTGCTGTTATCATGTCAAAAAGTTTAGATTGTTAATATATAATAGGTATTTATTTGTTTTTTGTACGATATTGCAAATATAGTCTTTTTTCGAGAAAAGGTGTCAAAAAGTCGAAAAAAAATAAATAATGACCTAAAAAAATAAAAAGCCCAGGTCCGTCTGGACCTGGGCTCCTGATGGGATTGTCATTCCCTTGACGCGTAGAACCCCTCCAGATGGGAGTACCGCTTCTTCATCATCCTGTTGTAGATGTTCCGCATCCATAGGTTCTTGGTCAGGATGAAGGCTAACCCGATGAGGAACATGATCAGGTAAGACGTGTTTTCAGAGACAAGAGAATTGAGGACGGACATGATGACCACGGGCAAGCCGAACGCAATGCAGCTTGCCACTAAGGTAAAGTAGTTGTTGCCTTGTCCTTTCTGACTGATGAATTTCGTGTTCAAAGGCATGGCGGTCTTGTTGTAGACTGCCATCTGGAACATGATGAAAAACTGGAACCCTGCCGTGAAGACGCCGAAGGAAACGATCATGAAGATCGACCATTTCCCAGAGAATACCGTGGGCAGCATGAGGAGGAAGGGTATCAGCAACAGGGCACTGTAGAAGATATACTTCGCCTTCAGCAAGGAAAGGATATTTTCCTTATGTACCATCAAGGCATCGATGTAATTGCCCTCATTGCACATGATCGACATCAGGGGCATGGCAGCAATGATGACGAAGTTGTAGATACACCAAAAGACTTCATAGGTCGGTCCGTCGTAGACATCCGTGAAAGAGATGAGCAGACTGAAGATCGTGACAAAGGCCACACCGGAAACAAACTGCTTCCTTGGGTTCTTGTTTCTCATGATGGACTTGACCTCTAACTTCAAGAACTCACCGATCTCCCCGTATTTCTCCAAGAAGGAGAACTTGGAAACAGTATGGAGCTTGGTCTGCTCCGTCTTCGAAAGTTCCTTCCATACATGTCCGTATTGCATCTTCCTGTTGATGGCGATGAGAGCCACGAGCAAGGCAAGCGTCACGATGAAAGGCAAGGGGTTGCCATCGTGGATGCACGTCCCTATCTTTGCCCAGAGCTCCGTGATATCATCGATCCCGTCAGAGAGACCTTTTGCGAAGAAGATGGGGGAGGCGATTAGCAGGGCAACGGCAGCAGGCAAGAGCCACCATACCAAAGAATCGTTGATCTTGGTGCGGACTAACAAGTACCATTGACTGTTAACCAAGAAGATCATTAACAGGAGAACAAGCATGGCGATGGTCTGTAATAGGCCAAAGCTGAACACCACGGACATCAAGGCATAGGGAACAAACAGGAAGAACCAGATGAAGTTCCCTTCGGAGAGCAAGGAGTTGGCGAGGAAGGAATCGATGCAGGCATAGCGGGGCAGGGGCGTCAGCACATACGGCTTGATGATCTGCGACGGCGTCTTCTGTGCGACGAATCGGATGGAAAAGTCGATCACCAACAGAAAAGGCAGGAGCGAGAACATCATCTCAATCGAGGTGATCGTCCTCGCGTCGTTTGCGACAGAAGCAAGCAAAATGGCGATGCCGATCAGGTAAATGATCACGAATCCTGCGCCGATGTACGCCATTACTTTGGCAAACCTGTTCTGTTCATAGTCGAAGGCTCTTTTCTCGGCGAGCTTACGGTGTTTCCGCAGCAACTTGAATATTTCCAGTGTTTTCATCGGCAATCGTTATCTCAGGTCAACGACCTCAGCGGTTGGGAAATCCCTGGAATTGAATTCGAAGGTCTTGTCATCCAAGTTCTTGGCCTGGAAGTTAGAGATGGTGATGGTCGTCCATGTTTTTCCTTGTCGCATCCTCACCTCGATAGGCTCATAGTTCTTCTTGACCGTGACATACATCTCTGGCACACTGCGCTTTTGGTTAGTCGCTGTCAGGTGCACCTTGTAATTGCCACCTACGGTAGTCATGCCCAAGTTATATCCATTCTTATACATGGAGATAAATTTCAGAGGGTTCATTGACATCTGCTTGGCCTCGTTCGGGGTGGAGACGTTCACCTCATTGGTCTTATGCATATAACTCCATTGGGTCTTGCCGTTGAACCAGACATTCGCCTGGTTTGTCTTTGCGTGGAATTTCGTGCCTTTGATGGCGAGCGTCCCACTCTGGTTCCCGTATTTCGAGCTTGTGATAGCGAAGTCGGCACTGGCACCTCCCTTGCGTCCTACGAGCCTTGCTGTCTTGTCGAGTACTTTACGTGCTTGCACGGCGTTTTGTGCATGACCTGCTAAGCTGATGAGCAGGAGCATCATTGAAAATACAATTAACTTTTTCATTTTATCAGTATATTACTTTTACTAAATGACTCATCTGTGTTCTTGTCTGTTCCTGTATCCCTATCCTCTGAGTTGGGCGAGGAGGGTATTGAGTGAATTCTCGTCCGTGACCAGCACCTCACGCGGCTTGCTGCCTTGCGCCGCCCCAACGATGCCTGCTGCCTCCAATTGGTCCATCAGTCGACCAGCCCGGTTGTAGCCGATGGAGAAGCGGCGTTGGATCATGCTGGTAGATCCTTGCTGGGAGATGACGATGGCATGGGCGGCTTCCTCGAAGTAAGGATCGAGGTTCTTGACATCCGTACTGCCATTGCTTCCACCGACCCCGTCATTGCTGTCTGGTTCCGGCAGTTCCAGGGGAGCGACAGGACCAGGTTGGGCGGCAATGTAACTGTTGATCGCCTCCACCTCCGGTGTGTCCACGAAAGCACACTGCACCCGGACAGGCTCACTGCCACTGAGGAACAGCATGTCTCCCCGTCCAATCAACTTCTCTGCCCCCGGACGGTCAAGGATCGTACGAGAGTCGATCATGGAACTTACCCTGAACGCCATGCGTCCCGGGAAGTTGGCTTTGATGTTACCCGTGATAATGCTGGTGGTCGGCCGCTGTGTGGCAATGACCATGTGGATGCCCACGGCACGGGCCAACTGCGCGATACGCGCGATCGGGAGCTCCACTTCCTTGCCGGCTGTCATGATCAGGTCGCCGAACTCATCAATGATCACCACGATATACGGCATGTAGTCATGTCCTTCCGTCAGGTTCAACCGATGGTTGACAAACTTCTCGTTGTATTCCTTGATATTGCGGGCTCCTGCCTTTTTCAGCAAGTCATAGCGATGGTCCATCAACTTACAAAGGGAGTTAAGGGTCCTGACCACTTTCGTGACATCCGTGATGATGGGTTCCTCGTCGTCGTCATCCGAAGGAACCTGTGCCATGAAATGGTCGGCAATCTGGTTATAGATGCTGAACTCCACCTTCTTAGGGTCAATCAGCACGAACTTGAGTTCGTTCGGATGCTTTTTATATAATAAGGAAGTAATGATCGCGTTCAGTCCTACCGATTTACCTTGTCCGGTTGCACCGGCGACAAGCAGGTGAGGGATCTTGGCCAAGTCGACCATGAACACCTCATTCGTAATGGTCTTGCCTAAGGCAATGGGTAGGTCCATCTTCGTCTCTTGGAATTTCTTTGAGTTCAAGATGCTTTCCATCGAGACGATATTCTTCTTTTTGTTCGGAACTTCAATGCCGATAGTACCCTTCCCGGGAATCGGCGCGATGATACGGACTCCGAGCGCAGCCAAGCTCAAGGCAATGTCATCCCCGAGGTTTCGGATCTTGTTGATCCTCACGCCTTCTGCCGGCGTGATCTCATAGAGGGTGATCGTGGGACCTACGGTCGCCTTGATCTCCCGGATCTCCACGCCGAAGCTATTCAGAACCTCGACGATACGCTGGTTGTTGGCCTTGATCTCTTCCATGTTCACGGAAGGCCTGTCATTGTCTGCATATTTTTTCAGCAGGTTCAGGGTAGGGTATTGATAACTTGTGAAAGGCTCCTTGGGATTGATGGGAGTTTTCAGCACGTCCTCGGCAGTAAGCACTTTTCCCTTTGCCGTCTCTTCCGCCTTTGCTACCTCTACCGTCAGGCGGTCGCCCGCATCGTTTTCCACCTTAATCGTTGGGTTGGGAAGCGTTTGCTTCTCCTCTTTTTTAGAAGAAAAGTCAGTCAGGTCGACGACAGGAGAGGTCACCGGCTCCTCCACTTGCGGTGCGGTCTCTTCTGCAGGTTCAGGCGTGGGTTCAGGAGAAGGCGTGTCAACCGGTACCTCCGACTCCGTAGATGCCTCTTCATTATTGGTAACGGAGAACTTTACTTTGGAAGTCAAGTATTTCACCGGGTTCATCGCTTTGCGGATCACCGTGATCGTCTCGGCACTGAGCACGGTCAGGAAGGCAATGGCCGTGATCAATAGCACGGCTGTCAGTCCGGGAGGACCGATCATGTTTTCCAAGTGTTGCACGCAGAACAAGCCATGGTTCCCACCCGGGTTGAACACCTGATCGCCCATGATGGGAGTCAGGAATTTCGCGAAGGTCACGGAACTCCATATCATCACGACCGTCATGCCGAGGAACCATTTCCACAGGTTGACCGTGTAGGCCTTCATGAGTTTCAGTCCAACTAAGATAAAAAAGGCGGGGATCATGAAAGCGGGCAACCCGAAGTTGACCGTAATCAGGTAGTAGGCGAGAATCGCCCCAAAGGAACCACAATAGTTTGTAAACTGCTTGCCATTGTTCACCCATTCGCCGGGTCGCATGCTTTCCAACGTACTTTGGTCAGCCTGTCCCGTTTTGAAGTAGGATATCATGGCTATGATCATATAGATAGCAACTAATAGTAATATCAGTCCTAAAATAAAATCAGGCTTTTCGCTTTTCTTATCCTCTCTATAGCCGACCGCTTTACTCGTTTTTTGAGACTTGCGTTCAGATTTCTTCCTTGCCATGTGTACTTATTTCTTATTTTATGTGCAAAAATAGCGGAAAAAAATAAGAAACGTCCATGTTTTCATAACTTTTTTCTAATTTTGCAATGAGTTACTGATAAGAGATGAAGAAAATCATTTATAACAAGTTTGATAAGCATTGGATCAACAACCTTCCACAAGTTTCGTTCCCAGGGCGGATCGTGGTGGTGTTGAGTCCTTCTGATACAGAACCAGCTGTTGACTATCTGTTGTCCAGTGACATCTTAGGCATAGACACCGAGACCCGTCCGGTCTTCAAGAAAGGAGCCTTGCGGAAAGTAGCCTTGTTGCAGGTAAGCACTCGTGACGTATGCTTTCTGTTCCGGTTGAATTACACGGGGATGACCCCAGCCATCCTTCGCCTGTTGGAGAATAAGGTCGTGCCCATGGTGGGGCTCTCCTTGCATGACGATATCCTTTCTTTGCACCGGAGGCAGGATTTTGTGCCGGGACGGTTCATTGATTTGCAGGACATGGTGGGGCATATCGGTATCGAAGACCTCAGCCTGCAGAAAGTCTATGCGAATGTGTTCCGGCAGAAGATCAGCAAGCGGCAGCGGTTGACCAACTGGGAAGCTGATGTGCTGAACGATAAGCAGAAGGTCTATGCGGCTACGGATGCGTGGACTTGCATCAACTTGTATGAAGAGATCCTCCGTCTCGAAACGACCGGAGATTATGAACTGAGGATCATTCCAGAACCAGAGCAGCCCGCTCAGACTCAGGATGAAGACCTGTCGAGCCTTCCCCATTCATAACAGGTGATGGGAATGATGAACATCTTCATGAAGATAAATCCTTGTAAATAAAATTAGAAACCATATATGAAGCAAATATATCTTAAGAAAGGAAAGGAAGAGAGCTTGAAACGCTTTCATCCATGGATTTTTTCTGGCGCCATCCACCACATCGATGAGGGGATCCAGGAGGGAGATACCGTACGGGTGATTACTGCCGATGGGGATTTCATCGCGGTGGGGCATTACCAGATCGGTTCCATTGCCGTGCGCGTCCTCTCTTTCGAGGATATCCCCATTGATGAGTCGTTCTGGGAAGACCGCCTGGAGGCAGCGTTGAAGATGCGGATTGCCATTGGCATTGCCGACAATCCCCAAAACAACACCTACCGTCTTGTCCATGGGGAGGGAGACAACCTCCCCGGACTGGTCATCGACTGCTATGGTCGGACTGCCGTCATGCAAGCCCACAGCGTAGGCATGCATGTCTGTCGCCAGCTGGTATGCCATGCCCTGCTGAACGTGATGGGGAACAGGATCGACAATATCTACTATAAGAGTGAGACGACCTTGCCCTTCAAGGCAGAGTTAGGGCAGGAGAATGGATGGATCTACGGAGAGAGCGAGAACAATGTCGCCATGGAGAACGGATTGAAGTTCCATGTCGACTGGCTGAAAGGGCAGAAGACAGGCTTCTTTGTCGACCAGCGCGAAAACCGTTCCTTGTTGGAGAAATATGCAAAGGGGCGTTCCGTGTTGAATATGTTTTGCTATACAGGAGGCTTTTCCGTGTATGCCATGCGGGGTGGAGCCCAACAGGTACACTCCGTGGACAGCAGTGCCAAGGCTGTGGACCTGACCAACCAGAATGTGGAAATGAATTTCCCCGACGACCCTCGCCATCAGGCCTTTTGCGATGATGCGTTTAAGTTTTTAGACAGTCATGACGACAAGTACGACCTGATCATCCTCGACCCACCAGCCTTTGCCAAACATCGTGCGGCCTTGCATAATGCCCTGAAAGGATATACCCGATTGAATGTCAAGGGACTGGAGCGCATCAAGCATGGTGGCATTCTTTTCACCTTTAGTTGCTCACAGGTCGTGACCAAGGATAATTTCCGCAATGCCGTCTTCACGGCTGCTGCCCAGACGGGTAGGAAGGTGCGCATCCTGCATCAGTTGCATCAGCCCGCCGACCATCCCATCAACATCTATCATCCTGAAGGTGAGTACCTGAAAGGTCTTGTACTCTATGTAGAGTAGGATATCATGGATTTCGTTCATACGATAGCCGACTTTATCCACCAGCATTCCTTATTGAGGAAAGACGGCAAGTATATTGTGGCATTGTCAGGAGGGGCGGACAGTGTCGCCTTGTTGCTTGTCTTGCAGCAATTAGGATATGGCGTGGAGGCTGCCCATTGCAATTTCCAGCTCAGGGGTGAGGAAGCAGACCGGGACGAGTCGTTTTGCAAGGAACTCTGTCATGAACGGGGTGTCCCCTTCCATCTCATCCATTTCGACACCCGTGCGTATGCCGCGCTCCATCAGGTCAGCATAGAAATGGCAGCCCGCGACCTGCGCTATCATTATTTCGAACACTTAAGAAAAGATATCCAGGCGGATGGCATTTGCGTGGCACACCATCGGGATGATAGCGTAGAAACCGTCTTGATGAACTTAATCCGTGGAACCGGTGTCCATGGCTTGACGGGCATCGCCCCCAAGAATGGCTACGTGTTGCGACCCTTGCTCTGTGTAAGTCGCAGGGATATCTTGGCTTACCTCTCCTCCGTTGCTCAGGATTTCGTGACGGATAGTACCAATTTGGTGGATGATGTCACGCGTAACAAGATCCGGTTGGATGTCCTTCCCTTGTTGGAGACCATCAATCCTTCCGTCAAAGAGAATATCGCTAAGACAGCTGTCCGGATTGGCGAGTCAGTGAAGATCGTGGATCATGTTTTGGATGATGCCAAGGCAAGACTGCTCCAAAAGACTGTGAAAAGCAGAAGAAAGATCTACTCCATAGACATAGGCTTACTGCAACAGGAAATCTCGCCGGAATACACACTGTTCTATCTCCTCAGAGAGTTTTCCTTCTCCTCAGCCCAAATCGAGCAGATCTCCAGTCATTTGAGTGCACCGACAGGCACGATGTGGTCTTCGTCCGATTACGATCTCTTGTTAGACAGAGGTAAAATCCTACTGATGGCGCAAGAGCCCATTCCTTCTCAGGGAATGAAAATCCCAGAAGAAGGTACCTACCGTTATCATGAAGGCGCTCCCCAGGGCGGGAGCAACCTGTGCTTCCAATTCAAGAAAGTTGCCATTGGAGACAACTTCTCTATTGTAAGAGACCAAGCGTGGGCTACCTTAGATGCTGACAAGGTTTGCTTTCCCTTGACCATCCGTCATCTCCAAGAAGGAGACAGGTTTATCCCCTTTGGTATGAAAGGCTCACGTTTGGTCAGTGATTTCCTGACTGATCGGAAATATTCCCTTTTTGAGAAACGAGTCCAGTTGGTGATCACCGATGCGCATGACCAGATCCTCTGGTTGGTCGGGTTACGTCCCGATGCCCGGTATTGCCTGATGGATGCGAGTCGGCAAGCCTTGACCATTCATGTGACAGACGATTCGTTGGAATAGGGGGGTGAGCCTCCTCCCGATCTCCTTTTCTTACGTCCGGGCAGGAACGCCTATTCGTCATGGGCGAACTTAAGGCATGCCCAATGGTCTTCCGTTTTCCTTCCGCAGACTGTCAATCCATATTCATGAGCTTTTTCAATCAAGGACTCAGCGTCCTCGTCATAAAATCCGCTGATCATCAAGAACGCTCCTTCGCCCATGACATCATGGAAATGCTGCATGTCCTGAAGAAGAATATTACGGTTGATGTTCGCCAGGACAATATCAAACAGTCCACTGGTGTGCTGTAAGACGGAGGCGTTGCCTTGCAAGACAGTCATTTCCTTCACCCCGTTGAGTGCAGCGTTGTGCTCTGCGTTCCTCACGCTCCATTCATCAATGTCATATCCCACGATTGACGCAGCGCCTAATTTGGCGGCAGTGATGCCCAAGATGCCAGTCCCGCATCCGCAATCTAACACCCTTTTCCCTATGAGCGGTGTTTCCTCCAGCATCGAGATCATCATCCGTGTGGTTTGGTGATTGCCTGTCCCAAAAGCCAATTGTGCCTCGATGCCAATGCCGATCTGGGTAGGTTGGAGGGACAAACTGGCAGGATTGGCATGTTTGGCATCGTAAATGACAATCTTGTCATCAATGACGATTGGCGCGAATCCAGCCTCCTCCCATTCTTGGTTCCAGTCCTTATCTTCCACTTCTTGTATCTGGTACGTGATCTTCGTAGAGGGTAGGGGAAAATCCTGAATGCCTTGTTCCAGCTGCCGTAAGGCATTCTCGGTCAACAGTTCCTTTTGGATATACCCCTTGAGTCCGTTGGCAGTCTCCTCGAACGATTCGCATCCGCAGTCCCCTGCCAAGTCGGCCAACAGGTCCTTGGCATCTTGGAGATGCTCAGGGGCACACTCGATCTTGAAATCCACTACATTGTATTCCATAAGAGATTTGTTTAGACGCTTATACGTTATATTTCTTAAAATAAAGTGCAAATATACAAAAAATAGGGAAAATCCTATACCGGTTTAGGGATTTTCCTTAAATTTGCATAGAAATAGGTACTAAATTTGCACATAGGAAATTAGAAACATAAAAAGGAGTCAATATGAAAAAGGTTATTCTTCTTTCAGTCCTCGCTGGAGTGATGCCATTGGCAATGATGGCTCAGGACGACGATCTCTACTTCGTACAGAAGAAGACGGTCGAGACGACAAGCTCCTATCCAGATAAAAAGGCGGAACGCCCAACCTATTATTGCGGAAGCAAGAGGGATGTTGACGAGTATAATCGCCGGGGTGCCTTTCGTAGTTATTATCAGAAGATAGGAACCGATTCTTTAGGGAATGACATCATCACTTTCCATCAGGGTGACGGCAGGTATCCTGACAGTACGTATGTAGATACCGCGTATGTCTATTCCGGTAAGAACAAAAGAAATTATTACGATTCGGATGACGACTATTGGTATAGTCGTCGGATGAGTGCATTCGATGGATATCGGGGCTGGTACAGTCCATGGTTCTATGGAGGATGGGGTCCGTATTGGCGCCATGGTTGGGGCTGGTATGATCCTTGGTATGCTGGCTATTACGGTTGGTATGATCCTTGGTTCTACAGCTATTATGGTTGGTATGATCCTTGGTACTATGATTGGTGCTGGGGCTATCCTTATTATGGCTACTGGGGCTGGCGTGGCTATGGTCCCTATTGGGGCGACTGGGCTTATCACCGTGTGATCGTACCCGGTGGAAGCGGTCGTTGGAACGTAGGACCGGGCACAGGAGTCAGAACGTGGGCATACACTGGACCGACGAGGTCGGGGAGGACGATATCATCTGCCTCTACGAATCGTTCCGGAGATACCTACAGTCGGGGATATTCTCGAAACCGTTCCTTTGGCAGCCGTACCTATTCCGGCAATTCTACCCGTACCTACAGCAATATGCAGAGTACCCGTTCCTACACTCCGAGCATCAGTTCAGGCGGTAGCTTCGGTGGCGGTTTCGGCGGTGGTCATGTCGGAGGCGGAGGCG
>ULNB01008701.1_pt1 | contig 10759 bp, 9 predicted proteins | sample 1951811 | NCBI WGS metagenome assembly ULNB01 (sample SAMEA4835566, study PRJEB28245) | human gut metagenome | biome: gut microbiome; material: fecal sample | place: Denmark | collected 2008
ATATCCATTTTTCCTCCTCTTTTGTAAAAGTATTTCTGTTATAATTTTATCATATATTTTAACAATTAAATATATTTTTTATAATTAATTTCAAATATTTATTGTTAATCTAATTAGCATAAAAAATTGTCTTTAATATTTATGTTATGTTTTTGAATCCTCCATATTTATAAAAATATCAATTTTATTCATTCATATATTTGTAACACAATATTTTGTATGATATAATCCAAAAAAACAAAGGAGGATTTTATTATGACACCACATATCAATGCGAAAGAAGAAGACATTGCTAAAATTGTTTTAGCTCCTGGAGATCCACTTAGAGCTAAATATATTGCTGATAATTTTTTAGAAAATTACAGATTGGTTAATACTGTTAGAAATATTTTGGCATATACTGGAACATATAAAGGAAAAGAAATTACTGTATTTTCAACAGGTATGGGTATGCCTAGTATGGGAATATATTGCTATGAATTGTATAAGTTTTATAATGTTGAAACTATTATAAGAATTGGCTCTTGTGGAGCTTATTCAGCAGATTTGAACATTTTTGATACTATATTAGTTGATGAGTCTTATACAGAGGGAAACTTTGCTAAAGCATTAAATAATAAAGATTGTCACATAATTAATGCAAGCGAAGATATTAATTCTATCATAAAAGAAACTGCTAATGAAAATAATATAAAACTTGTTGAAGGAAATGTTTTATGTAGTGAGTGTTTTGATTATTATATAGAAGATATAAATATATTATTAAATAGATTACCTGCAGAATTTAATATTACAGCAGCAGAAATGGAATCTTTTGCTTTATTCTACACAGCAAAATATTTAAACAAAAAGGCTTCTTGTTTATTAACTGTTGTTGATTCACATTATAAAAAACAAGAAATTTCTTCAGAAGAAAGAGAAAAATCTTTGAATGATATGATTGTACTAGCATTAGAAAGCAGTTTAAAAGTTTAACCAAAAATAAAAAGGGGATTATTTTTCCCCTTTTTATTTATTTTAAAGCTTCACTACATCTGTGGCATATTGTTGGATTTTCTTTGTCTTGTCCTACTGTTACATCGTATTTCCAACATCTTTCGCATTTTTCACCTTCGGCTACTTGTACTTTTATTTCTGATGTACCTTCTACTAAATCTAATCCTGATACTATGAATACATCTTTTAGTAGCTCTTTATTGTCATTTAGGAATTTGTATTCTTCTCCTTCTGCTGATATTATTACTTTTGCGTTTAGTGAATGTCCTATTACTTTTTCTGCTCTTGCTTCTTCTAATTTTTTTGCTACCGCTTCTTTTATTTTTAGTATTTTATCCCATTTTGCTTCTAGCTCTTTGTCTTCATATTTTTCATTTACTTCTGGGTAATATGAAAGCATTACACTTTCTGTGTTTTCGCCATCTTTATGAGGCATATATTTCCATATTTCTTCTGCTGTGAAGCTTGCCATTGGAGCTATAATTTTTACAAGAGCTTGTAGTATTTCATACATTGTTGTTTGAGCTGCTCTTCTTTCTGTTGATTCTGGTTTTGCTGTGTATAGTCTGTCTTTTATTATGTCTAAATAGAAATTACTCATGTCTAATACACAGAATGTATTTATTGCTTGATATGCTTTGTTGAAGTCATATGCATCATATGATTTTGTACATTCGCTTATTAAATTATTTAGTCTTGTTAGAGCCCATTTGTCAATTTCCTGTAAATCTTCATATGCTACTGGTTTGTTTACATCAAAGTCGTGGATGTTTCCTAATATGTATCTTGCAGTGTTACGTATTTTTCTGTATACTTCTGAAACTTGTTTTAATATTTCCTTCGATAATCTTACATCTGATTGATAATCTGAAGATAATGCCCAAAGTCTTAGTATATCTGCACCATATTGGTCTATTACTTCTTGTGGATCAATACCATTTCCTAATGATTTATGCATTTGTCTTCCTTGTGCATCAACAGTCCATCCATGTGTTAAAACTTCTTTGTATGGAGCATCTCCAGTTACTGCTATTGATGTTAATAATGATGATTGGAACCATCCTCTGTATTGGTCAGCACCTTCTAAGTATAAATCTGCTTTTGGTAATCCTCTTTGAGCAAGACAACTTTGATGTGTTGAACCAGAATCAAACCATACATCCATTATGTCTGATTCTTTTGTAAATTCTTTACATCCACATTCTGGACATTTTGCATCTGCTGGTAATAAATCTTTCACATCCATGTCAAACCAACAATTAGTTCCATGCTTTTTAACAAGATTTATTACTTTTTCCATAGAGCTATCTGTAACATATTCCTTCTCACAATTTTTACAATAGAATATTGGTAGTGGAACTCCCCAAGTTCTTTGACGAGATATACACCAGTCATTACGCTCTTCTATCATTTTAGAAATACGGTCTTCACCCCATGCTGGAACCCATTTAACATTTTTTATAGCTTTTAATGAATCAGCTCTAAATTTATCTATTGAAGCAAACCATTGCTTTGTAGCTCTGAATATTATTGGCTTTTTACATCTCCAACAATGTGGATATGAGTGATTTATTTTCTTTTTAGCAAATAGTAAATCATTTTCATCTAACCATTTTACAATTTCTTTATTAGATTTTGCATAAAACATACCTGCAAATGGTCCAGCTTCTTTTGTTTGATGACCTTTATCATCAACACAAACAATCATTTCAAGTCCATTTTTTAATCCACATAAATAATCTTCTTTACCATATCCAGGAGCTGTATGGACTTCACCAGTACCAGCTTCTAAATCAACATCTACTGTATCTGGACTACCCATAACAACTTTAGATTCTCTATTTAAGAAAGGATGTTTACATTTAACTCCATCAAATTCTTTACCTTCAAATTCTTTTATAACTGTATATTCTTCTACTCCAGCATCTTTTAAAACTGGCTCAATTCTTTCTGTTGCAATAACTAATTTTTCTCCATTAACATCAATTAAGCTATATTTAAAGTCTGGGTTTACTGTTATACCTGTGTTTCCAGGTAATGTCCATGGTGTTGTTGTCCAAATAACAAAATATGTATCTCTTTCATCAAATAATCCATTTCCTTCTATTACTGGGAATTTTACATATACTGTTTCTGAATCAACATCTTTATATTCGATTTCAGCTTCAGCCAATGCTGTTTCACAATCAGTACACCAATAAACTGGTTTTAAACCTTTGTATATATAGCCTTTTTTATACATAGTACCAAAAACTCTTAATTGCTCAGCTTCCATTTTTGGTTGATATGTTATGTATGGATGTTTCCAATCTGCTAAAACACCTAATCTTTTAAATCCATCAGTTTGTAATTTTATATATTCTTTATTAAATCCTTTACATGCATCTCTGAATTCAGAAATTGGAACTTCATCTCTATTTAATCCTAATTTTTCAATAGCTTTTTTTTCAGTTGGCATACCATGTGTATCAAATCCTGGTATGAATGGGGTGTCAAATCCTTTTAAATTTTTGTATCTTACTATTGTATCTTTTAAAATTTTATTTAAAGCATGTCCTATGTGAAGTCCACCATTTGCATATGGAGGTCCATCATGTAATACGAATGGTGTCTTTCCTTCATTCTTTTTTAACATTTTTTCATACAAATCATTTTCAAAAACTTCATCAAATATTTTTGGTTCATTTTCTGGTAAATTTCCTCTCATAGGGAAATCTGTTTTTGGTAAGTTTAATGTTTTACCATAATCTTTTTTTTCTTCACACATATTTAATCTCTCCTTTATTATAAATTTTTATAGAACAAATTCTTTTGAACATATCATTTTTTATATTTTTGCATTATTTCAATTTTGCATTTTAGACATCAAAAAAAGCCATTTGTCCTACTTTTATTAGGACGAATGACTTAAAATCCGCGGTACCACCTATATTAGCTAAATATTAAATTACTAGCTCTCTTAATTTTCTTTTAACGCAAGATTACGGCTTAATTTACTTTGGTTCGATTAAGCAACATAAAGGTGATAACATACAAATTATTATCTTACTGAAATTTCAGCTTATTTTTTCAGCTCTCTGTTAGTTTTAGTTTGAATGTGTTGTCCTTTATTTCGTTTTTAAATATGTTACTATGATAACACCATTTTTTATTTTTTTCAATAGGTATGTACCAATTTTTATGTGGATATAAAAAATGATACCATAGAAAAAAACATCCCCTATCCACATGTGAATGAGGGGATGTTTTTTTTATGCATAAAGATCAATATCGTACCAATCATCAGTGCATGGAGATAACAGCCATTCGAGTCCTCTTCTTCTTTCAACAATTACGTCATCATTAATTATTGTAGGATTGAATTCCTGCTGCAAACAAATTTCATTTGTTGCCCACTGATATCTGTAATATAAATCATACATATCCAATATTTCGTCCAAGCTTCTAACTCTGCAACGATCTTTGAATTTTTTCAATGAACTTCCTTTAAGAAGTGACATGGATTTTTCGCAGTCTGCCAAGATGTTCGGATTTCTTATGTCATCATCTATAAGACCTAAGGCCCAAAGTAACGCCCAATTTGTTTCATAGGCCCAATCCATATCCAAGCAATCCTGTTTAGTATAGCATAAATTCATAATTCTTTCTTCTTTTGAATTTAATGCATCTTTCACTCCAAAATTATCAAGTAAAAAGATTGCTTTTGCCATACTTTCTTCTGAAAACTGATCATAATTGATATCACAAGCTACCTGAATGACAATTAAACTTGCAACTGCTCTTTTAATTATTTCATCTACTGGTCTTATCTGCATATTTGCATCATTGCACATCAGATTATTATTTGTAATAATTCCTTTTTCTTGCAAAAAGATATTATTCTTTATTCTGCGTGCTTTCTGCTCTTCTGACTCTTTTAATTCTGACTCATTTAAACATAAATGACATTTTTTCATATCATTAGTTTTTTCATCAAATTCGAGTTCAGTCATCTGGATTATATTTACAATTCCAGACTTAGCCTCAAAGTAAAATGTCACATCGTCTTGATAACACTCAAGCTTGAATAATGCCTCCATTCCATGTTCATCCCTGAAAATATATCCAAATGTTACTTTGGAATATAACAGATCTGTTCCTGAAGGTATCAGCTTTAATGCCTCATTTGTGACTTCAAATTTTACTTTTGAAGACGTAATTAAGTTTTTTTCCATGATTTACATGTCCTTTCTCATTTGTGTGAAGTACTTATAACTGTTAGTATTGTTTCATTATTTAGTATATTGTATTACTCAAAATACTGTAAAAAATAAGTTAACAGTGTATATATTATAGTGTTTTACATAATAGATGTCAAGTACAATTACATATTTGAGTTAAAATTGCCCTAATTAGTATTTTTTGTCGTTTTTTAGTTTACGATTTTAGTTTACTTTTTGTTTATTCTGCGATATAATATATTATACATTAACTTAAGGAGGAATTTTCCAATGTCAAAGAAAATCACAAGAGGTACAGCAGAAGAATTGAGGTTTATCACTCCAACAGGAGAGATTATCTCAAGCCCAGAAGGTCATTTTCATATGACCATCATCGAAGAGAAAAAACTTAGTCCTTTAACTGGTTTTGATGGATTCATCGATGTTATCAAAAGAGGCTATGCTGTTATAGCAGCCATAAAGGAGGAAATCCTCATAACTCATTCAAATGAGTTATGCGCTGCTCAACAAAAAGCTATTTCCAATTTGGAATTGCTTTTTCCAGATTACAAAATTTCTCTTGTAAAAGAAGAAATGTAATTTAAGTTGAACCTCTAACAAAATAAGAAGTATTTTAAATGCTGTGCATTTATTATACTTCTTATTTCTTTTTATATTTTTAATCTACATTTTGTATAAATATCAAAATTTCTTCTGCAAGAATTTCTTCTTTTCCTCTATAATTGTGTGTTGCACCATCTATAAAATTAATATCTTTTTTATTGTTTAATATCTTTTCATTCATTAAGTCTACAAGTTCATTTGCTGGTAAATTTATTATTTCATTTACATTTCCCCATCTCATAAATAATGGAACTTTTATATTATTTAATTTTTTAAATTCATAATCTTTTTCTTGATATTTTGCAAAATCAATTTCTTCATTATCTCTATAATATGTTAAGAATGTTTGTACACTTACTAGTGGTAAAAATGATGCTTTACAGTCTATTATATAATTTAAATTTTTTTCAATTTCTTTTTCTTTTGCAATTTTTACTACATCAACATCCGCGTTTTTTACTAAAAATTGCATTACGCTTGTTAGGTCAACTAATGATAATAATATTACTGAACTTATTTTATTTAAAATTTCTGTTTCATTATTTTGCAATAATTTATTATATACATATACGCTTTTCGTTGAGCCTAGACTATGTCCTTGTAGATGTATTTTTTCGTAACCCTTTGATATCATTAATTTTATTGCTGATACAATGTCATAATATGAATCCTTTACATCTTCAAATGCTGTTCCTTGTAGTATTCCGCTTCCATCTTTTGTTATTTTATTTACTAATCCGAATCCTCTATTATTAAAGCTGAAATATGAAATATTATTTGATGTTAATTTTTGTGCTATTATATCGTCTCTTTGTTTAAAACAATTGCTTCCCATTCCATGAATTGCTATTACAACTTCTTTATCATTTTTGCTTTCACTTGTGTGTAATAAACCAAAGAGCTCTACATTGTCTTCTGTGTTAAAAAATATTTTTTCTACTCTCATTTATATTTTATACTCCTATATTTCTTTTTTTCTCATTTTTCTAAATTATAACCTTCTCTTTTTTATTCTTTGCTAAACGTCCATATATGTTATTACCCAGTCGTAGTTTTGTAAATTGAATATTGCTCCACAGTATTCACATTGTCCGTTTTTGTTTACATCTATGTTTGCCCCGCATGATGGACATTTTCTGGCTACTCCCATGTCTTGTGAGTTCTTTAGTTTTGTGTATATTATTTTATTCATTCTTTCTACACGGTTGTATCTGTCTCCTGATATGTATTTTCTTGTATCTCTTGCAATATAGTATTCTAATGCTTTCGAGTGTACATTTACTTCTATTTTGAAACTATCTTCTTGCTCTTCTATTTTTAAAATTTGGACATCTGCTACATTTAGTTCGTCATATAATTGAATCCTGTTGTTTGATTTGTCGTTTTCTACTTTTTGAACTATTTTTTGATATGTTTCTTCGTTAACAAAGTGATGGATTTTTTCTGTTTTTCCTGTCACCATTGATAGTTTTATTTGTACAAATGTGTTTTCTACTTTTGATTTGAATTTTGCTTCTGAAAATTCTGAGTCTTGTTTTAATAAATTTTCTAATGTGTTATTCATTTTTTTCATTCCTTTTTATTGTTTATTTGGGATTTTTGTTGGTTACCCATATACCATTATGTTTTGAGATATAGTATTTAAAATACTATATCTCCTTTATTTTTTATATATAATATTGCTCAATTACTTTTTTTTCTGTTAATACCCATTTTGTATTTTCTGATACTAGTTTCGATCCACAGTATTCACATGTTCCTGTACTGTTCATTTCTACTTTTGCACCACAATTTGGACAATGAGTTACTTTTTCATCTTCACTTAAAGCTTTTCTGAAGCTCATTTCATATAATATACATATTTTTTCCTTGTCTTCGCCTCTTATTAACTTTTTCGTATTAACATCTGCTATATAATCATACATTTCTATTACATAATTTGTTTTTATAGTAACTGTTCCATTTTGATTTGTAACATCTCTTAAACAACTTTGTTTTAATTGTATGTCTTTCATTATATTTTGCTCACCTTTTACTTCCAATGTTGCAAGTTGTGATTCGTACATCGTGTATATTTCGTCTGTCACTTTGTCTTTTATATCTTCTAATTTAAAATCCATCCATGCCATTTGAATATCATAATAAATGTTAAATCCTTGTTTTAAGAATTCTTGCTTGTTAAAGTTTGGTATTAGTTTCTTTATTTTATTTTCTATTTCATCTTCATTATTTTTATTAATAACAATTTTGTGTGATTGTTTTGTATTTTTATTTGCTATAAGACTCCATATTACAATTATTATAATCATTATAATAATTGTAATCATAGCAGCAACTGGATCCCCACTACTTGAACTGCTTCTACTTGATGATGAACTAGAACCGCTACTTGAACTTCTTCTGCTTGAAGAACTACTGCTGTGACTACTACTATGGCTACTACTGTGACTACTACTATGACTTACACTATGGCCTGAATCCGCCAAAGTTGGTCTTTCATATATTACAGTAAAAGTTAATATTACTGAACACAAAATACCTAGTGTTATTAATATCTTTTTTATTATATTTTTTCTTTTCTCCATTTTACTCCCCTAATTTACATATTAAGAATGAAAATATTTTCTATTTTCATTCTTATTTTTTTATTTTAAAACATTTCTTGTCTCATTGTTTTCTTTTCTGTTAATACCCATTTTGTATTTTCAGAAACTAGTTTTGATCCACAGTATTCACATGTTCCACTACTGTTCATTTCTATTTTTGCTCCACAATTTGGACAATGATCTACTTTTTCATTTGAATTTAATGTCTGTCTAAATTTCATTTCGTATACTATTCTTAATTTATTAGATGATGAACCTCTTAGTACTTTTCCTGTCGATTCTTCAATTATATAGTCATACATTTCAATAATGTATCCTGTTGTAATTGTAATTGTTTCATTTTGTACATTTACATCTTTTAAGTATGATTTTACAAGCTTAAAGTCTTTCATTATGTTCTTTTCACCTTTAACTTCTAATGTAGAAAGTTGTGAATCATACATATTATATATTTCATCTGTTATTACATCTTTTACATCATCTAATTTAAAGTTCATCCATGCATTCTGTACATCTTTGTAAATTTTGTATCCATTATTTAAGAATTCTTGTTTATTGAAGTTTGGTATATATTGTTTTACTTTATTTGCAATATTTTCATCATTTACATTATCAGATTTTGTTACAACTTTAGTTTTCTTATCTCTAGTACATATAGCTATTATTATTATAATTATTATAGCGATTATTAAACCTATAAGTGAATCGCCACCATCTGAGTCATAATCTGAGTCATAATCCCAACTACTACTTCCACTGTCATAGCTTCCTCCACTATAACTGCTTCCTCCACTATCATAACTACTTCCAAATCCTGAATCTGCTAATGATATATGTTTATCTGTAAAACTTGGAATTAGTGATATTATTGCTATGCACAATATAATTACTAATTTTTTTAGCCATTCAAATTTTTTTCCTTTATCCTCCATATTTTTCCCTTTCTTTAGTTTTTATATTATTTTATAAAAAGCACAAATAAAACCTTTTGCAGTATTTATTTGTGCTTTAATTTATACATTAAATCTGAATAATACTATATCACCATCTTGCATAATATAGTCTTTTCCTTCTGAGCGTAGTAAACCTTTTTCTTTTACTGCATTCATTGAACCTTCTCTCATTAAATCATCATATGAAACAACTTCTGCTCTTATGAATCCTCTTTCTATGTCTGAATGAATTTTACCTGCTGCTTGAGGTGCTTTTGTTCCTTTTTTTATTGTCCATGCTCTAACTTCTGGCTCTCCAGCTGTTAGAAATGACATTAGGCCTAATAAATCATAACTTGATTTTATAACTTTATCTAATCCTGATTCTTGTAATCCTAGCATTTCTAACATTTCTTTTTTATCGTCTTCATTATCTAGGCTTGCAAGCTCTTCTTCTATTTTTATACATAATGGAATAACTTCTGCATTTTCTTTTGCTGCAAGTTCTTTTACTTCATTTATGTATTTGTCATTTTCAACATCTGCCAACTGCTCTTCTGAAACATTGGCAATATATAAAGTTGGTTTTATTGTTAATAAAAATGCATCTTTTATTAGTTCACTTTCATCTTCATTTAATTCAACAGATCTTGCTGTTTTTCCAGCTTCTAGAGCTTCTTTTATTTTTTGTAATACATCTATTTCTGCTTGATACTTTTTGTCCGCTTTTAGATTTTTCTTTGCTCTTTCAAGTCTTTTATCAATAGTTTCTAGATCTGCTAAAATAAGCTCTAAATTAATTGTATCTATATCTCTTATTGGATCTATGCTTTCATCTACATGAACTACATTTGGATCTTCAAAACATCTTACAACTTGTGCTATGCTATCAACTTCTCTTATATGTGATAAGAACTTATTTCCTAATCCTTCACCTTTGCTTGCTCCTTTTACTAATCCTGCTATATCTACAAATTCAATTATTGCATGTGTTACTTTTTCTGGATTATACATTTTTGCTAAATTATCTAGTCTTTCATCTGGTACAGGTACAACTCCTACGTTTGGCTCTATTGTGCAAAATGGATAATTTGCACATTCAGCACCTGCATTAGTTATTGCATTAAATAGTGTACTTTTTCCAACATTTGGAAGACCTACTATACCTATTTTCATATTTTCAAGTCCTTTCAATTTTAATTGTGATTTTTATTATTTTATAATAATTAATGGAGCTTACAACCAGATTTGAACTGGTGACCTCTACCTTACCAAGGTAGTGCTCTACCTCCTGAGCTATGTAAGCATATTTTACATTTATATGCTTTTTCCAACATTAATTTTACTTTTAAAGTTTATATTACATTTGATAAAAAGTCAATATCAATTACTGGAAAATCAA
>ULNB01001609.1_pt1 | contig 10636 bp, 9 predicted proteins | sample 1951811 | NCBI WGS metagenome assembly ULNB01 (sample SAMEA4835566, study PRJEB28245) | human gut metagenome | biome: gut microbiome; material: fecal sample | place: Denmark | collected 2008
TTAAAAATTTATTGCGTGCAAATTTAGCACAAAAAATCTACATATAGTCTACTTCTTAATCATTTTCTAATGGAATTAGTGCTTTTTAACGTGAATCTTTCCATGGGGAATCCCCACGAGAAAACTCCTTGCGAACACGCCTTGGCAAAAGGCTGTCCACTCCCGTGCCAGATCTTGGCACGAAAGGAAGGATTAATTGGCCAACTCTGACAGGAACTTGATTCTGACCAGACGGATCTCGTCTTCTGTATAGTCGTTGCCCAATTCCTCTTCGGCGGTCTTCAGGTCATCCGTCTCACTTTCCCTGAAATAGTCATAAATATCATCGACATGGTCGTCATCCATCACATCTTCGAGGAAATAGTCAATATTCAGTTTAGTCCCACTGTAGACGATCGCCTCGACTTCCGTCAGCAGATCGTCAAAATCCAATCCTAAAGCATTCGCGATATCGTCCAAGGCAATCTGCCTGTCGATATTCTGAATTATCTTTACTTTCAGCATAGACTTCTTAGCCACTGTTCTCACACGGATCTCGGCTGGACGCTCAATGCCATTTTCCTCGCAATGCTTCTTGATCAAGTCACAGAACTCCTTGCCATACCGTTTGGCCTTGCCTGCACCAACGCCTTGGATATTCTGGAGTTCCTGTAAGGAAATGGGATACATGGCTGCCATTTGCTCCAAGGAGACATCCTGAAAGACGACATACGGAGGGACATTCATCTTCTTGGCTACCTTCTTACGCAAGTCTTTGAGCATAGCGAACAGCTCTGGGTCCAACACGGCTGATCCTCCCTCTGAAGCGTCATCGTCCTCTTCCTCGTTGAATTCCTTGTCCATCACAATCATAAAGGAGGTGGGATCCTTCAGGAATTTCTTACCCGCGGCTGTCACTTTCAACAGTCCATAATTTTCCACGTCTTTCTTCAAGTAGCCAGCGATCAATGCCTGGCGGATAATGGGATTCCAAATCTTCTCGTCCTCATCTTCCCCGCTACCGAATTCTTCCAACTCATTGTGCTTATGCGAGACGATATCTGCCGTTCCCCTTCCTTTGATAAAGTCGATGACATATTCCTGACGGAAATTCTCCTTGATGGCCAATATGGACTTCAGCACGATGACCAAAGCTTCCTTGCCCTCTCGTTTCTCCTTCGGATGTAAGCAGTTGTCGCAGTTATGGCAATTCTCATGAGGATAGTCCTCTCCGAAATAATGCAGGAGCATCTTCCTCCTACACACGGAAGACTCCGCATAAGCAGCGGTTTCCTGGAGGAGTTGCCGCCCAATGTCCTGCTCTGCAACGGGCTTGCCCTCCATGAATTTCTCTAATTTCTGCAAGTCTTTCTTGGAATAGAAGGCTATGCACTTGCCCTCTCTGCCGTCCCGACCAGCACGACCGGTCTCCTGATAATAGCCTTCCAAGCTCTTGGGGATATCATAATGGATGACAAAGCGCACGTCAGGCTTGTCGATTCCCATCCCGAAGGCGATAGTAGCCACGATCACGTCAATCCTTTCCATCAGGAAATCATCCTGCGTCTTGGAGCGGGTGGCACTGTCCAACCCTGCATGATAAGGCTCTGCCTTGATGCCATTCACCTTCAGCACCTCCGCCAGTTCTTCCACCTTTTTCCGAGACAGGCAATAGACAATACCACTTTTCCCTGCGTTCTGCTTGATGAACAGGATGATCTGCCTGTCAATATCTTTCGTCTTAGGACGTACTTCATAATAGAGGTTCGGACGGTTAAAGGAACTCTTGAATTCCTTGGCTTTCATGATGCCCAAGCTTTTCTTGATATCCGTCCTGACCTTATCCGTCGCGGTAGCTGTAAGGGCTATCACCGGCGCATTCCCGATCTTGTTAATCGTGGGGCGGATATTCCTATATTCGGGCCGGAAGTCGTGTCCCCACTCTGATATACAATGAGCCTCATCAATCGCATAGAAAGAGATCTTGACCGTTTTCAGGAATTCCACATTCTCTTCCTTGTTCAGGGATTCAGGAGCGACATAAAGCAATTTTGTCTTTCCGGACCGGACGTCATCCATCACCTGTTGTATGGCAGCCTTGTTCAAGGAAGAGTTCAGGTAATGGGCTACACCTTCCTCCTCACTGATCCCGTTGATGACATCCACCTGATTTTTCATCAGGGCTATCAAGGGAGAGATCACAATGGCCGTGCCATCCATGATCAGGGAAGGCAACTGATAACAAAGGCTTTTCCCGCCACCAGTGGGCATAAGGACAAACGTATCATTTCCCGCCAGCAGATTCCGAATAATCGCCTCCTGATCGCCCTTGAACTTGTCAAAGCCGAAATAATGTTTGAGTTGTTCTATAAGATTAACGTCCTTTGTCATAAATATTAGCAGTAATCTGTATGATTAATACATGGTTGTTTTTCAGGTAGAGCCAGAGGCTCAGGCCGACTCAAGCTTCTGCAAATGTGCTTTGTCGATCTGAGCCTTGGCATAATCCAGAGTCACCTCAAAACTCTTCACGCGCTTTGAAGGAATTTCAAACATAGCATCTAACATGATAGACTCCACGATAGAACGTAGGCCACGGGCGCCGAGCTTGTACTCCATGGCCTTCTCAACGATGAAGTCCAAGGTCTCCTCTGGGAAGGTTAAGGCGATGCCGTCCATTTCGAACAGTTTGATATACTGTTTGATAATGGAATTCTTGGGCTCTACCAAGATCCTTCTCAAGGCGGTCTTGTCCAAAGGATTCAGATAAGTCAAGACCGGCAGACGACCGATAATCTCAGGGATCAGCCCATACGACTTGAGGTCTTGTGGCAAGATATATTTCATCAGGTCGCTCTTGTCGATCTTCCGCACGTTCTGTACGGAATTATAGCCGACGACATGCGTGTTCAGGCGCTGGGCGATCTTCCGCTCGATCCCGTCAAAGGCACCCCCACAGATAAAGAGGATATTCTTGGTATTGACATGGATATACTCTTGGTCCGGATGCTTCCTACCTCCCTGTGGAGGCACGTTCACCATCGTTCCCTCAAGTAATTTCAAGAGCCCTTGCTGCACGCCTTCTCCACTCACATCGCGAGTAATACTGGGATTATCGCTCTTGCGGGCAATCTTATCTATCTCATCGATAAAGACAATGCCCCTTTCGGCAGCTGCCACATCATAATCGGCAACTTGCAACAAACGGGACAAGATACTCTCCACGTCCTCACCCACATAACCAGCTTCCGTGAAGACCGTCGCGTCTACGATGGTAAAAGGCACGTCAAGAAGCTTGGCAATGGTCTTGGCAAGCAAGGTCTTTCCTGTACCCGTGCTGCCTACCATGATGATATTGCTCTTTTCTATCTCGACGCCATCCCTGTCCTCGGGCTGCTGGAGCCGCTTATAATGATTATAGACTGAAACGGAGAGCGTACGCTTCGCTTCATCCTGGCCAATCACATACTGGTCAAGGTATTTCTTGATTTCCTTGGGCTTGGGAACTTTTTTCAACTTGAATTTCCCTTCCCCTGTCTTATCTGCAGAGAGCACGCCCGTCGACTGGACAATCTGGTATGCCTGCATGGCACAGTTTTCACAGATATATCCATTGAGACCGGTAATGAGCAGTTTTACTTCATTCTCGCTTCTTCCACAAAAACTACAAACCTTTTTTGGCATTACTTTTTCCTCGTTAACACAGAATCAATCATTCCATACTCTTTTGCTTCCTCAGCTGTCATCCAGTAGTTACGATCACTGTCCTGCCATACCTTCTCATACGGCGTATGGGAATGCTCAGAGATGATCGTATAGAGTTCTTTCTTGAACTTTTGAATTTCCTTTGCCTCGATCTCGATATCGGAGGCCTGACCTTGCACACCGCCCAACGGCTGATGGATCATCACACGACTGTGCGTCAAAGCCGAGCGCTTGCCTTCCTGACCGGAGACCAACAGAACCGCTGCCATCGAGGCAGCCATGCCCGTACAGATCGTAGCCACATCACTGGAGATGAACTGCATGGTATCATAGATTCCCAAGCCTGCAGTAACACTTCCACCAGGACTATTGATATAAATGGAGATATCCTTGCCACTATCTACAGAATCCAGATAAAGAAGCTGTGCTTGCAAGGTATTCGCCGTATAGTCGTCAATCTCCGTCCCCAAGAAGATGATGCGGTCCATCATCAAGCGGGAGAACACGTCCATCTGCGTGACATTCAATTGGCGCTCCTCCAAAATATACGGATTCAAATACTGAGCCTGCGACTTGACCACATCATCAAGTGCCAGACCGTTCAACCCTAAATGCTTCGTAGCATATTTCCTAAAATCGTTCATCATTTTCCTTTCGTGTTAAGACAAAAAGAGAGGTTATCGACTCTTTACCTGTCAATAATAAGACAAAGGTAACAAAAAAAATCGATAACCTCAGTATAAAAGATAATTTTTTCCTAAAAACTATTTCCCGCTTAGCATTTTATTGAAATCATCCAATGAGATCTCCTTTTCATTCAGTGTAACCACGTCCTTCAAGGCAAGCGTCAGCTTATGGTCAACAGCACGGTCAACAAGACCATCAACATTCTCACGCTTCTTCAACATCTCATCTGCATAATTGTCAATATACTCCTCTGGAACATTAGTCATGCCATACTGGGCAAACTGGGCACGTGCAGTTTCCTTGGCCGTTGCCTTTACGTCGTTGTCATCGATCTTGACATTATGGGCAGTCAGCAATTGCTCTTTGATCAAGTGCCAAGTCAGCTCCTTAATGCTCAGGTCGTAGTTCTTGTCAACAAACTCCTGATCCTTGTCCTTGTTGCCCGCAAGCATGATACGTTTTAGCAATTCGTCTGGATAAGTGAGTTTGCCCACTTTGTCCTCGCAATACTTGCGGATATCCAACAGCAACTTATAGTCACTATCACCTGTCAGCTGACGTTCCAGGTCCTCAGCAATCTTTTTGCGGAACTCCTCTACCGTCTTCACGGTATCCTTGCCGTAGATGCTGTCGAACAGTTTCTGATCAACCGCAGCCTTCTGAAAATGACTGATTGACGTTACCTGATAGCTGAAATCAGCGGTCAAGCTAGCAGCCTCGTCTTTGGAGATCTTAAGCAGGTTGGAGACTTCAACTTCATTGTCTGGATAAGCCTTCTTAGGATTGAAGGTGATCACGTCACCCACCTTGGCACCATCGAAGAGTTTCTTCTGGTCTTCTACCTTAATATAGCTTGGCATCATGGAAGCGCCTTCCACAACGATACCACCTTCCTTGGTATTGCCATTCTCATCGAGCTCACGAAGATCACCCTTCATCAAGTCATTTCCCCCATAAGTCTCTGCATTTTCATAAGAACCATTGCGGGATGCTAACATATCAATTTGGTCGTCAATGAGTTTGTCATCAACCGTAATCTTGTAATAGTCTACCTTATCTTCCTTGCCTAACTCGATCTTGAACTCAGGAGCAACGGCGATATCGAAGGCGAAGGTATAAGGAGCCGGTTTCTCAAGATCCTGGGGAGTCTGCGATTGAGAAGGAAGCGGCTCGCCCAACATCTGGATATGATGATCCTGGATATATTTATTTATCTGCTCTCCAACCAATTTATTGATGGCATCCATCTTAGCAGAAGCGCCGAATTGCTTTTTAATCAATCCCATAGGAACCATACCGGGACGGAAACCTGGGAAATTAGCTTTTTTCCGATAATCTTTCAGTGTCTTCTCGACATTGTCCTTGTAATCAGCCTCTTCTACCGTCAAAGTCAACAGGCCATTGATTTTGTCAGGGTTTTCAAATGAAATTTTCATCTCTGATGTTTTTGTTTTATTTATTGTTTCTTTTTAATTTCTCATAATGAATTGCAAAATTACTCATATTTCATGTAAATACCTAATATCATGGAGAAAAATTTGTTTTTTTAACCATCCTCTTCTGCCTCTTTGGCACGCTTTTCCTCATCGATCAACTGGAAGTCCTTCTTCCTGAGTACGAAACTGTTACTGAGGTATTTCTCTCTCACCACTTTGTTGGCAGCCAGTTCTTCTGGCTTCCCCTGGAACAGGATCTTTCCTTCGAACAACAGGTAGGCACGGTCGGTGATGGTCAAGGTCTCTTGCACATTATGGTCCGTGATCAAGATCCCGATATTACGGTACTTCAATCGCCACACGATATGCTGGATATCCTCAACAGCGATGGGGTCGACACCGGCAAATGGCTCATCCAACATGATAAACTTAGGTTCTATGGCAAGGCAACGAGCAATCTCAGTCCTACGACGCTCACCGCCCGAGAGCTGGTCACCCTTGTTCTTGCGCACTTTATTTAGGCGAAACTCATTGATCAGACTTTCCAATTTATCCAATTGGTACTGATGGGGCTTGCCCGTCATTTCGAGGACGGACATGATATTGTCTTCCACGCTCATCTTCCTGAAGACGCTTGCTTCCTGAGGCAGGTAACCTACGCCCGCACGGGCTCGCTTATATACAGGATAGTCTGTTATATCTTTGTCGTCCAGATAGATATGACCGGCATTGGGGACGATCAGTCCCGTGGTCATATAGAAGGAGGTGGTCTTCCCAGCTCCATTAGGCCCTAACAGTCCGACAATCTCTCCCTGACGGACATTAATAGAGACATTATTGACTACCGTTCTCTTCCCATACCGCTTGACCAATCCTTCCGTACGCAAGACCATCCCGCCAGACTGTTCCCCGGTACCAGCCTGGGATGCCGTATGGACTTCCAATGGTTCATGTGAACTGCTCACGGTCTTGTCTTTTTGGGGTACCTCAGAAGTATGTTCCATTGGTTCTTCATCCATAGACTTACCCTCTACGACCTCTGGGAATTCCTTGGAGTCCTGCTCTTGCAGAGACTCTTCCGTTCTATTATTTTTCTCGTCCATTCTTTCTATATGTCGATTATTCTACAAAATTAGCAAAAATCTCCCTAATAACACTTATAATAATGAAAAACTATCAAATTAATTGCAGTTTTTTAGAGGAATTTGGTTACTTTTGCATCCATAAAAGACAAAGAATAGCATGTTATTGTATAAATGGCTTACCACCTTTGGCAGATATCTGATTCTGATGGGTCACACCTTTCAGCGTCCGGAGCGTATGCGGATGTTCCTGAAAAAGTACGTGAAGGAGATGTCACAATTAGGTGTCGACTCGATTGGCATCGTCTTGCTGATCTCTTTTTTCATCGGTGCGGTGATCTGTATCCAGATGAAGTTGAATATCCAAAGCCCATGGATGCCACGATGGGTATCGGGGTATACGACACGTGAGATTATGCTGTTGGAATTTTCCTCCAGTATCATGTGTCTGATCCTTGCCGGGAAGGTTGGCTCCAACATTGCATCAGAGTTGGGTACGATGCGCGTGACCCAGCAGATTGATGCCTTGGACATCATGGGGGTCAACTCTGCCAGTTATCTGATTCTCCCGAAGATCCTTGGACTGGTAACCATCATGCCTTTCCTTGTCATCTTCAGTACGGCTTTAGGTATTTTAGGTGCTTATGCTACTGCCTATATAGGGCATATCCTTACACCGGACGACTTGACCTTAGGTATGCAGCACGATTTTGTACCTTGGTTTTTCTGGATGAGCATCATTAAGAGCGTTTTCTTTGCTTTCATCATCACCAGCGTCTCCTCGTTCTTCGGCTACACCGTGGAAGGGGGATCCGTGGAAGTAGGAAAATCGAGCACGGATGCCGTAGTCTGTAGTTCTGTCCTTATCCTTTTCTCCGACGTTTTCCTCACACAGTTACTTTCTTAGTTATGATAGAAGTTAGAAATTTGACAAAATCCTTCGATGACAAGGTGGTATTGGATGACATCTCAGCCACTTTTGAAACGGGAAAGACCAACCTGATCATCGGTCAGAGTGGATCGGGGAAGACCGTCTTGATGAAAAACATCGTCGGACTCTTGGACCCTGACCAAGGAGAGGTGCTCTATGACGGGCGCAACTTTGTTGGCATGTCAAAAAGAGAGAGGGTGATGATGCGCAGAGAGATGGGCATGATCTTCCAAGGAGGTGCCTTATTCGACTCCTTGTCGGTGATAGACAACGTCAAATTCCCCTTAGACATGTTCTCCAACATGACCAATAGAGAGAGAACGAAGCGTGCACAAGAATGCCTAGAACGAGTGAGACTGTTAGACGCACAAGACAAATTCCCCGGAGAGATCTCGGGAGGGATGCAGAAGCGTGTGGCTATCGCCCGCGCCATTGTCATGAACCCTAAGTATTTGTTCTGCGACGAACCGAATTCCGGACTGGATCCGAAGACGTCTCTCGTCATTGATGAGCTTCTATCTGGCATCACAAAAGAATATCATATCACGACCATCATCAACACGCATGACATGAACTCGGTGATGGGCATTGGTGAAAATATTGTGTTTATCTATCATGGACGGAAGGAATGGCAGGGCACCAAGGATGAGGTGATCAGTTCTACCAACAAGAAATTGAACGACTTAGTATTTGCTTCCGACCTTTTCAGGAAAGTGAAAGAAGTGGAAATCCATGAGGACCATCAGCCAGAATCCACAAAAAAAGCGGGACATTAGCCCGCTTATCTATTTCATATACCAGAGATTTTTGTAGCGTATCATTGGGACAACGATTTCTTCATGGGTACTGTCCCCATAATGGAAGACTAAGAAGACGTTTGCCACATGTCGTGCCGTGTCTGCCTTCACGCCAGCAACGCGGACACCCTTGATTCCCTGATGTTCCTCATTCTGCTGGCCCATGAACATTTTCGCATTCTCAATCAGCTGGGAGCGATAGTTACCAGGTATGCTGTCGGGCTGGAAATGGCCATCGACAAAGGTGTCATACTTCCCATTTACCAACTGTTCATAGTAGAGTCTTGCCGCCTGCGCAGCAAGCTCTCCCTGATCGGGCTCCTGTTGACAAGCAAGGAGGAGAAATGCCCCTCCTATAAGAATCGCCACAAAAGATCTATTCATGCTATTTCTGTCGGATAAAAATTCGTATCGGGCAACCGTGCAAGGACCAGTTCTCGCGGATCTTGTTTTCCAGGAACCGTCGGTAAGGTTCTTTGATATACTGTGGCAGATTGGCATAGAACACGAAAGAGGGGACTTGCGTATTCGGCAACTGGGAACAGTATTTGATCTTGATATATTTTCCTTTGATCGACTGTGGTGGCGTTGCCTCGATAATAGGCAGCATCACCTCGTTCAACTTGGTCGTCCCGATCCTCATCTTCCGGTTGAGATACACTTGCTTAGCTGTCTCTAAAACCCTGAAGATACGTTGTTTGGTCAGTGCAGAAGCGAAGATAATAGGAAAATCGACAAAGGGAGCCATGCGTTGGCGGATGGCATTCTCGAAAGTATCAATGACCTTTTGCGACTTGTCTTGCACCAAGTCCCATTTGTTGACCACAACGACCAACGACTTGTTGTTCTTCTGGATCAACTGGAAGATATTCATGTCCTGTGCCTCTATTCCACGAGTAGCGTCCAACATCAGAATGCAGACATCCGAGTTCTCAATAGAACGGATGGAGCGCATAACCGAATAAAACTCCAAGTCTTCCGTCACCTTATTCTTGCGTCGGATCCCTGCGGTATCCACAAGGTAGAAGTCGAAACCAAACTTCGTGAACCGCGTATAGATACTGTCACGGGTCGTACCAGCAATCTCAGTAACGATATTGCGGTCTTCACCAATAAAGGCATTGATCAGGCTGCTCTTCCCGGCATTTGGGCGCCCGACGACAGCAAAGCGGGGAATATCCTCTTCCACGGATTCAGGATCCTCAGGACCTAACTTTTCCAAGATCAGGTCCAACAAGTCACCCGTTCCACTCCCAGTAGCGGAGCTAATACACTGCGGATCGCCCAATCCTAAGGAATAAAAGACCGATGCTTCGTAATACTGATCGTTATTATCCGTCTTGTTTGCCACCAAGATCACCGGCAGCTTACTGCGGCGTAAGATCTGTGCGACGTCCTCGTCCCAATCCGTCACACCCGTCGTCACATCGACAAGGAACAAGACGAGATCAGCCTCTTCCGTAGCCACCATCACTTGCTTGCGGATAGCATCCTCAAAGATATCATCTGATTTGACAACCCATCCTCCCGTGTCCACTAATGAGAAGACCTGTCCATTCCATTCACATTTGCCATACTGGCGGTCACGTGTGGTACCAGCCTCGTCGCTGACAATCGCGCGACGGGTATTGGTTAGCCGATTGAATAACGTAGACTTCCCCACGTTCGGACGACCTACTATTGCTACTAATTTTGCCATACGTTCTTTAATAATTTATTCGGGGTTATATCCAAAATGATCCAGTTCCCGATCTGAATTTCTCCAGTCCTTGTCAACTTTAACAAAGGTTTCCAAGAAGATTTTCTTCCCAAAGAACTTCTCCAAAGCCTTGCGCGATTCCGTGCTCACCTTCTTCAGTGCAACCCCCTGATGACCGATAATGATACCTTTCTGACTGTCACGCTCCACGTAAATGACTGCATTGATATGGATCTTCTTTTCATCTTCTTTGAAACGCTCCACGACGACCTCTACGGAATAAGGTACTATTTGGAGAAGATTTTACATCATAATCAATA
>ULNB01048107.1_pt1 | contig 10537 bp, 10 predicted proteins | sample 1951811 | NCBI WGS metagenome assembly ULNB01 (sample SAMEA4835566, study PRJEB28245) | human gut metagenome | biome: gut microbiome; material: fecal sample | place: Denmark | collected 2008
AGAATGGGAGAACTCTTAAAGGAAATCGACGATCCCTGGTATCAGCATCGGGTCTTGGCATCCATCATCAACTATTAGCATGCCCTGCCCTATAGCCATGAGTTCAGAAGCGTTACAAGCTCCTCCCGTCCGCTCCCTCAACCTTTCTTACATATAGAGATATCGTTTGATGGAGCGTTTCGGGGTCTTTTCGAATTCTTCCGGATAGATTTTCACAGCTGCCACCTGACTATATTTGGGAATCATCGTATTCAGGGTCTTTAGATTCTCCTCCATTTGATTGCCGATTGCTTCTTGGGATAGGCCATGTTCCATGGCAAGATTATAATCGGGATGGACGAGGGCAAGGATTTTCCCGCCTTTCTGTACGACAATACTCTCTGCCACATAGGGGAGCGTATTCAACTTCTCTTCTATCTCCTCGGGATAGATATTCTGTCCATTCGGGCCCAACAGCATGTTCTTGCTTCGTCCGCGGATCATAAGGTTCTTCCCCTCATCTATCGTACCTAAGTCTCCTGTGTGCATCCAACCATCCTGAGTCATGGCTTCCCGGGTTGCCGTAGGATTCTTATAATATCCCATCATGACGTTCATGCCCTTCACCATGATCTCACCTACCTGGTGGAAGGGATCGTCAGAGAGGATTTTGATACTCATCCGGTCGACGGGCCGACCGCTGGATCCTCTCACGAACGTGGAAGAAGGAGAGTAGCAGATTAAAGGCCCGCATTCCGTCATGCCATAACCCACCGTATAAGGGAAGTGGATCATCTGCATAAACCGGTCCACATCCTCACTCAAGGCAGCGCCACCAATCACCAATTCCAAGACGTTGCCGCCGAAAAGACCTTCTATTTTCTTCCGGATCCCCTGCAGGATCTTCTCCCGGATCCAAGGAAGATGCATGAACAACCTCATCCGTGTCGTCTTCAATTTGGGGAAAACAGCTTTCCGAACCACTTTCTCCACGATCAGGGGCACGGTAATGATCAGGTTTGGCTTTACCTCAGCATACGCGGAAAAGATGACCTTCGGACTTGGCGTGCGCGTTAGGAAGTAAACATGGCAGCCTCTGACGAACTCGAAGAGGAAAGAGAACAACAAGCCGAAGGCATGCGCCAAGGGGAGCATACACACATGGTTGTCACCCTGCTGGAGAGGCAATGAGTCGCAAGCAAACTGAAGATTGGACCACAGACTACGATATGGTATCATGACGCCCTTAGAAAAGCTGGTGGTGCCAGAGGTATAACTGATATACGCTAATTCCTCTGGCTTATCATGGTAATAGGCAAGATGCGAAGAGCTAAATGCCTTAGGGTATTTCTGTCCCATTAGCATGTTGAGATTCTCATAGGCTTTCGTCAGGCCTTTACTCCGCGAGACAAGGATGGAAAAGTCATTTAGCAGGATAATCCCCTTCAGATGAGGCATCATTTGTTCATCAAGATTCTCCCAGACATGATCACCTACGAATAACACGACAGAGTCGGAATGGTTGACAATATGATGGATGTTATCCGACTTAAAGTCACTTAGGATGGGGACAGACACTGCCCCATAAGTGAGGGTGGACAGAAAGACAACGCCCCAATGACTGCTGTTCTTGCCACAAAGGGCTATCTTATCACCAGGACGAATGCCCATACTTTCAAAAAGGATATGGAGCTTTGCCATCTTCTCTGCCACGTCCTTGTACTGCAAGGTGGATCCTTTGTAATCGGTTAACGCGTCCTGGTTCCAGTTTCTGCGGATACTCTGTTGAATGAACTGATTGAAACTCTGATGATTTACTTCCTTGGACTGTCTCTTTTTATTCTTGCTCATGATCTTCGGATTTGGCTCGCAAGTTATAAAATATTTCCGAAACGTCAAAGTTTCTCGTCTTTTATTTGTACTTTTGCAGCCATTCTGCTGTAGAGCAGATCAATTTTATTTATTTTATGTCTAAGAAAACTTTCAACAAGCGCTCAGCCTTGCGGTTTACTCATTTCACCCGCCATGGCTATGCACTTTTCTCTTGTCTGGGAAAAGAGGTTTTAGTTGGAACGCTTAGTGTCGCTACCCTGACGTATGCCAAGGCCGACGGCATCAGTACCAAGCCCTCTCTTGTCCTCGATTCCTTAGGACATCAGGAAGTGAAGCTCGACGAGGTACAGATTACCGGGTCCCGAGCGCCGCTGACTGCCCTGCAGTCAGCAAAGATCGTGGCTGTCATCACGAAGGATGATATTCATCGTGCCGCAGTACAGACGATCAATGATGTTTTGAAATTAGCTACCGGCGTGGATGTCCGTCAGCGCAGTGGCTTTGGTGTACAGACGGACATCTCCATCAATGGTGGCACGTTCGACCAGATTACCCTACTGCTGAATGGGGTTAACATATCGAACCCACAGACAGGGCATAACGCTTCTGATTTCCCCGTCTCCCTTTCTGATATCGAGCGAATCGAGGTCCTTGAAGGTGGATCGGCTCGTGTGTTCGGTACCTCGGCCTTCAACGGCGCCATTAACATTGTCACCCGCCAACATGCCCAAGGGAGCACTCTGCGTGCCCAAACGGAAGGTGGATCATTCGGATCCTTCGGCGCAGAGATGGGATTTGAGAACGGAGGAAAGAAGCAATGGGGATGGAATGTCACGGGAAGCGGGGGCTATTCCCGATCAGATGGTGGCACCGACAACAGTGATTTCGAGAAAGGGCATGCCTTCTCAAGCTTGTTGTTGACTCCTTCCAACCGCTTCGACTTCGGGGGTCAATTAGGATGGAGCCACCAAAACTATGGCGCCAACACCTTTTATAGCGCGAAATACAACAACCAATACGAGAACACATCACACCTGATTGCGTCCTTGAACGGTAATTATCACGATGCAGAAGGACAACGATGGGCCATCAAGCCCGGAGTGTACTATAACAAATTCCTCGACCATTACCAGCTTATCCGAGGACAGGAAGGGGCGGAAAAAGGCGAGAACTACCATGACTTAGAGGTCTACGGGGCTTCGCTGAACGCTTATCTGAAGTGGGAATTAGGAACGACAGCCATAGGAGGTGAGATCAGCCATGAGAACATATACAGTACGGCTTATGGCAAGGAACTTGACGAGAATGACTATCAGGACATCAAAGGCAGTGACCGGCAATACACGAAAAGGGGCAAAAGGACGAATACAAGCCTGTTCCTGGAGCACAATATCATGGTGGGCGGATTCACCTTGTCGGCAGGCATGTTGGCGAACAAGAACACAGGACTGGATGGGGACTTCCGTCTCTACCCAGGAATAGACATCAGTTACCGCCCAGACGACAATTGGAAATTCTACGCTTCTTGGAACAAGGCACTCCGCATGCCTACCTATACCGACCTCTATTCGAGCAATGTGGCCCAACAGGGAGACCCGAACCTGAAACCGGAGAAGAACTCCACCTTTAAGGCAGGTACCCGTTTCCGAACAAAAGGTGTGGAAATCCTTGTCAGTGGGTTCTATGTCAAAGGCACGGACATGATCGACTGGGTGTATGAGTCGGCAACAGCCACGCGCTACCATGCCCTCAATATTGGAAAGTTAAACAATATGGGATATTCCGTGGATGCCGCACTGCACCCACAAGAAATACTCAACGACTGTCCCGTTACCTTGATCAAAGTGGGATATGCCTTTATCCATCAGAAGCATGAGACCACAGCGGAGATTTACAAGTCACTTTACGCCTTGGAATACTTGAGGCATAAGTTTATTGCGGAGGTAGACCATCGGATCTGGAGCCATCTTTCCGCCAACTGGTCCTTGAGATGGCAGCAACGGATGAATGGCTACCATCCCTACGCCAAGATCGACTGCAAGCTACGTTGGGACATGCCTTCCTACTCTCTATATGTCAAGGCAGACAACCTGACCTGCCACCGGTACTATGACCTGACCGCCGTGAAGCAGCCCGGATTATGGATCATGGCTGGAGGAAATATCAAGATCAATTTATAAAAAATCTTATCAGATGGGAGCATTGAGCAAAAAATGCCCTATATTTGCCTCCGGAAACATGCTGTATATAAGCTATAAAATGAAAGTATATGAAAAGGAAATCGTATATTCTGGCAACAATCGTTGCCTTCTTTAGCATCCTGATGTTAGGATCTTGCTATACCAGTTCATCCTGCATCACGCGACTGGAACGGTTGTCGAACGACTTACGCGACAACAGTGCGTACTATACCATAGACGACTGGAAGGACCGCGTGGAGACGTTTGGCAAGCTCCGGGAGAAGATCAGTCATTATGACTACACCCCAGCGGAGCGACATAAGATCGGCGTGCTGGAAGGCCAATGCGCCAAATACATGATCCAAGGAGCCAAGACTGGGGTCATCAATGGCATTTCCAGCATCACGAGTGAGATCTATGGGATTGTAGAAGGGTTCCAGGATTTGTTCAATTCAAACAAGGAGAAATGGGACCAGAAGGGAAAAGACCCTTACGACAAATACAACTATTGAACAAGCGTACATAAAAAAGCCGTAGAATGATCATTCTGCGGCTTTTTTATGTTTACTCGAAAACCATTTCCCCAAAGAAAGCTGGGCAATGGAAATCGGGCTTTGGAAGGTCGATCGGGTTCCAAGAGAGGAAATGAGGCTGTGCGGTTTGGTCGCCACACTTATAGACATTGCCTCTTGCCACCACGCCGTCCATGGTCTTGATGTCGTGCTTGAAGAAGGTGGTATACGGGATTGCCAATGCCATCTCCCATTGACAATGCCCTTCCCGACTCTCGAAAGGCGACCTGCCGAGTGTCGTCCAACGGTCGACATGGTCCAGGACATCCTGAGGAGCAAGCACCCTCCCATTACGATCGTTGCCATATCCTACCAATAAGGTGCCTGCACAGTTGCATTCCATATTATAATAGGAACCGTCATCCACTGGCGAGAGGAATAATTCACAACAAGAATCTTCCCACACATGACCGTTATCATGAGGAGCCACCGCACGGATACAATCCTCCTCCACCCGGTAATGGATCAAGATCGCATCATCCGTATGGGCCATCCCAAAGGTCATCACGGGATGATAGGGAAAATCCTCGTGCCAGTTGACATGGTCCACGCCATGATACTGCACGCCAGCTGCTTGCAACAACTCCGGGATACGCTCGGCATGCACAGCCGGAACAGATAACTTCTTAACGAGCAATTTCATCTTAAAGCAAGCTTTTGATATAATCCTTCATCATCTGGTCATGCTGACGGACACTGCGATACAGTTGCAACTGGTTTTTGGTACGTACCAAATTATGCTCCGGATACTTGATCTTGTAATAAGTATCCCCATTGATATAATCCGTCAGGAAGCGCACGCACTGCATATAGGGGAAGAGTGCCACGGCGAAAGGCAGGTTCTCGATCTCTATCGGCAGGAGGAAGGACTTTGCCGACTCTAAGTATCCCTTCGTGAACGACTCGAAAATCTCTTCATTAAAGCCCACCTTCTCGATGTCCGGGTCATCCTCTGCCACGAAGTTAGCACCCGTACGGAGGAAATCCCCATAATCGGAGAAGACGAAACTGGGCATGACCGTATCCAGGTCGATGACGCAAAGCACATTCCCTTCCTTGTCGAACATCATGTTGTTCACCTTTGTGTCGCAATGGCAGATACGCTTGGGCAACTTCCCTTCACGGTACAGGCGCTCTGCCTTGCACATCTCATCACTATCTTTCTCCAGCTCATCGATGATCGGCTGCACTTCCTTGACACGTCCTTTGGGATCAGCCTGAATGGCTTCGTGCAACTGCCGCATGCGCAGTTCCATGTTATGGAAGTCGGGGATCGTCTCACCCAATTTCTCAGGAAGGTCGACTAACATGCTCTCAAACTTACCGAAGGTCAGCCCGCAGTAATAAGCATATTTCGGAGTGACGGCCTCATAGGTAACGGAATCGGGAATGAACACGGAGACACGCCAATAACGGTCGGCATCATCCTTGTAATACGTCTTACCCTCGGCTGTAGGAACAAACTGCAGGACTTTCCTGTCAATATCTTTCTCATGCTGTTCTTCCAATTTCTTGTGGATATGACGGGTCACTGCCTCTATATTATGCTGCAACAAATCGACATCAGTGAAGATAGCGTTGTTAATGCGTTGCAGCACGTAGTCTGGCGCATCCTCCTCCACTGTCGTTACTTTGAAGGTATCATTGATGAGTCCATTGCCTAATGGCTTCACGGATGCTACTGTACCTTTCACATTAAATTTAGATACAATTGAGTTTAAATCTTTTTCTAACATGTTTTCATGAATTTATGGTGAGATGCAAAAATAGTCATAATTCTCCAAACATGGAACTCTTTTCACGTATATTTCAATATTTTATTGCTTGTTCATTTGGTGAGCCTTAAACCACATTGCATCCCATCCATGCTACCAAGCAGAGAGGTGACTGTCTTCAGCGACGAGCTGCCGGAGAGGGCTCCAAGCGTCTTCATATAGGTAAGGAGCTTCGATGCATCCATGACAATCAGGAGATCATCACCATCTACCTGGGTGGTTCCAATCATCTGTTGGGTGGTCCCGCCATATTTGAGCACGACATTCTTGCCACTGCACGTATAAGTGCCCTTTAAAGTCTTGCCTGCAAGGGTCTGCGTAAAGTTGCCTTTGTTATCAAATGTCATCTTCATTTTACCCTTGCAGATGCCATACTTGCTCAACTTCGACTGGAGTTGCTTCTCCAACGTAGCAGAGGCGACCTTGCCTCCTGCGCTCTTCAGCACGTTATTAGAAGAGAACACGATAGCGGGCTCCTCATAGCTCCAGTTCCCTACAAGGTCCTTGGCCTTAGCTGTCTTTGAAGAGGAGAAGACGGAGGTAAGGCCGGAAAGCAACGAACCTGAAGAGGAAGATTTGGATGAGGACGTGCCTTTAGCGACTTCTGATACCGTATTGAGAATGTTACCAAGACTCACCTGTGCCCTCATGCCCGTGCTTACCACCAACAACAGGGCGACAGATACCCATTTGATCATTTGCTTTTTCATTGTTCCAATCTAAATTTTATTCGATAATTCCAGCGCAAAAGTACTCATTTTATTCCAATGACGAATAAAATATTCAATGAAAGTTTCGCGTTCCTTCACCAACCGGAGCTTTCCGTATAAGTAGCGGTCTTACCCCAATTGCGGAGTCTGTAACCTTGTTTGCAGAAAATCGTGGAGGTAACTTGCAAACCTGAGAAAATAACTTTATTTTTGCAAATGTAAAATAAAAGAAGACAAACCATGACTGATCAACAGATTACTCCCATCGACAGCATCGATGCTTACAATAAGATGTACGGCTTCGAGACCTTCCATCCCTTGGTGACCGTGGTGGACATCGCCAACGCTGCTTGCCGCCCGAATCACATCACATTGCGCTACGGTGTCTATGCCCTGTGGCTGAAGAACGGCATCCAGTGCACCTTGCACTACGGTCGACGGAAATACGACTACCAAGAGGGCACCATCGTGAGCTTTGCACCTGGGCAGGTGGTACGTGTGGACATGACCGAAGAGCAACAACACAGCACGTCACATGCCCTTGGACTGCTTTTCTCGCCCGACCTTCTCTACGGTACACCGTTAGGCAAAGCGATCATGGGATACCATTTCTTCGACTACGATTCCGCCGAGTCATTGCACCTCTCCGAACGGGAACGCGCCATGTTCACCGACACGCTCAATAGCATCCGCTACGAGATGGAGCAACCCGTTGACAAGCATTCGCAGACCATCCTCACCGATCGCATCAAGCTCATCCTCGATTACTGCCAACGCTTCTACGACCGGCAATTCATCACACGCCACAAGGAGAACTCGGATATTCTGTCCTCCTTCGAACAAAACATCAAGGCTTACTTCGAGCAGGGCAAGGCCCTCCAAGACGGTCTGCCCTCGGTGGGGTATTTCGCCGACAAAGCCTGCCTCTCACCAGGTTACTTCGGCGACCTCATCCGCAGGGAAACGGGGATGACCGCCCAGCTCTATATCCAACAGCACATCCTCGCGCTCAGCAAGCAGTTGCTCCTCGACCAAAGCAAGAGCATCACGCAGGTTGCCGACCATCTCGGATTCCAATACCCCCAACACTTCTCGCGGTTCTTTAAGAAATTAGCGGGGATGACTCCAAAAGAGTATCGGGAAGGATAAAAAGACACCAGTTATACGATCAAGAAGCACGAGGTCACCTTTCGGCTTGCGAAAGGTCATCTCCTGCCTCCTAAAAGGTTACCTTTCAGCTTACAAAAGGTTATCTCCTGCCAGCGATAAGGTAATCAATTGCTTTTGACTTGATGATTGCCGGGAATTCGCAAGGACATCGCGAGACATCCTTTAGTTTAAGTAGCTGATCTTCAAGAGATTCGTATCCCAAGAAGATCAATGTGGAATGTGCAGGGTGGAGAACGTGCTAAGAGTGTTTCAACTTAAAGGAATTCTCGATGCTCGAGACCTCATCGGAAAAGCGAGGGTCAACTTTCAGCCTCGTTTCCACTTGGGAACAACTATGGATAACCGTCGAATGGTCGCGATTGCCCACTAATTTCCCGATGCGGCTTGCGGGCATCTTCGTGTATTTCTGAGCCAAGTACATGGATACCTGACGGGCAACGACCAACTCATGCTTACGGCTCTTGCTGTTGACACCTGCCACAGACACGCTAAAATGAGTGCAAACTGAATCGAGAATATCATCAATGGTGAGCGGACGGTCGTCGATCTTCACGGCACGTTTGATCACACGCTCTGCCAATCGCATGTCAATATTGCTGTTATACACCACAGAATAGGCCAAGAGACTGTTGATGACGCCCTGCAAGTCACGCACACTGCCATTGGCAGTCTCTGCAATATACTGGATGACATCATCCGGAATCTTCAGTCCATCCCTACGGATCTTATTCTTCAGAATATCGATGCAAAGCTGAACATTAGGCTTCTCTAACTCCGCGATCAACCCACAAGAGAAACGGGTAAGCAACCGTTCGTTCATCCCCTGCAAGTCAACCGGAGGACGGTCACTGGCAAGGATGATCCTCTTCCCATTCCGGAAAAGATGGTCGAAGATATGAAAGAAGGTGTTCTGGGTCTTTGCCGCAGATGTCCATTCCTGGATATCATCCACGATCAGCATGTCAATCGTCTGGTAGAAGTTGATGAAATCGTTCACCGTATTGTGCAAGACCGCGCTCGTATACTGCACCTGGAACAGTCGCGCACTGATATAGAGCACACGCAACTGGGGATACAGCTGCTTGCAACGCACCCCAATGGCATTGATCAGGTGAGTTTTCCCACACCCCGAAGGACCAAAGATGAACATCGGATTGAACTGGGTGGTACGTGGATGCTCCGCAATGGATAATCCCACCGAACGGGGCAGCTTGTTGCTTTCACCTTCGATATAATTAGAAAAAGTCTGATGGGGATTCAATTGCGGGTCAATATCCTGCGGAGTTGCGGCGTCAAGGACAGTAGGACTTTCGTTGGCACGTGTCTTAGGCTGCATGGGAGCCGCATCCGTAGGATCAGCCTCAATGTCCTGCGTGAGCTTATGCTCCTTGTCTGTTACGACACGATAGGTAAGGCGGATACCTCTGCAGAAGGTACGCTCCAGGACTTTCTTCAGTAAGTCTACATAATTCTCCTCCAAGTACTCATATACGAAAGGACTGGGCACCTGAACCAGCAGCGTCTTTGTCGAGGGATTGTACGACTCAAAGACGATGGGCTTAAACCATGTATCATACTGTTGCTGGGTGACATTCTCGCGGATGAGCGCAAGAGTACTGTCCCAACAGGAATTAGGACTTACTTTCATCTACAAAAACCAAAGTTTACTTGTCTTTCGACTAATCTTTTTAATTATTGCGACTGCAAATATCGGAAAAAAAAGTGATACTTCCAAATCTAATGTTTTATACATTTTTAAGACAAGAAGCGTAACTATCGGATATTCGGCACTTTACATTCCTCCCACAAAGCGGCAATAAAAAATCATAGTTGCAAATTAATAACCAACTGATTTATTTACACTTAGATGGAATCTGCTCCATATCAGCTGACAAACGGTCACTGTCCTGTGAAACATCCCTAAAGTATTTAAAGCAAACGGCTTCCGGGTCATCCTGGAAGCCGTGAAACATGAAGAGGGATTATTTAGACTAAATTTAATTTAATACGTATCTCAAAGATATGATAAGGTCACTTACTTATTCTTCTTGCCAAACAAGGAGAAATGCACATAGCGCTTAGGATGCTGCCTGAGGTTGACCACCAAGGAATCCGCATTGCGCATGGTGGAATTGAGGTTGTTATACAAGGTAGGATCATTCATCAGCAATCCGAGCGTGCCCTTGCTATGATTGATCTTGTCGGTCACCTCCTGGACATTGCTAAGGGTCTGGTTGACCTGAGCCATGGTACCAGCCACATCGACCGCCGCTAAATTGGAGGTCAGGCGCTGCGTATTGTCCAAGACTCCATTGGCT
>ULNB01042312.1_pt1 | contig 10502 bp, 7 predicted proteins | sample 1951811 | NCBI WGS metagenome assembly ULNB01 (sample SAMEA4835566, study PRJEB28245) | human gut metagenome | biome: gut microbiome; material: fecal sample | place: Denmark | collected 2008
GGGCACGAACGGAGCGCGGTCCCGTCGAACCGTTCTCCGTACTGAATCGAAAACAGACAGAAACCTTAAAATATTTAGAGTAAACAACCAATGAAAAAAATTCTTTTCGCTGCAACCGTTCTTTGTATGATGGGCTGCCAAAACAAACCGACCAACTCGACGCCGGCGCTCGATCCGTCCAACATGGACACTTCGGTCGCCCCCAACGAGAGTTTCTACCAGTACGCTACGGGCGGCTGGCAGGCTAAAAATCCGCTCAAGCCCGAACATTCGAGCTACAACATGTTCAACGTGTTGAACGACAACAACGAAATCCGCATCAACGAGCTCTTCACCCAGATGACCAAGGAGAACCCTGCGAAGGGCACGGTCAATCAGAAGATCGCCGACCTCTACAAGCTGGGCCTCGACTCGGTACGCCTGAACCAGGAGGGCGCCGCTCCCATCCGGGCCGAATTGGAAACGATCCTGTCTCTGGACGACAAGAAACAACTCACTCCGATCCTGTCCGTGATGCAGATGACTTCGAGCTCGCCCCTGTTCAGCTTCGGTCCCCAGGCCGATCTGAAGGACAGCAAAGTCAATGCCCTCTATATCGGACAGTCGGGCATCGGCATGGGCGACCGCGACTACTACCTCGACGCCGAGAACGAGTCGATCCGCGAAGCCTACAAAACTTATCTGAACCGGCTCTTCACGCTGGCCGGACTCGAAGAGTCCGAGGCAGGCAAAGCGACCGACGCCGTGATGCGCATCGAAACCGAACTGGCCAAGAATATGCGTTCGAACGTCGAACTGCGCGACTTGCAGCGCATGTACAACCCGATGGCGACCGCCGATCTGAAAAAGAACTACGACGCTATCGACTGGAAGTATCTCTTCGACTTTGCCAAAATCAATCCGGAGCGTGTGATCGTCTGCCAGCCCGAATACATGGAGGCGTTGGACAAGCTGATCGAAACTACTCCGATCGAGGACCTGCGCTACTACCTGGCATCGCAATACCTCAACGCCGCAGCGCCCTACCTGGACGATAACTTCTACGCCGCATCGTTCGACTTCTACGGCCGCACGATGTCGGGCAAACAGGAGCCCCGCCCCCGCTGGAAGCGTGCCATGGCCATTCCCAACAGCGCTCTGGGCGAGGCCGTAGGCGAAATGTACGTCGAGAAGTTCTTCCCCGCCGAGGACAAGGCCCGCATGATGACCCTGGTGGAGAACCTCCGCACGGCCCTCGGCCAGCACATCGACCAGCTCGACTGGATGAGCGACTCGACCAAAATGCGTGCCCGCGAGAAACTCGCCGCTTTCCACGTGAAGATCGGCTACCCCGATAAGTGGAAGGACTACTCCACGCTCGAAATCGACCCGACCCTCTCCTACTGGGAGAATATCCAGCGTGCCAGCGAGTGGGCGACCCGCGATCAACTCGCCAAAGTCGGCAAGGCGGTAGATCCCGAGGAGTGGCTCATGACTCCCCAGACGGTCAATGCCTATTACAACCCGACCACCAATGAAATTTGCTTCCCGGCAGCAATCCTTCAGCCGCCGTTCTTCAACCCGGCAGCCGACGACGCGGTGAACTACGGCGCTATCGGCGTAGTGATCGGCCACGAGATGACGCACGGATTCGACGATCAGGGCCGTCAGTTCGACAAGGACGGCAACATGAACAACTGGTGGACCGACGCCGATGCCGAAGCCTTCAAACAGAAGACCGACATTCTGGTCAAGCAATTCGACGCGATCGAGGTGCTGCCCGCACGCGGCGACCAGCCGGCCATCTTCGCCAACGGTTCGCTCTGTCTGGGCGAGAATATCGCCGATCAGGGCGGTCTGCGCGTGGCTTACACGGCACTCAAGAACTCGCTGAACGGCACCGAGCCCGAACCGATCGACGGCCTCACGCCGGCTCAGCGCTTCTACCTGAGCTACGCGACCGTCTGGGCACAGAACATCCGCGACGAGGAGATCGCCCGTCTGACCAAACTCGACGTACACTCGCTCGGTCAATGGCGCGTGGACGCTACGCTGCGCAACCTCCAGGATTTCTTCGATGCCTTCAACATCACCGACGGCAAGATGTATATGCCGGTCGAGGAGCGCGTGATTATCTGGTAACGGCACGCTCCGTTCAATAAGAAATCCCCTGCCGACGTTTCGGCAGGGGATTCTTTTATCCACAATAAAAAAGGCTGTCACCGAGGGTGACAGCCTTTTATCAGTTCTTTCGTTCAGGTCTTATTTCCCGGAAACCTCGATCCGTTCGGTACTTTTGTACGTTCTTCCCAAATGTTATTCTGAAAAAAGATTTTCAGACTTTTAATTATTAGTCTTACTTAATTCCGAACTTACTTCTCATAAAAGTAGTGTATTCTTCTCTTAATCTATTAAATAGAGATTTTTGATCCTCAAACAACATATCGTCAGAGATGATAGTCTTAACTATGGTAATATTGCCCTGCCTCTCTCCAAAACAATAACCTTCATCAGTTGTGGCTATAATATCGACACCCTCGTCATTCTCAAAATGTCGAAAAATAGAAACGATATCTTCATTAACTATGGTTGCTAAAAATCCCCAATTATTCTTGAAATAATGCTTTATAATTTCTTCTGTCGGAATAGAATCGTTAAAGATACGTTCTTTATACCTATCAAAAAAATGAGGCGGATATATTGACATAAGTCTCTTTTCTCTATTTAATGTAGCGGCATATTTTCCTTCTGGTCGAGAGTAAATACCATATATTCCAATAATTGGATTATTATTGTCTCCTCTCTTTATCGCAGTAAAAATAGCTATGAATAAATTTTTCTTTTTAGGTGTTCTACATTCATAATACTTATTTATAGGGTATTTATTCGTTCGTAAAACATCTCTTCTAAATTCATTACGGCAATATTCTAGTTTCCGCTCTATATTCTTTACATCCTCAAATAATTCTTTGTAAATTTCTTGGATTGTCATTGCTGGTACTATCATAATATCATAATTTAGTATATTGTGATGTATAATAATTATATTATTGTTCAATATTGATAATATACTGATTTAAAGTAGTTTATTGTATTATATTCGAATAAATTACCCAATACAGAATATCTTGTAAATTTTACAACAAAAATAAGGACTTCGGCCCGAAATCCGATGGAAACGGTTCTTTTGTTTCGAACCGGCAACAAGCGGCACCAGTCGATTCAACAGACTCCGGACAGGGATCACGAAAAGGTCCCGGCCGTCTTGCGACAACCGGGACCCGCGATCAAAAAATCTATTTATGAAAAAACCTTTCTGTATTTACCTCCTGCAAAAAGGGTGCCCGGAAAAATAAAATCCGGCCGGCCCCGCAGCGTGCCCGCTAATATTTGTAGCGGATCCACTTGTAAAGCTCCTTGAAGGTAGGTTTCTTGCCGTACATGAAGATACCCACGCGGTAAATCTTCGCCGCGAGCCATACCATAGCCATAAACGTAGCGTAGAGCACCGCGAGCGACACGACGATCTCCCAGGTCGGAATACCGCACGGGATGCGGGCCATCATCACCACGGGCGAGGTGAAAGGAATCATCGAACACCAGAAGACCAGCGGCGAATTGGGGTCCTTCATCACCACCATCATCACGAAGATACTCAGGATGATCGGCAGCATGATCGGGGTCTGCAACTGCTGTGCGTCCTGCACGTTATCGACAGCCGAACCGACGGCAGCGAACATCGCCGAATAGAGCAGGTAACCACCGATCACGTAGAGCAGCAGATAGGCGAAAATCTGGAAGACATATCCGAAATCGGTCGCCGTGGCGAGCGTCTGCACCATCTCCATATCGACGCCCGCCGCCGTCGGATCGAGCGTCCCGGCACGCATCGCCTCGACACTTCCCATCATCTCGGCAGGGATCAGGTGCGGCATGACGAGCGCACCCACGCCGCACACCAGCACGCCCCAGATGAGCACCTGCACCACCGCGACGGAAGCGATACCCAGGATCTTGCCCAGCATCAGCCGGAAGGGGCTGATCGAAGAGACGACCACTTCGAGCACCCGGTTGTTCTTCTCCTCGATGACCGACTGCATGACCATCGCGCCGTAAATCATCAGGAACATGTAGAGGATCATACCGAGCACCAGCCCCACGACGGTCGATACGGCCGACGAATTGGCCTGCTTGTCGCTGCCGTCGTCCTGCATCTGGTCGTTGCGGAAGACCTGCATATAGACCGTAGTCTTCACCTCGTCGAGAATCTGCGACAGATTTTCGATGTTATAGTCCTTGAGTTTCTCCTTCTCGATGATGTCGGCGATCTGCCCCGACACACTCTCCTCGACCAACATCGCCGAGGAGCCGTTGGTATAGAGTTTCACGTTGCCGGGATTGGTCATTATGTCCCCGCCGATCCAGAGTATGCCGAAACGGTCGGTATGCTCTCTGCGAGCCTCGTCGAGCGTCAGGTCGGTCGGCTCATAGACCACCTCCTCGCTGCTCTCGAGCCGGGGAGCGATCACACCGCTCTCGTCGATCACGGAAATATGCCGGGTTTCCCCCTGGGAATAGCGCATGATGAGCGCCGGGGCCACCATCAGGCCGATCATCAGCACCGGCATAAGAATCGTGGTCACGATGAACGACTTCTTGCGCACCCGTTCGTTAAATTCCCGGGTGATGATAATTCCTATCTTCGAATTTGCCATGGCTTTCTACTTTTGCTTGTTCGTTTTCTTCCGATTACTCCGCGTTGAGGGTTCCCCCGACGGCCCGTATGAAGATGTCGTTCATCGACGGGATGATCTCCGTGAAGGAGCGCAGCTCCACCGCATCGTTGATCCGGGCGATCACCTCCCGCACGTCGGCATCCCGCTCCACATGCAGCTTGAGCGACGAATAGGCCGCCCCGAACTCCGGCTCGGGCTGTTCGAGCACCTCGCAGCGACCTTCGAGCACGCCGCGCAGCGCCTCCGCGTCGCCCCGGTAGGCTACCTGGAAAATGTTGTTGCCGTGCCTGCGCCGGATCTCGTCCACACGGCCCGTAAGAATGTTGCGCGACTTGTTGATAAGCGTGATATGGTCGCAGATCTCCTCGACGGACGACATGTTGTGGGTCGAAAAGATGACCGTCGAACCCTTGTCGCGCAAGCCGAGAATCTCCTCCTTCAAAAGGTTGGCGTTGATCGGATCGAAACCCGAAAAAGGCTCGTCGAAGATCAGCAGCTCAGGTTCGTGCAGCACCGTGACGATGAACTGTACTTTCTGGGCCATACCCTTCGAAAGTTCGTCCACCTTGCGGTCCCACCACGATTCGATGCCGAATTTGACGAACCACTTCTTGAGCCGCATCACCGCTTCGTGACGCGAAAGCCCCTTCAGGCGGGCGAAGAAGACGGCCTGTTCGCCCACTTTCATCTTTTTATACAGACCGCGCTCCTCGGGCAGATAGCCGATGCGATAGACATCCTGCGGCTGGATTTCGCGGCCGTCGAAGATGACTTTCCCCTCGTCGGGCGCCGTGATGCGGTTGATGATGCGGATCAGCGTGGTCTTGCCCGCACCGTTGGGTCCGAGCAGGCCGTAAACCGACCCCTTGGGAATCGTGAGCGACACATCGTCCAGAGCCGTATGTCTGGCGAAGCGCTTGGTAACGTGTTCTACTTTCAATATCTCCATAATCGATCGAAAACTTAAAGTGAGTCCGGGCATTCCGTCCGCGATTTCCTACATCTCCGGCTGTACCGCATAAGGACAATACATCACTACGCCCTGCTGTCCCACCGCCTCACGGATCTTGCGCCACTCGCCGGCCCAGGGTCCCAGTTCTCCGGCCACGATGTCGGCCTTTACTTTGGCCATGAACCCGGAGAAGAACGCCCCGAAGCCGGTCGGAGCCTCGGTCATCTCGACGATGCGGAACTTATCGCCCAACTCGGCCTTGTCGGCCGCAATGGCGATGGCCGTCTTCAGACCGCCGTTGGTATCCACCAGCCCGAGAGCGAGGGCATCCGTGCCGCTCCAAACCCGTCCGCCGGCAATGTCGAGCACCTTTTCCAGCGGCAGGTTACGGCCTTCGGCCACGTAGGAGGTGAAAGTTTCGTACACCTCGTCCACCGAGCGCATGATCGCCGCCCGTTCGGTCGCCGTCAGGGGACGCATCACGCCCATATCGGCCGACGTGTTGGTTCTCACGGCATCGAACGTAATGCCCAGCTTGTTCTTCAGGGCATCCTCCAGGCGCAGGAACATTCCGAACACGCCGATCGACCCCGTAAGGGTCGTCTTGTCCGCCACGATGGCATCGGCACCGCACGAAATATAGTAACCGCCGCTGGCCGCATAGCTGCCCATCGATACGATCACCGGCTTCTTCTCCCGAAGCAGCTCCATCTCGCGCCAGATCACATCCGAAGCCAGCGCGCTGCCGCCCGGCGAATTGACACGCAGCACCACGGCCTTGACATCGTCGTTGCGACGTACTTCGGCCAACTTCGCAGCCAGCGTATTGCCGTAAATATCGTCACCGTAGCCTTTGCCATCGACGATCGCACCGTCGGCATAGACGATCGCTATCTGCGACGAAGAGATATTCTTAAGATCCGCATTCAACTGCGACACGTATTGTCCCAATGTCACGAACTCGAACTGTCCGTCGCTCTTGGCCACGGCGCCGTGCTCCCGGAACACATCGTCCATCTGATCCTCGAACAGCAATCCGTCCACCATACCATGATCGAGCGCCTCCTGTGCCAGCGACACTTCGAGCCCGTCGGCCAGTCGGTTCAAGGTCGAAAGCTCGATACCGCGCGACTCGGCGACGGCCTCCGCCATCACATTCCAATAGGAATCCACCAACAACTGCATCTGCTCGCGGTTGGCATTCGACATCTTCGAAAGGAAATAAGGCTCCACGGCACTCTTGTACCTGCAGGCCGTCGGACGGAAAATCTCGGCCTGAATGTCGAGCTTGTCGAAAAGACCCTTGTAGAACATCAGCGTCGAGGAGACACCCATCCACTGCATCCCTCCATGAGGCTCCAGGTAGATCTCGTCGGCGACCGATGCCAGGTAGTATCCCCCCTGGCCGTAGGTTTCGTTATAGGCGATGACGAACTTGCCGCTCTGCCGGAAATCCTGAAGCGCCTCGCGCAGCTCCTCCAGAATGGCATAAGTGGCCATTCCGCCTCCGTTCGGACGCAGGTAGATACCCTGGATGCGGGGATCGATCTTGGCCGTTTCGATGGCCCGCAACGCATTGTAAAGAGTAACCTGACGTTTGGCCGTCATCGTGGCGAAATCGATGCCGGCGAAAGGATCGCTGCTCGGCGAATCGATCAGGTCTTCCGAGAAATCCAGTTTCAAAATCGCGTGCTCTCCGACCGTCACCGCCTCCGAAGAGGTCATGGAACCTACGATTCCGAACAAAATCATCACGGAAAGAAAGAGCATCACTGCGCTGCCCACCACAAAAGCGAGCAGTCCGGCGAAAAACATTTTCAAAAATTTCATACCGATTTATTTAATATTCATTCGCTGCGAAACGGTGCACGAGGAGCGAACAGGGCAAAACTTTTCCGCATCGCCGAATTCCGTCCCCTCTCCGAATCGGAGTTAATATGCGGCAAATATAACCGTTAATTTTATGAAAAACAAATAATATTTATCGTTTATCGATAACATAATTTTCCATAAAGACTTATTATATCGGAAATAATAGTTATCTTTGTCCAGATAAGCCGCATCCGGACGAGCAGGAGCAGGCTCTTTGCCGCCCGGTTTGCATGATCGTTGCTACCAACTTAACTGAAAATATGGAAGAGAGAGTCAAGGAATTACTCAACCGTATCCTCCATCCGGAGACCCAGCACGGTCTTGTCGAGAGCGGATTCGTCGAACAGGTTTCGACTCCCGGCGACAAGATAACCGTCACCCTGAATTTCGCCAAAGTGCGCGATCCCTTCGCCCTGAAGATCAAACGGCAGGTTCAAGCGCTGCTGGAAGAGAATTTTCCCGCCCTGAAAGGATCCATCACCGTTATTATTAAGGAAGCCGCTCCCAAGAAACCGCAAGCTGCGGACAAACCGACCATGACGGGCGACATAGCCCACATCGTAGCGATCGCTTCGGGCAAGGGCGGCGTCGGAAAATCGACCGTCACGGCCAATCTTGCCGTCGCCCTGCGCAACCGGGGTTTCCGGGTCGGCATCCTCGATGCCGACATTTACGGCCCTTCGCAGCCCAAGATGTTCGGTCTGGAAGGTTACCTGCCCGAAGCCGAACAGGTGGACGGGCAGGACATCATCCTGCCGGCCGAAGCGATGGATATGAAAATCATGTCGATCGGCTTCTTCGTGAAACCTTCGGACGCCTTGCTGTGGCGCGGTGCGATGGCGGTGAACGCCTTGCGGCAAATGATCCACCAGACACGCTGGGGAGCGCTCGATTTCCTGCTCGTGGATCTTCCTCCCGGCACGGGAGATATTCACCTCTCGATCATTTCGGAGTTGAAAATCGACACGGCCGTGATCGTTTCGACCCCCCAGCAAATCGCCGTGGCCGACGTGCGGCGCGGCGTGGAGATGTTCCGCAATCCGCAGGTGAACATCCCCCTGGCCGGCATCGTCGAAAACATGGCCTGGTTCACCCCGGAAGAGTTGCCCGAAAACCGTTACTACCTCTTCGGAAAGGGAGGCGCCCGCCGCTTCGCCGAGGAAAACGGCATAGACCTGTTGGGAGAAATACCTATCATACAGTCCATTATGGAAGGCGCTGACACGGGAACGCCGTCGGTGTCGATCGACGCCCGCGTCGAACCCTATTACCGGGAGATAGCCGACCGGATTGTTGATAAGGTGGTCAAATAACCCCACGAACGATGTTGATAAACCCGCAATAACTTTTGAAAAGAAAAACCCGGAACCGTTTGCAAAATCCATCTTTCGCCCGGTATAGACAAAACAAGAAAACGGCAAAAAAAAGTTTTCGCAAAGTATGATTCGGGATATGCACGGAAAAAGAGAGGCGAATGTTTACAATCCGGAGATGTCGAAATGTCGAAACCGGTTTTGAACATTTGTCGGTAACTTTCAAAAAACCAGGTTTCGACAACCTCCCGGACCTTATCGGCAGAACAGAATACGGAACTTCGAAAAGCTATGCTGTGGATAACCCGAAATACGGTATAATTATCAACACTATCAACAGGCATTATATTTATTTTTAATTATTCTTTTAATAAATAAAAGTATAAAAAATAAAAAACGATGGTCGATAACTCATCGAAACTCAAAACGGAAATCGAGCGGCTCAAACGCGAGAAGAACGCCGTTATCCTGGCGCACTACTATACGCTGCCCGAAGTGCAGGAGGTAGCCGATTTCCTGGGCGATTCGCTGGCGCTCTCCATCGAGGCGCAGAAGACCGACGCCCGGATCATCCTCTTCGCCGGCGTGCATTTCATGGCAGAGACGGCCAAGGTGCTCTCGCCTGAAAAGAAGGTGCTGCTTCCGAATCTCGAAGCGGGATGTTCGCTGGCAGAATCGTGCGATGCGGCCGCTTTCGCGGCTTTCAAGGCGAAATATCCCGGCTACAAGGTGGTTTCGTACGTCAATACTTCGGTCGGGGTGAAAGCCTTGACGGATGTGTGCTGCACCTCGTCCAATGCCCTGAAGGTCGTAGAGTCGATTCCGGCCGACCAGCCGATCATCTTCGCTCCCGACCGGAACCTGGGTTCCTATATCCAAAAGCTGACTGGACGCGAGAATATGGTGATCTGGGACGGCGCCTGCCATGTGCACGAGGAGTTTTCGTTGGAGAAAATCCTGGAACTGAAGCGGCAGCATCCCGCAGCGCAGGTGGTGGTGCATCCCGAATGCAGGGCCTATATCGTGCAGGTGGCCGATTTCGTCGGTTCGACGGCGGCTATTCTGGACTATTGCGGCAAAAGTTCCGCCAGGGAGTTCATCGTGGTGACCGAAGCGGGGATTCTGACCGAGATGAAGCGCCGCTATCCGGAGAAGACGTTTATCCCGGCCCCTCCCGACGACGAGGCGTGCGGATGCAACAATTGTAGGTATATGAAGATGATTACGCTGGAGAATATCTTCACCACGCTGCGCGACGAGCGGCCCGAAATATCGCTCGACGAGGAGGTACGCCGCCGTGCCGAGCGTTCGATCCTCAACATGATCGCCATCAAGTAGGTTTTTCGCTCGCCGGAGGGCGATCCTCCGGTCGCACGGCCTGTGCGGTTACGGAGGCGGAACGGCGGATTTCCGGTCGGCGGCCAAAGAGGAGAAACGAGGGAGAACCTGCCCGGCCGGTTGCGGCGAAGGACGAAAAAAGAGAACAGGGGAAGGAACGGAGAGAGTGCGGCATTCCGATCCGGTTGGGCGGATGCGGAGCCGGTCGTATGAAGTGCGAACAGAGAAATTCAACTATATATTTTTTATAAACCAAGTAAACAAACATTTTAAGGAGAGATGAAAAAACTGATTTTATGCCTGGCTGCGGCA
>ULNB01003010.1_pt1 | contig 10487 bp, 10 predicted proteins | sample 1951811 | NCBI WGS metagenome assembly ULNB01 (sample SAMEA4835566, study PRJEB28245) | human gut metagenome | biome: gut microbiome; material: fecal sample | place: Denmark | collected 2008
ATCGCTCTGCTTCCTTATGTAACTGATTTGATGAAATAATAAGGAGGTAAAGGATTATGGAAATTATACTGAAAGAAGATATTATCGGACTGGGTTATAAGAACGATATCGTTAATGTAAAGAGTGGCTATGGCCGTAATTATCTGATCCCTCAGCAGAAGGCTGTCATCGCATCTCCTTCTGCAAGGAAGCAACTCGCAGAGACGCTGAAGCAGCAGGCTCACAAGTTGGCTGCCATCAAGGCTGAGGCAGAAAAGAAAGCTGAGGCCCTGAAAGACGTTGCCTTGGTGATCGCTGCAAAGGTAAGCGCAACTGGCGTGACCTATGGATCAGTGAATGCTGGTACTGTGGCTGATGAGCTGAAGAAGTTAGGCTTTGATATCGACCGCAAGATTATCACCATGCATGATATCAAGAAGGTAGGTGAGCACGAGGCTACCATCCACTTCCACAAAGAGGTTGAGGTGAAAATCCCCGTAAAGGTCGTTGCAGAGAACGCTGAGGAACTGAAAGCCGAGGCTGATCCTAAGGCAGAAGAAACTGCTCCCAAGGCTGAGGAAACAGCACCCAAGGCAGAAGAGGCTGAGGCTGCTCCTGCAACTGAGGAAGAAGCACCAGCAGAGGCATAATAGAATATATTTTCGCACTGTAAAGCAAATCTATATCAATCCCGAGCACTACGTTGTTAGTACTCGGGATTTTCTGTTGTATTATTTTGCTGTCTCTCCATTTTTTAGTAACTTTGTGGCCTATAACCATTTAATTATTATAGAATATGAAAGCATTTGTTTTTCCCGGTCAGGGAGCACAGTTTGTAGGTATGGGCAATGACCTATACGATAGCAATCCATTGGCAAAGGAACTTTTCGATAAGGCTAACGATATCCTTGGATATTCCATCACTGATATTATGTTCCAAGGTACAGATGAGGAATTGAAACAGACCAAGGTTACGCAGCCCGCCGTTTTCCTGCATAGTGTCATCAGTGCTCTTTGCATGGGAGATGCCTTTAAGCCTGACATGGTGGCAGGTCACTCTCTGGGTGAGTTCTCTGCCTTGGTGGCTGCCGGAGCCTTAAGCTTCGAGGATGGCCTGAAGCTTGTCTACGCACGTGCGATGGCTATGCAGAAGGCTTGTGAGAAGGCACCGGGCACGATGGCGGCTATCATTGGCTTGCCAGATGAGACGATCGAGGAGATCTGCAAGGAGTCAAGCACCTCAGGGAACGTGGTGATCCCTGCCAACTATAACTGTCCCGGACAGTTGGTTATTTCCGGTAACATTGAGGCAGTCCATGCGGCTTGTGAGAAACTGAAAGCTGCGGGTGCCAAGCGCGCATTGCCCTTGAAAGTCAGTGGCGCCTTCCACTCTCCTTTGATGCAACCGGCTAAGGAGGAGTTGCAGACTGCCATTGAGAAAACTGCTTTCAGCACGCCGAAGTGCCCAGTCTACCAGAACGTGGATGGGAAACCGCATACTCGCCCAGAGGAGATCCAGGCAAACCTGATCGCGCAGCTGACCAGCAGCGTTCGGTGGACAGCCTGCGTGCAGAACATGATCGCAGACGGTGCCGATGACTTTACGGAATGTGGCCCAGGAAAGGCATTGCAAGGTATGATCGGGCGCATTGACAAGAACGTCAGCGCACATGGCATCTTGGCATAGGTCCTCGTCATTGGAATAAACCATCATTTCTCCTTATTTTCGGGAGTACGAAGAGATAAAAGTGAACAGGAAAATAATTATTTTCCAAGTCTTGACACGCCTTTTTGGCAATCGTAACCTGACGCGTAAGCAGAACGGGACGCTTGCTGAAAATGGCTGTGGCAAGATGAACGACTTTGATGAAGCGGTCCTGAAGCGTATCCATGACATGGGGATTACCCACGTTTGGTATACAGGAGTGATCAGGCACGCAACAGTAACGGATTATACACAATACGGCATCCCGCGTCAACATCCCGCAGTCGTGAAAGGGAAGGCGGGGTCTCCTTATGCCATTACGGACTATTATGATGTCGATCCCGACTTAGCTGTCGATGTCAATCGGAGAATGGAGGAATGGGAGGCGTTGGTCGCGCGTACCCATCAGGCGGGAATGAAGGTGATCATGGATTTCGTTCCCAATCATGTGGCACGTCAATATCACTCGGTCTGTAAGCCTTTAGGCGTGCGTGACTTAGGTGAGGACGATGACCCAACCTGTCAGTTTGCCCCGCAGAATAATTTCTATTATTGTCCGGGACAGCATTTCCAACCTTGGATCGACTTGAAAAAGGGGACAGACCAGCCCTATGAGGAATATCCTGCAAAGGCTACGGGTAACGATCGCTTTGATAACTGTCCGGGTGTCAATGACTGGTATGAGACCGTCAAGCTCAATTATGGCGTTGACTACTGCCATGGGCGCACTGCACATTTCGACCCGGTGCCTGATACTTGGACAAAGATGACGGACATCCTTCTTTTCTGGGCAGGAAAAGGAGTGGACGGCTTTCGCTGTGATATGGCTGAGATGGTGCCCGCTGCTTTCTGGGCATTTGCAACCCAAAAGGTCAAGGAACGCTATCCCAAGATGATCTTCATTGGCGAGGTCTATGACCCAGCCCAATACCGGACGTATGTCAAGAGTGGTTTCGACTACTTGTATGACAAGGTGGGCATGTACGACTGTGTGCGGAACGTGATCTGTGGCAATCGCCCCGCGTCCTCTATTACCTACGAGTGGCAGTCGGTGGATGATATCAAGGGCAACATGCTTTATTTCCTTGAGAACCACGATGAGCAGCGAATCGCAAGTGATTTCTTTTGCGGGGATGGTCGAAAGGCCATGCCTGGAGTCATCGTCTCTTGCTTGATGAAGAGCAATCCGTTCATGCTCTATGCCGGACAGGAGTTCGGAGAGAGAGGGATGGACGATGAAGGGTTCAGCGGGAGAGATGGGAGAACGACGATCTTTGACTACTGGACAGTCCCGTCTATCTATCGTGGGTTCTTTGACAGGGGGCACATGACCGATCAGGAAAAGGAATTGTCAGGGCAGTATCGTCAGATCCTTCGCCTTGCCAATCGGGAAAAAGCCTTCCGAGAAGGTGAGTTCTTCGACCTGATGTATGTCAATCCCCAGAGCGCCCACTTCAATCCCCGGTACCATTTTGTCTTCCTCAGGAAGAGCGAAGGGGACGTAATCTTGGTCGTTGTCAACTTCTCGGACCAGTCGGCACAGTTGCAAGTCGTCATTCCAGAACATGCCTTCGATTATTTAGGCATGCCAGAAAAGAGCGTTCTCGTCAGGGAATTAGGCACAGGAAAGGAAGGAACCTTCGACTTGAAGAAAAATGGTATCGTGACGGTAGATGTCGGACCTTATGGAGGAAGCTTTTATAAATTCAGCATAAAGATGGAAGAGAAAGGATATGTCTTGAATGAGCATCACAAGGAAGAGTTCCCGCCCGCGCATACGGCGGAACATCTCCTGAACCAGGTCATGGTGAGGATGTTTGGATGTGAGCGTTCCAAGAACGCACATATCGAGAGGAAGAAAAGCAAGATCAGCTATATTCTCGATCATAAGCCCGACCGGAAGGAAGAGAAGGCCATCGAGACGGAGATGAACGAGCTGATCCAGGAGGACCTGCCGGTCACCTTCGAGTATGTCGACCGCAACCATATCCCAGCCCAGGTAAAGCTCGACCGCCTGCCGGATGATGCATCAGAGACCATCCGGTTGGTACATATCGGGGATTTCGACGTGTGCCCATGCATTGGAAAACATGTCCGTTCCACCTCTCAGATCGGTCGCTTCGAGATCTTAGGCACGAACTGGGATGAGGCAACGCATTCGTTCCGGATCCGTTTTAAAGTGGTGCAATAGCCAGTCTTAGGGGACCTTGCAGGCAGGCATCTGCCGTTTGCAATCTTTGTACAAAATGATGTTTTCTTTGTCAAAAGGGGAACATCATTTTTTTATCTTGTCATTTTTTATTTACTTTGCATCCCTGAAATGAGTACAGTACGTCCGATATTGACGATTACCGGTTCCGACAGCACGGGCGGTTCCGGGGTCCAGGCAGACATCAAGATAATTTCTGCCTTGGGAGGATATGCAGTCTCTGCCATCACGTGTATCACCGTGCAGAATACATTGGGCATCCAGGAGTTCTATGACATTCCTGCCGCTGTCGTCTCAGCCCAGATCGAGGCTGTCGTCAATGACGTGGAGCCTGGCGTCGTGAAGGTGGGCATGATCCGTTCCGTCGAGATGTTGGATGTGATCGTTAATGCACTGACGAAATATCGTCCGGGATATGTCATCTACGACCCTATTGTCTATTCGAGCAATGGCGAGAAGCTGATGGATGATGATGTCGTGGCGCAGATCCAGCAACGGCTGGTTCCCCTTTGCTCCTTGGTGATCAACCAACGGCTTTCTGCTCATGGCCAGCATAACATGTTCTCCAGTGCCATCGCTGCCTACCTGAGCAAGGGTATGCCCATGCACGATGCCATCAACGAGGCGAAGGGCTATGTCAACTCCCAGTTGTCGCGCATGGAAGGACTGCAGGGGCGTGCCAGTGAACTGTATCATGAATTTCTCGATCAGGTGGCGGAGCATTTCCGGACGAATAATGACGTAGCATTCTATGCCGACTGCCTGAATGTCAGTAGCCGTTATCTCGCGCAAGTAACCCGGAGAATATCGGGGAAGGCTCCTAAGAACATCATTGATGAGTATGTCATGAATGAGATCAAGCAGGAGTTGCGTGCCTCCGACAAGACCGTCCAGGAGATCGCCTACCATTTCGGGTTCTCTTCACAGGCTCATTTTGCCAAGTTCTTCAAGAAATTGGAGGGTTGTACACCGAGTGAATTTCGTAAAAGTAAATAACATGGAACTAACAGAAAGACAAAAGTTAAACCGGAATCTGGCCCAGATGCTGAAGGGCGGAGTGATCATGGATGTTACCACGCCAGAACAGGCGCGTATCGCAGAGGAAGCGGGGGCTTGTGCCGTGATGGCGTTGGAGCGTATCCCTGCTGACATTCGCGCAGCGGGAGGAGTGTCACGTATGAGCGATCCCAAGATGATCAAGGGGATCCAAGCGGCTGTCTCCATCCCGGTCATGGCAAAATGCCGCATCGGACATATCGCCGAGGCGCAGATCCTGCAAGCGATCGACATCGACTATATCGACGAGAGTGAGGTGCTTTCGCCAGCCGATGACGTGTACCATATCGATAAGACAAAGTTTGACGTGCCCTTCGTCTGTGGGGCTCGTAACTTAGGGGAGGCACTCCGGCGCATTGCCGAGGGGGCTACCATGATCCGGACGAAAGGGGAGCCGGGTACAGGAGATGTCGTCCAGGCTGTCCATCACATGCGTATCATGCAGAGTGAGATCCGTCGCCTCGTCTCGATGGCGGAGGATGAGCTTTTCGAGGCAGCCAAGAACCTGCAGGTGCCTTACGAGCTCGTTAAATATGTCCATGAGAACGGGAAATTACCTGTCGTCAACTTTGCTGCTGGCGGAGTGGCAACGCCGGCGGATGCAGCCTTGATGATGGAGTTAGGCGCGGAAGGCGTCTTCGTTGGCTCTGGTATTTTCAAGAGTGGGAACCCTGCCAAGCGCGCGGCCGCGATCGTCAAGGCGGTCACCAATTACCAGGACCCGAAGATGCTTGCTGAGCTTTCCGAAGATTTAGGGGAAGCCATGGTCGGCATTAACCCAGAGGAAATCAAGGTGCTGATGGCAGAAAGAGGGAAGTGATGAGGATCGCCGTATTAGCTTTGCAAGGGGCTTTCATCGAGCACGAGAGAATGTTGTCGCGCTTAGGGGCTGACTCTTTCGAGATCAGGCAGCTCAGCGACTGGGACCAACCGAAGGAAGGACTGATTATTCCGGGTGGCGAGAGCACAACCCAACGGAAGCTCCTGACAGACCTGCACTTGCGGTCTCCCATTCAATCCGCCATTGAAAAAGGCTTGCCGGTCTTTGGAACGTGCGCAGGACTGATCCTGCTTGCCAAGAAGGTAGAAGGTGAAACGGCCGAAGGGATCTCGACGATGGACATGGAAGTACGTCGCAATGCCTACGGCAGACAGTTGGGCAGCTTCTTCACCGAGGGAAGGGTAGATGGGATCGGAGACCATGTACCGATGACTTTCATCCGTGCACCCTATATTCATCGGGTGATGGGAGATACCCAGGTCCTTGCCGTCACGGGAGGGCATATCGTAGCAGCCCGGCAGGGCAACCAGCTCGTCACCGCCTTCCATCCTGAACTCAATGAAGATACTCGGGTTCATGCGTATTTCCTGGACATTGTCAGGCAATTTGTGAAAGATGGCCTTCCACACGGTTGGAAATGATCTTTCACACGGTTGGAGCTTATCTTGCAGGAAGCTGGAGCTTATCTTTCAGAAGGTGAACGATGACCTCCTGCAAATCAAAAAAACAGGCTGCCCTTTTGCTGAGCAGCCTGTTCTTATTTCGTTTCAATCTCCTCTTTCATGTCTATGAACTGCTTGTTGGTGTCATAGAACTCATACTGCAAGAAGGCAAGTTTCTGTGAGGGGATTACATGTACGCCGAATCCATATTTCATTTGCCATTTCCTCTTCAAGGAGATCACCCCTTGGTTGATATAGGCAGCGACATAAGGATGTACGTACAAATAGAATTTCTTGATACCAATCTTGTTGACTAATCTGTCAATTTTACTCTCCAATTGATCGGTGAAAAGGATACTGGACTTGATCTTTCCTTTTCCGAAGCAAGTAGGGCATGTTTCTTCTACGTTCACGTCCATGGCGGGGCGGACCCTTTGCCGTGTGATCTGCATCAGTCCGAATTTGCTCAGTGGCAGGATATTATGCCTTGCCCTGTCCTTTTGCATGTTCTTGCACATGCGCTCATAGAGCATCTGCCGGTCTTCTGCCAAGTTCATGTCGATGAAGTCGACCACGATGATTCCTCCCATATCGCGTAGTCGCAACTGTCGTGCCAGTTCATCGGCAGCCCCTAAGTTCACGTCAAGGGCATTTGCTTCCTGTCCGTTTTGCGAGCGAGAACGGTTTCCACTGTTTACATCCACAACATGCAAGGCTTCTGTATGCTCGATGATTAGATAGGCGCCATGCTGATAGTTGACCGTCTTGCCGAAGCTCGACTTGATCTGTTTCGTGATGTTGAAGTTGTCGAAGATAGGTACTTTCCCGTTGTACATTTTCACGATGCCCGCCTTTTCAGGGGCTATTAGAGAAACATAGTGTTGTACGGCCTTGAAGACATCTCCATCGTTGACAAAGATATTCTCGTAGGTGGGGTTGAACAAGTCGCGTAGCATGGCTACGGCCCTTCCGGTCTCTTCGAATATCAGTTGTGGTCGCTGTTGGGTCTTCTGTACCTTCGTGATGGCATCTTCCCATCGTTTGTTGAGGATCTTCAGTTCCGCATCCAGTTCTGCAACCCTCTTTCCTTCTGCTACTGTCCTGACGATGACTCCGCAGTTCTTGGGTCGGATACTCTGGATGAGTTGCTTGAGCCTTGCTCGCTCTTCGCCGCTTTTGATCTTAGAAGAAACAGAAACTTTATCATTAAAAGGCATGAGGACCAGGTATCTCCCGGCGAACGACAGCTCTCCTGTCAGTCTGGGCCCCTTGGTCGAAATGGGTTCTTTTACAATCTGCACCAATACCTCTTGACCAACGGTGAGGGTATTTTGTATGCTGCCGTCCTTTTTCAGGTCGGGCAGTCGTGATGCCTTTGAGAAAGGATAAAGTTTTTTTCTGTCGCTCTCTACCTGTTTCAGGTACTTCACATAAGAGTTGAATTGGCTTCCTAAGTCAAGATAATGAAGAAAGGCATCGCGTTCATAACCTACATCTACGAAACAGGCGTTGAGACCCGGCATGAGTTTCTTGACCTTGGCAACGTAGATGTTTCCAACAGAAAACGAGGCTGATCGTGATTCATTCTGATACTCTACCAGTCTTTTATCCTCTAATAGAGCTATCGAGATCTCTTTTTGTTGGACATCAATTACAATTTCGCTTGTCATTTCTAAATTTGTCCTTAGTACACTGTAGCAATGGTGCTACTACTCAAAATGAAGAAAGGCGTGTTGAACATCCTCGGCGGATATTAGACACGCCCCCAGTCGGAATAGACTAACAAGTAATCTATTTGGCGATTACTTTGCCTTATGTCTGTTCTTTCTTAATCTTTTCTTACGCTTGTGGGTAGCCATCTTGTGGCCCTTCTTTTTCTTACCGTTTGGCATTGTCTTAAAATTTAAATTGTTATTATAATGTTATTTGATATTGTCTGAATGGGCTTCCTGCCTTATTTCATCTGTTCAACGAAACTCTTGGCAGGCTTGAAGCTGGGCAGATCATGTGCAGCGATTGTAATCGTGGTATTCTTCGAGATGTTGCGGGCTGTTTTTGCAGCGCGATGCTTGATGACGAAACTGCCAAAGCCTCGCAGGTAGACATTCTCTTTTTTGTTCAATAGACTACCCTTGACGCATTCCATAAAACTCTCAACAACGGTAGTTACTTCTTTCTTTGAAACACCAGTCTGCTTGGTAATCTCATTGATGATATCTGCTTTAGTCATTACAATTCACTATTTATTGTGTTATATTATTTTACTTTCCCTCTCAATTGGGTTTGCAAATATAATGGTTTTTTGCGTGATTAGAAAATTTATTTGCCTTTTTTTGCGAAAAACAGCGAGAAAATCTTTCAGAACTCATTAATTGTCAACCTATTAGGTGGATCATATCCTCATTTCTGTCGTTTCTACAGTTCCCCTTCTAACCGTTCTTTGTCAGGGATTGTTACGTGATCCGTCTTTTCTTGGAAAATGTCGCCCTGTCTGTTTGGCACTTTAAGAAAAACTCGCTAACTTTGTGTGGTGATTATAAAATAAGGTTTAGGATGAGTAAGAATGTAGTGATTCAGGCGCTGCTGACACGTAGGAGTGTGCGCCGGTTTCAAGAAAAGCAGGTGAGTGATGAGGAGTTGAAGACCGTCTTGGAGGCGGGTACGTATGCTCCGTCAAGTATGGGTCGGCAGTCAGCATGGATCGTGGCGGTCCAGGACAAAGCGTTGATCTCTCAGTTGACGAAGATGAACGCCGCGGTGATGGGTGTGACTTCTGATCCTTACTATGGGGCGCCAACCCTTGTCTTGGTTTTCGGGCCTGACTTGGACAGTTGGCCTAACGCTCAGTTGGATGGGGCCTTGGTCTTGGGCAATATGATGAATGCCGCCCATGCCATTGGATTGGGCTCTTGTTGGATACACCGGGAGCAGCAAATGTTTGCCACGGAGCAAGGCAAGCAACTGATGAAACAGTTCGGTCTGCCCGATGGTCTGGTCGGTATCGGTGCCCTCGCCTTGGGTTATCCTACCGGAGACTGTCCTGCCCCCAAGGAGAGAAAGAAGGATTATTATCGTATCATCCGGTAAGGATTCCCTCTGCAGAGATGAAAAAAGAGGAGATATTCCCCTTTATTTCTTTTATTTAATGTAACTTTGTAGGCACAAACAAGTAAGGATATGAAAAAAACAAAGATTGTAGCTTCCATTAGCGACCTGCAGTGTGACGTCGACTTTATCCGCAAGTTGTTCTTTGCAGGAATGAATGTCGTCAGGATGAATACGGCACATGCTACCCCAGAGGGAATCCGTAAGATTATAAATAATGTAAGGGAGGTTTCTCCCCATATCGGGATCATGATCGATACCAAAGGCCCTGAGGTCCGTACGACGAATGTCAAGGCTCCCATTCCCTATAAGACGGGTGACGTGGTGAAGATCTTCGGTCGCCCGGAAATGGATACGGAACATGACATCATCAATGTCTCATACGCTGACATCACCAAGGATGTCAAGGTTGGAGATGACCTGTTGTTTGACGACGGTGCCATCGACATGAAGGTCTTGGAGAATGTCGGTCCCATGTTGGTGGCGCAGGTGCAGAATGATGGGGAGTTAGGTGCCCACAAGAGTGTCAACGTCCCAGGGGAGCATATTGATCTCCCCGCCCTTACGGAGAAGGACAAGCGGAATATCTTGCTTGCCATTGATGAGGACATTGACTTCATCGCCCATTCCTTTGTCCGTTCTGCGGCTGACGTCAAGGAGGTTCAGGACATCTTGGATGCCCATCACAGCGACATCAAGATTATTTCCAAGATCGAGAACCAGGAAGGCGTGGACAATATTGATGAGATCATCGATGCTTCTTACGGCATCATGATTGCCCGTGGCGACTTAGGCATTGAGGTTCCTATTGAGGAGATCCCGGGTATCCAGCGCCAGATCATCCGCAAGTGTGTCCTGAAAAAGAAACCGGTGATCGTAGCTACCCAGATGTTGCACACGATGATCAACAACCCGCGTCCTACGCGTGCTGAGGTAACGGACATTGCCAATGCCATTTACTCCAATACGGATGCCTTGATGCTGAGTGGC
>ULNB01040776.1_pt1 | contig 10479 bp, 11 predicted proteins | sample 1951811 | NCBI WGS metagenome assembly ULNB01 (sample SAMEA4835566, study PRJEB28245) | human gut metagenome | biome: gut microbiome; material: fecal sample | place: Denmark | collected 2008
GTAACCGCGTCCTATCCGTCTTTCCTCTTGTACTCCTCCTTGCGCTTGGGGTTCATGGGGAACCAGCCCTTCTCCACGCGCTGTTTCTGTGAAAACAGCTCACCGATGCTCCATAGCAACGAAGCCCCGGTCACCCCTACGATTGCAGAGAGGATCGTACTCTCAATCAACAAAGACCCCAAAATGCAGAGGATCCCTGTCACTAAGAATACCCACCAGTACCGAGTTCCCGTGTAATATTCAGTTTTAATCACCAAAGGATGGAACATCCCAATAATCAAGAATGTACTAACGGCTATGATAAGACCTTCGAAATATATTTCCATGTATGCAAAGATACTGCAAATCGAGAGAAATACAAAAGAAACGAAAGTTTATTTTTATTTCCGAGATGTAGCGTATCTTCATGGTGTTAACCTTAAAGATACTGCAAATCGAGAGAAATACAAAAGAAACGAAAGTTTATTTTTATTTCCGAGATGCAGCGTATCTTCATGGTGTTAACCTTAAAGGTAGCATAAAAAAACGCACCTACAAAGTAATTGCCGCGCTTTTAGCAAATTTCACGCTTGATTTTTCATCAATCAGAAATAATTGCTTATCTTTGCCTTAAATAGTGAGACATCAAATAAGAAACTATAAACATTCAAAATATCAGAAACCGTATGGAAAATAATGCAGAATTGATCGCCCAGTGCGAGGCGAAAGCAAAACAGTGGTTGGACCCTGCCTTTGACGAGCAGACCCGTAAAGACGTCCAGGCAATGCTGGATAATCCGGACAAGACAGACTTGATCGAGTCCTTCTACAAGGACCTGGAGTTCGGGACAGGAGGGCTTCGTGGCATCATGGGTGCCGGCTCTAACCGCATGAACATTTATACAGTGGGAATGGCAACACAGGGATTTGCCAATTACCTGAAGAAGAACTTCGCCGACCGGAAGGAAATCTCCGTTGTCGTTGGGCATGATTGCCGTAACAACAGTCGCCTTTATGCAGAGACCGTTGCCAACATCTTCTCAGCCAATGGCATCAAGGCCTATCTCTTTGACGACCTGCGCCCAACCCCTGAGTGCTCATTTGCCATCCGGTACCTGAAAGCACAAGCTGGAGTGAACATCACGGCTTCGCATAATCCCCGCGAGTACAATGGCTACAAGGCTTATTGGGACGATGGCGCACAGGTATTGGCGCCCCACGATACCGGCATTATCGAGGAGGTAAACAAGGTGAAGGTCGAAGACGTTAAGTTCGAGGGCAATCAGGCTTTGATCCAGATTATCGGTGAGGACATCGACGAGCCGTACCTGCGCCAGATCCGTACCATCAGCATTGACCCAGAGGTAATTCACCGCCAGCATGACCTGAAGATCGTGTACACTCCCTTGCATGGCGCTGGGCGTGTCCTGATCCCACGCTCCTTGGCTTATTGGGGCTTCGATAACGTACACTGCGTTTTCGAACAGATGATCAAGGACGGCAATTTCCCGACCGTTGACCGCCCCAACCCGGAGTTTGCAGAAGCCCTGACCTTAGGCCTTCGTGACGCGAAGAAATGGGACGCAGACATCTTGATGGCATCCGACCCTGATGCTGACCGTGTTGGTATGGCCTGCAAGAATGACAAGGGAGAGTGGGTCCTCATCAATGGTAACCAAACTTGCATGATCTTCTTATGGTATATCATTGCCAACCGCATCGCAACTGGCAAGATGAAGCCCACTGACTTTATCGTGAAGACCATCGTGACTACAGAGGTGATCCGTAAGATCGCCGAGAAGAACCACATTGAGATGCGCGACTGCTATACAGGATTCAAGTGGATTGCACGCGAGATCCGCCTTTCTGAAGGCAAGCAGCAATATATCGGTGGAGGAGAGGAAAGCTATGGGTTCCTCGCCGAGGATTTCGTGCGTGACAAGGACGCAGTCAGTGCATGCTCCTTGTTAGCAGAGATCTGTGCCTATGCCAAGGATCATGGAAAGACCTTGTATGACATCTTGATGGATATCTACTTGGAATATGGCTTCTCCAAGGAGTTCACGGTGAACGTAGAACGCCCGGGAAAGAGCGGCGCTGATGAGATCAAGCAGATGATGGCTGATTTCCGAAAGAACCCACCCGTTGACCTGGGCGGCAGCAAGGTGGTGCTCTGGAAAGATTATGCAACCCTTGAGGCAAAGGATGACAAGGGACATGTCACGAAATTGGACATGCCGGAAACAAGCAATGTCCTGCAATGGTTCTGCGATGATGATACCAAAGTGAGCGTACGCCCATCTGGCACTGAACCTAAGATCAAGTTCTACATTGAGGTGAAAGGAAAGATGGAGAAAGCCTCAGACTATGAGACTTGCAATAAGACCGCTGACGAGAAGATCGCAGCCATCAAGAAGTCGCTGAACCTGAAGTAGGGTAATGGCATGATGGTTAAAGGAAGGACAAAATGAGCCGTGGCTTGTTTTGTCCTTCCTTCTCGTATGAGGAAAAGAGAAGTACCATGAAGATACGCTGCATCTCGGAAATAAAAATAAACTATCGTTTCTTTTGTATTTCTCTCGATTTGCAGTATCTTTGCAAGCAATTTACAAATGAAAGAATAAATGGGAAAAGTAATTCTTACCGGTGACCGCCCCACGGGCAAGCTTCACCTCGGACATTATGTAGGTTCTCTGCGTCGCAGAGTGCAATTACAAGAACAAGGAGATTATGACCGCATGTTTGTCTTCATGGCAGACGTACAGGCTTTGACTGATAATGCTGACAACCCGGAGAAAATCCGCCAAAACATCATTGAGGTAGCACTGGATTATCTCTCGGCAGGCCTGGATCCAGATAAATGCACATTGTTTATTCAGAGTCAGGTACCGGAGCTTGCGGAGCTGACAACCTATCTGATGAACTTGGTCAGCGTTTCCCGTGTCCAGCGTAATCCTACGGTCAAGACTGAGATCAAGATGCGTAACTTTGAGGCAAACATACCTTTAGGATTCTTCTGCTATCCTGTTTCCCAGGCAGCAGACATCACACTGTTCAAGGCAACGACCGTTCCCGTGGGTGAAGACCAAGAGCCTATGCTGGAATTATGCCGTGAACTGGTGCGCCGCTTCAACCAGACCTATGGGGAAGTGTTGGTGGAGCCGAATATCATGCTGCCTGAAAATGGCGCGGCCCGTCGCTTGCCAGGGACTGACGGAAAGGAAAAGATGAGCAAGAGCCTGGGCAATTGCATCTACCTCAGCGATACAGCAGAAGATGTTTGGCAGAAAGTTCGTTCCATGTATACGGATCCTACCCATGTCAACTTGAACGATCCAGGGCACGTGGAAGGCAATGCGGTCTTCACCTACCTCGATGCGTTTTCTACGGAAGAGGACTTTGCGGAGTTCCTCCCAGACTATAAGAACTTAGATGAACTGAAGGATCACTATCGCCGTGGTGGCTTAGGTGACATGAAATGCAAGAAATTCTTGAACCAAGTCATCAATAAGATGCTGGATCCTATCCGGTTACGTCGGGCTGAATATGAGAAAGATATCCCGGAAATCTACAATATCTTGAAGAAGGGTACCGCACAGGCGCGGGAAACTGGTGCCAAGACCATGGAAGAGGTACGTTCTGCCATGCAGATCAATTACTTCGACGACGTTGAGCTGATCCGCTCTCAGGCAGAAAAATATGCAGAAGAACTAAGCAAGAAATAATCTGCTCTCCTGGCGCAAGAGACAAGAAGTTGCATCCGACATCGCAAGGGTGCAACTTTTTTTGGTGTTTTTATCTGTGAAAAGATACTCAAATAATTTTTTAAATGGGCAAGTTGGTCTTCTCAAAGAAAAGCACTATCTTTGCAACATGTTAGGAACGGTCACTTGTGACAGTAACTAAGTACATATTATGATTGATCCTGAAGTACAAGAAAGAATAAAGAATAATCACTTCTGCGTGAGATGTGCCCATGCGACTTGGCAATGGAAAATCGAGCATCTTGATATGCTTGGTCGTCCTATCTGCCTGACTTGCCCACACGAAAAGTTTTGGATCCTGAGGGGGAATGTGAACAATCACTGTGAGTTCTACCAATATGGGACTCCCCAACAGTCCACAGACCCCAATGATCCTACGCATGTCGTGGATTACAATGACACGGAAACATACCGATAAATCGTAAAGTCATGCTGTTGGCATTTTATTTCCTATTACTTGTTTTCTTTACCTTTGGACCGGATTTATGGATCTGGCATCATTTCACAGAAGATTCCAACCTACTGATAGCTTCGGTATGGTTTCTTCCATCGCTCATCATCATTGCCTCTTGGTTTGCGGTTCGCAAAGGTTTTCACCACGTCGCTGCCGTTCGATTGATCTTTGGGGGAATGCTTTGTTTTACCTTCCCGAAGATCGCTTTTATCCTGACATACTGGTTCTTGGGAACACAGATAGCCTTCTACCTCGCCCTTGGCATCGTCGCATGCGTCCTATATGGGCTCATCTGGGGGTGGAGAAGGGTAGTCGTCAAGAACATTACCATCTACTCACCTGACCTTCCCGCCTCATTTGATGGATACAGGATCTTGCAACTGAGTGATTTCCACGTGGGTACCTATCCGGCAAACACCCATTTCGTCGGCAAGGTCGTTGATATTTGCAATTCATTATACTGTGATCTCGGAGTCTTTACGGGCGATCTTGTCAATAACAGTCCAGCGGAAGTCAATCCCTATATAACTGATTTAAAACGACTTCAATGCAAGGATGGCTTTTATTCCATCTGGGGAAACCATGATTATTGCCTTACTGGAAATGATCGTTCCGAAAAGAATATCCTTGCCCATCAAAAGGAACTCTATCGCATAGAAAGTCAGTTGGGATGGCATCAACTGATGAATGAGCATGTGACCTTAGAAAAGGGTGGGGAGCACATTCAATTGATTGGCGTAGAAAATGCAGGTGCCGCACCTTTCCCCAACAAATGCAACTTGCAAGATGCCATGGGAGACATCCCTCTCTCTGATTATAAGATTCTCTTAAGTCATGATCCTCACCATTGGAGGAAAGAAGCCCTTCAGAACGATATACAACTCATGTTGGCAGGGCATACACATGCTGGCCAATTGAAAATAGGCAAGTTTACCTTTGCAAGATTTGCCTTTAAGGAATGGGGCGGCCTATATCATCATGGTCATCAGCATCTATATGTGTCCTATGGCATCGGAGGATCATTCCCATTCCGTTTAGGGGCTTGGCCAGAGATCACAGTCCTTACCCTCAAGAGAAAGCCTTCATCAAGATAATATCCAGGCAGCACCTTTATCCACGTTGCTTGCCAGCCATTTTCTCACTGTATTCACGGTTGATGTCGGCAATCTCTTTCTTTCCGTCGATATAATCTTGATAAATAGTATCAATACTTCCACCGCCCAGCCAACAACTGGAACAATTCTCACAGCCCCCGGCGCCACAATCCAAAGCCCTGTGAAGGATTTTGATTCTCTCTTCTCGCGTTGTATCTTTTATCAATATACTTGCCATGTTTCTCTCTTTTCTTATTTCTTTCCACAAAGATAGGCATTTCACCGGAGATATGAACATTTTTCCAGTTAAATATCATCGTTTTTTTCATGGTTTCATCGATCAGTACAACCGAAATTAACTGACATTACCAAAGATTTGCTTAATAGGTTAGAAAGCCTCTTAATAATGCCTTATTATTGAACCAATCCTTAGGATAATGACTATATTTGCAGATAGAAATTCATCAAGAAACAATTAAAATAAAGAAGCTATGAGAAGATTCAAGAATATCAAATCGTATATAAAAGATGTTACAGAGCTCATCTGGAATTACATCCGGCATAAGAATTACTATCCACAACATGCCTTGTTGGCTGTTATGCCTGAACTGATGGAAACCGTGATCGATCATCCTAACAACTGTACGGAATGTGAATTCTATGCGATCGACCAGTTTATTTCTACGGATTTGTATGGTAGACAATGTCCTAATCACTCGGCAATCGAACGGATGGCAGGCAGATATTATCACATTAGCTAATGAATAATATAATACGAATTATGATAAATAAATAATATAGTTTATGACCAAGGGTACCCTACAGGGTCAAAATCTGGTCATAAACTCTATTACGAACTTATCTTTCTCGGACACTTTGGGGATCCCATTTGCGCGATAGAAATATTTTTCGTAGTTAATACGGATGTCAGAAAGAAAAGGTTTATCAAAGCTTAGCGTGCAACCGCCGGTAATTCGATGACGTTGATAATCATTGGTGACCAAAGTCCCTTGTGTATTCTTTCCTCCGTCTAAGTATCTCATGCCATCACTATGGTCGGTCATGAAATCCCAACGCACCAAGGGTGACAGTTTCGTGAACAGCTTTGTCTTCAAAGGAATATCATAGCTTACGAAGGAATCAAAGGCATGTACATTCTGATAAGCATCTTGTGCATAATGCTTGAACAAATACTCGACCTCCGCATGCAGTCCGTGTCCATGATAAAAAGTACCTGCATCATACATCATGACGCCGACATGGTCGGGTTTTATTTTCTGGACAGAGAGGGTCAGATTCCATCCTGGCAGCAAATACATCTCTGCCTTCGCACTGAAATTGACGTTATTTGTCCAGAAGTCTTTTTGGTTGGTTAATCCAGATCCATTAAAGAGTCCTGCCCGTATGTTGACAGGAACGACCCCAAGATGGAACTGTGTACTCACCTCAGCTCCCACGTCCCGGACATTACCGACCTGCTTCGCGATGAATGAGCGATTAGCAAAATACTGTTGCGACGGTGAACGATGGGCGTCGATGGTAAAAGGCACTCTCTCTTGGCCTATCGTAAACTGGAATCCATTCCCCGGCTTGATCCTGGTATAAGCATCCAGCATCTTGATCGTGCCTTCATCACAGAGGTCAATCTCCGCCTTGTATGATATGACAGGAGAAAGATTCCCAGTTATGTCCACGCGAGCGGTTCTCACTTCAAACCTCCCCTTCTTGTCATCAGGCTGATATTCGTACTTGCCCCGCAAGGTTCCGTGGACCTGTGGCGTTTTATCTACTTCCCCACCATTTGAGTTCTGAGCTTGTCCTGTCATCAGGACAGCCAAGAAAAGGATTGTAACCCCTATTCTTATCTTTATCTTACCCATACAAACATTTTTCTGCAAATATCAGTATTGCATATTACAAAGCGTTTACAATCAGTTCACAATATGATGATATAACAAGCCTGTAACACAAACGTCACACGAATGTCATACATAAATCATTATCTTCTTCTTACTTCTATGTAACTTTGTAGCGAAAAAACAAAGCACTCAATTATGAAAAAAGGTAAAAAGGAAATTATTGAAATTCTCAAAACAACCACGAAGAAGGAAAGTAAATTTGAGAACCTGGTCCTGAACCTGGCACTTCAGAAGATGACCAGCGATAAGTTCGAATTTGATGGCAAGGCTGTATATACAGCAGACAAGTCCACCATTGTTTACTGTATTCAAGACGAAGAGGAACTTCATATTCCTCAAGAGACAAAGACAATCGGACGAATGGCATTTACGCAACACCAACATTTGAAAAACATTGTGATCCCGGAAGGTGTTGAAAAGATTGAGCGGGAGGCATTTTTCGATTGTGACCAGTTGCAGAGCGTAGTTTTCCCTGCCAGTCTGAATGGCATTTACGGTTTTAGCTTCTCAGATTGTGATGAGCTGAAGAAGGTCACATTCAAAAGCGTTCCAGAACATATCGGGCGGCGTTCTTTCTCTGATTGCGATTCTTTGCGTGAGATCCACGTACCTGCCGGAACCGCGGACGTTTTCCGCAAGGCACTGCGTTTGACGGAGGATCCAGACATATTAGTGATTGAAGATGAAGAAGTAAAAGGAGATGATAAGTGATCAAATTGAAAAGAAATACTATGTAGAGCGCGATGTCAGTTGGATGTATTTCAACCATCGCATTCTCACAGAGGCTGAGAAGGAAGAGGTTCCACTTTTGGAACGTCTGTCCTTTCTTGGTATTTACTCCAACAACCTTGATGAATTCTTTCGGGTACGCGTTGCTTCCCTCACCCGAATCGTGGAAGACGACCATATCCATAAAAAAGAAATAGGAAAGATCAAGAAGACCCTGAAAACCATTAACCATCTGAATGTCTCTTATTCAAAGGAATATACAGCTGCCACCGCAGAGGTGTTTGCCAAGTTGAGGGAGCATGGTATCCGTATGCTCAACGAGACGCAGGTGAATGAAGAGCAGAAAGAATGGCTACGCAACTATTTCTATATGAACCTCAACGGTTCCACCAACCCGATATGGCTATCTGCCATTGATGATATCAGTATCCTGGAAGATAACCGCATCTACTTGGTTGTCAAGTTAATCGAGGTGGAAAAAGCGAAGGTCAAGTATGCCATGGTGAAAGTTCCGGATCGGATTTATGGGCGCTTTATCCGAATTCCACAAAGCGATGGATTTGACAATGTCATGTATTTAGATGATATCGTCAGGTTTTGCCTGCCGCTCATCTTCGTTGGGGGACCAGCATGTAAGTTTGAGGCCTACTCTTTCAAATTTACCAAGGACGCAGAGATGGACATTGAAAATGATTCCGATTACTCGACCATGGAGAAGATCGCGCAAGGTGTTCACTCCAGGAGGAAGGGGGATCCTGTGCGTGTCATCTACGATAAAGACATGCCCAAGGATATGCAGAGGAGGATCATGAAACGTCTCAATGTCAAAGAGCTGGATACTTTGCTTGCAACGGGGCGATACCAGAATCATAAGGACTTAATGAAGTTTCCGGATTGTGGTCATGGAGAACTCAAATATAAGCCTTGGCAAAGGATCATGAAACCGGAGTTCCTCGCTCAGGAAAGCATCCTTGACAAGATCAGGGAGAAAGACCGCTTCATCCATGTACCCTACCATAGCTTTGATGGATACATCCGCGTATTGCAGGAAGCTACCTTGCGACCCGAAGTGAAGTCTATCAAGACAACCTTATATCGTCTGGCGAAAGACTCTAAGGTAGTCAAGAGCCTGATTTGTGCAGCCAGGAATGGAAAGAAGGTGACTGCCGTTGTTGAACTCCTTGCCCGCTTTGATGAGGAAAGCAACATTATGTGGAGTAAACGGATGCAGGAGGAAGGCGTCAACGTGATCTTTGGCGTTGAGGGACTGAAAATCCATTCCAAGCTGTTGCTGATCGAGTCGAAGAAAGGCAATATCGCCTGTATCGGCACTGGGAATTTCCATGAAGGAAATGCCAAGACGTATACAGATTACCTGATGATGACAGCACGTCCACGGATCGTCAAAGAAGTAGAAAAGGTCTTCTTATTTATCGACCGTCCATTCACGCAAGTCCGTTTCCGGGAACTATTGGTTTCTCCCAATGCCATGAAATCCCGCGTCCTCAATATGATTGCCAATGAAATCAAGAATGCCAAAGGAGGAAAAGAGGCCTGGATCAAGATAAAGATTAACCATATCACAGACCCAGACTTGGTAAATGCGCTCTATGCGGCATCCATGGCAGGAGTGAAAGTTGATATCCTGATTCGTGGCAACTGTTCCTTAGTGCCTGGTGTGCGTGGTATCAGCGACCATATCAGGTGCGTGGGCATCATCGACCGTTACCTGGAACATGCCCGCATCCTTATCTTCTCCAATGGTGGGGATACACGGTATTATTTGGGATCTGCCGACTGGATGCCACGTAATCTCATCAACCGCATAGAAGTCATGACACCGGTTTACGACGAGGATATCCAACAAGACCTACTGAGAACTGTCGACTATGGCTTGCGTGATACGACCAATGGGCACCTCGTTGATGGGCGAGGCACTGATCCCATCCAGCAGGGAGCGCCTTTCCGCTCTCAAGAACAACTTTATAATGCATATCTAAATGAAAGTCAAGAATCTTGCAGCCATTGACATAGGCTCCAATGGAGCCCGTTTATTGATCAAGCGATTCAACCCGGAAGCCCCAGAAGGCATGAAAGTAAGGCGCATTACCTATATCCGTGTCCCGCTACGATTAGGAAAAGATGTATTCACATTGGGCAAGGTATCGAAGGACCGGTACCGGATGATGCTTCACATGCTCCGGGGATTCAAGGAATTCATGAAGCTCAACCATGTGGAGGGGTATCGGGCATGTGCCACCAGTGCCATGCGAGATGCCGAGAATGGGCAAAAGGTGATGAAGAAAATCCATAAGCAAACAGGCATCCGACTGGAAATCATCCCTGGAGAAGAGGAAGCCAAGTTGTTAGCGAATAATATCTTGGAAGCGGGGGATAGCAACCACACCATCTGCTACTGCGACGTGGGTGGTGGATCGACCGAGATATCCATCTTACACAACGGGCAATTAGTTGACAGCCACAGCTATAATTGTGGTACCCTTCGTATGCTGAGCGGTAAGGTGAACGCGGAAACATTG
>ULNB01020402.1_pt1 | contig 10260 bp, 7 predicted proteins | sample 1951811 | NCBI WGS metagenome assembly ULNB01 (sample SAMEA4835566, study PRJEB28245) | human gut metagenome | biome: gut microbiome; material: fecal sample | place: Denmark | collected 2008
TTTCGCCGAAGATCACCGTAAAAACGGTGCATTCTGCCGGGGCGATGTGGGCATCGACCCCGACAACCAGCCGTGTGGACACTTACGGATTCGCCGCAGATTTCTGAAAAAAGCACTGCATCCCGCAGGCGGACAGAGTCGTCCGCTCCTACGAACCGACCTTCTGCAAAACAGGCCTTTTAACGAAACAACAGCCGCTCCCGGAGTGAACCGGGAACGGCTGGTTTTATGTCTTTATCGCAGTGTCACGCCGAGGTCGTTTTTGAGCTTTTCCAGAACGGCGTTCGTGACACCGGTGGTGTCCTCGTCGGTGAGCGTGCGGTCGTCCGCGCGCAGCTCAAGGCTGAACGCAACGCTCTTCTTGCCCGGTGCAATGCCGGGGCCGCGGTAGATATCAAACAGCTGGATGGAGCGCAGCAGCTTGCCGCCCGCCTTCTTGATGCAGGCTTCGAGCATACCGACGGTCATCGCCTCGTCGCACACCAGCGCCAGATCGCGGCTGACGGTCGGGAACTTGGGCAGGCTGTGGAACACACGTTCCGGTGCAAGCGCAGCCTGCAGGCCGGTGAAGTCCAGCTCCGCGACGTAGACCTCGCCGTCGATGCCGTAGCCCTCCGCGACCAGCGGGTGGATCTGACCGATCACGCCGAGCTTTTTGCCGTCGATGATAATATCGGCGCAGCGGCCCGGATGATAGCTCGGATTCTTCGTGTCGGCGATATACGCCGCCGGATGCACGTTCAGCTGTTCGAGCAGCGCGTCGATCTCGCCCTTGAGCGTGAAGAAATTCTCATGCTCGCCATACGTACCGAAGATCATGCGCTTCGGCTCGTCCGGCAGCTTCTGGCCCTCGACCGGCAGATAGATCTTGCCGATCTCATAGAGCTTGACGCCCTTGTTCTTGAACGCATAGTTGCGGGAGAGGATATCCAGCATACTCGGCAGAATGACCGTGCGCATGATGGAGGTATCCTCGCCGAGCGGATTGACGAGCTTGACCGTTTTGCGCAGCGGGCTGTCCGCCGGAAGGCGGATGGCGTCGAACGAGGACGGGGAGACGAAGGAATACGTGATGATCTCGCTGTAGCCCAGCGCTCTTGCCACCGCACCAGCGGCGTTTTCCAGCTTCTGCTCGTCGGAATAGCCGCCCATGGTGGTCGCGCCGCGCATGAGGGTGGTTTCAATGTTGTTGTAGCCGTAATACCGGGCGACTTCCTCCGCGATATCGGCCATCACGCGCAGATCGGGCCGCCAGGACGGGACCTGGATCATGCCGTCCACGACGGGAACTTCCTCGCGGCGCAGATACTCGATCATATCCGCCTCGGAGATATCCGTGCCGAGCAGCGCGTTGATGCGCTCCGGCTCGAGCTTGACCGTGACGGGCTGCGGAACATAGTTCAGCACGTCGATCATGCCGTCCATGACCTCGCCTGCGCCAAGCAGCTCGACCAGCTCACACGCACGGTTGACGGCGGGGACGGTCAGCATCGGGTCAATGTCCTTTTCAAACTTTGCGGACGCGTCCGTGCGCATACCGAGCGCCAGCGCCGTCTTGCGGATAGAGGAACCGAGGAAGTTCGCGGATTCGAAGACCACGTCGACCGTATCGTCCACGATCTCGCTGTTTTCGCCGCCCATCACGCCCGCAAGGCCGACCGGCTTCGTCTCGTCGGCGATGACGAGCATATCCGGCTGAAGCGTGCGAACATTGCCGTCCAGCGTCGTGAGCGTCTTGTCCTCGCCCGCACGGCGGACGACGATTTTGCCGCCCTTGACATAGCGGTAGTCAAATGCGTGCATCGGCTGGCCGTATTCGACCATGACATAATTTGTGATATCAACGATATTGTTGATTGGGCGGATGCCCGCCGAACGCAGACGCTGGCGCATCCACTTGGGGCTGGGCGCGATCTTGACATTGCGCACCATACGAGCTGTGTAGCGCGGGCACAGGTCGTCCGCCTGCACATCAACATCAAGCAAATCGCAGAGATTTCCTTCTGCGCCGCCCTTGACAACCGGCTCATGGTGCTTCATCGGCACATTGAATGCGGCAGCCGTCTCACGGGCAAGGCCAATGAGCGAATAGCAGTCCGGGCGGTTGTTCGTGATCTCGAATTCGACGATGGAATCATCGTTGCCGATGACGACGTTCATATCCTCGCCGACCTCGCAGCCCTCGTCGTTCAGAATCCAGATGCCGTCGGCATACGCCTCCGGGCAGTCATGCTCGGTCAGGCCAAGCTCCTTGTAGGAGCACAGCATACCACAGGACTCCACGCCTCGCAGCTTGCCCTTCGTGATGTGGATGCCGCCGGGCAGGTACGAATTGTGCTGCGCGACCGGAACCAGATCGCCCTCGTGCACATTCTGTGCGCCCGTGACGATCTGCACCGGCTCACCGGAGCCGCAGTCGACCATGCAGACCCACATATGGTCGGAGTTTTCATGCTTTTTCATCGACAGGACCTTGCCGACGACGACGTTTTTGATCTCCGCGTCCATGCGCTCGGTCGTCTCGACCTTCTGACCGGCGAGGGTCATGACGGAGTCGTATTCTTTATCCGTAGCCGTGATATCAACGAATTCACGGAGCCATTTTCTCGAAATATTCATGTCGTACCCTCCTTAGAACTGAGACAGGAAGCGAATGTCGTTTTCGAAGATCATGCGCATATCGCTGATCTTGAACCGGCGCATGGCCATACGCTCAAGGCCGATGCCGAAGGCAAAGCCGGAGTAGATTTCCGGGTCAATATCGCAGCCGGCCAGTACCTTCGGGTGCACCATACCGGCACCCAGCAGCTCGATCCAGCCCTCGCCCTTGCAGGTCGAGCAGCCCTTGCCGCGGCAGTTGAAGCACTGCACGTCGACCTCACAGCTCGGCTCGGTGAACGGGAAGTGGTGCGGGCGGAAGCGGACAACGGAATCTTGGCCGTACATGGCCTTGATGAGCGTCTCAAGCGTGCCCTTGAGATCGGCCATCGTGATCCCCTTGTCGATGACAAGGCCCTCGATCTGGTGGAACATGGGGGAGTGCGTCGCGTCGACCTCGTCCTTGCGATACACGCGGCCGGGGGCCAGAATGCGGATCGGCGGCTGGCCGATTGCTTCCATGGCGCGAATCTGCATGGGGCTGGTCTGCGTGCGCAGGAGGACTTCTTCGTCATCTGTCACATAGAACGTGTCGCTGCGGTCACGGGAGGGGTGATTCTCCGCAATGTTCAGCTTGGTGAAGTTATAGTCGGCAAGTTCAACCTCGGGGCCGTCAAGAATTTTGAAGCCCATGGAGATAAAAATATCCTTGGCCTCGTCGAGCGCCTTGTTCATCGGATGCCGGTGACCCAGCTGGACAGGGGTTCCGGGGATGGTCACGTCGATGGCCTCGGCCTCCAGTCTGGCCTCCATGGCCTTCTCCTTCAGCTCGGCGCGGACGGTTTCGATTTTTTCCTCAATGGCGGCGCGAACATTGTTCGCGGCCTGACCCATGACGGGGCGCTCCTCTGCGGACAGCTTGCCCATCGTCTTCAAAACGCCGGTCAGCTCGCCCTTCTTGCCGAGAAAGCGCACGCGCAGCGCGTCCAGCTCCCCGGCGTCCTTGACGCTTTCCAGCGCGCCGAGCGCTTCCTGCCGGATTTTTTCGAGTTGTTCCTTCATAAACGAATGCTCCTTTTCGTGATAATACAAAAAAATAAGCCCTCCGCCCGGAATCGGGACGAAAGACCATGCTTCCGCGGTACCACCCGCTGTTCGCAGAAAAATCTGCGCTGCTTTCTGCCCGGTAACGGCGGCAATAACCGGCGCGTCCTAGTAGGGGAGCGACCCCGTTCAAACGGCAGCTCACGAGAGAAAGCCCTGCAGCCCAACCGGGAGGCGGCTTCCAGCAAAACCCGCCCTCTCTGTACCCGGCCCTATCGGACAGGACAGCTCGATCCTCGCTTTTTCCAGATATCAGATGCATTTTAGCACAACAACCGCCGTTTGGCAACAGCTTTTTCGGAAAAAGCACAGAAAACCCGGCGGCTGCGCGCCGCCGGGAGAAATTTCTTATTGCAGTCCCTTGCCCGCTTTGACCTTGTCGAATTCCACCTCGATCTGTGCGTCAGGCTCTGCCGTGAGCAGGGAGACGGCGACGATCACGATCACGCTGAAGACGAACGCGGGCAGCAGCTCGTAGATGCCGAACATCCCGCCGAGGGGCTTCAGAACGAGCTTCCAGAAGAAGACCATCGCGCCGCCCGCGACCATACCCGCGATTGCGCCCTGATATGTCGTGCGCTTCCAGAACAGGCACAGGAGCATCAGCGGGCCGAAGGCCGCGCCGAAGCCCGCCCACGCGAACGACGTGATGCCGAAGATGGTCGAGTTGGAGTTCCAGGCGATCGCCATGGCGACGATGGTGATGAGCACCAGCGTGATGCGCGAGCACCACATGACCTGCTTCTCCGTCGCATCCTTCTTGAACACGCCGCGATACAGGTTCTGGCTGACGGCGCTGGCCGAGATCAGCAGATACGAATCAGAGGACGAGATCGCCGCGGCCAGCACGCCCGCGCAGGCGAAGCCCGCGAGGATCGGCGGCAGATAGGACGTCGCCGCGTCAATGAAGATATTTTCCGCATCGTTGTTGGACAGATAATCAAGCCCCGCGACGCTGCGGCCCACGACGCCGATGAACACGGCGGCGGCCATCGAGATCACGACCCAGATGATCGCCACGCGGCGGGAGCGGCCCAGCTCATGCTCGGAGCGGATGCCCATGAACCGCAGCAGCACCTGCGGCATACCGAAATAGCCAAGACCCCACGCAAGGCAGGACGCGATAGACAGCGCACCGTAGGGACGGCTTGCGCCGAAGACGTTGACCTCTGTGGTCGAGGGCGTCGCCGTGCGCACCATGGAGAAGAAGCCGTCAATGCTCTTCGCGTTTTCGATGACTGTGTTCAGTCCACCTGCGGAAACGACCGACAGGATCAGGATCAGCACCAGCACCGTGACCATCACAACGCCCTGCATGAAATCGGACGCGCTCTCGGCCAGATATCCGCCGAGGAACGTGTAGGCCAGCACGAACACGGCAGCGACGATCATCATGCCGCCGTAGGAGAAGCCGAACAGATTTGCGAACAGCTTGCCGCACGTGGACAGGCACTGCGCCGCGTAGACGCTGAAGAAAATGATGATAATGAGCGAGCAGATCGTCATGATGATCTTTTTCTTCTCATGGAAACGGTTCGAGAAGAAGTCCGGCAGCGTGAATGCGTTCACGGCGATGGAATACCGGCGCAGCCGCTTCGAAACGATCAGGAAGTTGAGGTACGTGCCGATGGCAAGCCCGATGCACGTCCAGCCCGCGTCCGCAAGGCCCGTCCAATACGCAAGGCCGGGCAGGCCCATCAGCAGATAGCCGGACATATCGGACGCCTCCGCGCTGAACGCCGTGACCCACGGACCGAGGCTGCGTCCGCCGAGAAAATACGACTCGGCGTCCTTATTCGCGCGTCCGGCAAAATAAATGCCGATGCCGACGACAGCGGCCATATACAAAATCATGGCCAGCAGATGCTGCAGATTTGCTCCACTCATAACGCATTTCTCCGTTTCTTTCTCTTGACACATTACAAATATTCATGTATAATATCAAGGAACTTCATAATATGCGCGTATGATAACACGTTAAAGTGAAAAAAGCAAGAGGTTTTTCAGTATGGATACGAAAAAATATGAGGCTTTTGAAAAAACAGTGGAGCTGCAGTCTCTGACAAAGGCCGCGCAGGAGCTGGGCCTTACGCAGTCCGGCGTCAGCCATATGCTCTCCGCCATCGAGGCGGAGCTTCAGCTGCCGCTTTTGAAGCGCACGCGCACCGGCGCACGCCTCACGCCGGAGGGCGAGCAGATGATGCCCTATATTCACGAGATCGTGCGGCAGGAAAGGCTGCTGCGGCAGGCGGCGGAACGCCTGCATACGCTCGTTACTGGCAAGATCCGCATCGGCACGTTCACCAGCGTCGCCACGCACTGGCTGCCCGCCATGATGATGCAGTTCCAGAAGGAGCACCCGCAGGTGGATTTCCAGCTTTTCAACGGCGACTATCATGATATCGACACCTGGCTCGGCGACGGCAGCGTCGATCTTGCGTTTACAACGCTTCCCGCCCGTCCTGGCTGCCGCTGCACACCGTTGTACGAGGATGCGCTGGCCGCCGTCCTGCCGAAGGGGCACCCATTGGGGCAAAGTCCGGTCTGCCGGGTCGAGGAGCTGGCAAAGGAGCCGTTTATTTCGCTCCTGGAATCCTCCAATCATGACGTGCGCCGTGCGTTTCATGCAGTCAAGGCCCGGCCAAACATCCGCTTTGAGACGAAGGATGATTATGCCGTTATCGCCATGGTCCGGCAGGGACTGGGCGTGAGCATCATGCCGTCCCTGCTGCTGCGCGGCAACACAGACGGCGTGGAGATCCGCCCCATCGACCCGCCCGCCAGCCGCACCATTGCTCTTGCCGCTGCGACCGATGCCCCTGCCGCCACCCGCTTCGCAGACTTCGCAGTCCACTGGGTCAGAGAGAACACATAAAAAACCGGGCCGCTGCGGATTTGCAGCGGCCCGGAGCATTTATTTCCGGCTCAGTCGGGCTTCCATATAGTTGTGCGCGGCAGTTTCAAATTCGTCGGTAAGGGGCGGAAGCTCCACTTTGCCATATTTGCGCTCGAGCGCAAGCTTGAGGATCAGATCGGCCAGCTTCGGGTTTTTGGGCAGCAGACAGCCGTGGGAATAGGACGCGAAGACGTTTTTGTAGCGTGCGCCCTCCGTCCCGTCCTCGCCGTTGTTGCCGTATCCCTCGAGGACTTTGCCGAGCGGCTTCACGCCGGAGCCGAGATACGTCTTGCCGGAGTGGTTTTCAAAGCCGACAATTTTACAGTCCGCCTCGTCGCACGTGAACATATAATTGCCGATCATACGCTGCTCGGAGCCGACGGTGTAAAGATCGAGCGCGCCGGTAAAGTCGCACTGCTTGCCGTCCCAGGTCTTGTAATACTGGCCCAGCATCTGATACCCGCCGCAGATGGCGAGCACGGGCACGCCGTCCTCGATGGCGGCTTTCAGCTCTGCCGTCTTTTCGCCCTTCAGATCGTGCATCAGGATCTCCTGCTCAAAGTCCTGTCCGCCGCCGATGAAGAGCAGATCGCAGTCCTTCGCGGCAAGTTTCACCCCGATGGGGACCGGGACAATGTTTGCCTGCATCCCGCGCCATTCCAGCCGCCGCTGCATACACAGGACATTTCCGCGGTCGCCGTAGAGGTTCAGAACGTCGGGATATAAATGATAGATGTTCAGTTCCATAGCTTACTCCCAGAATTGCTTGTAGCCATACGTTTTGCTGATCGTGCCGCGCAGAGCCAGCATGGCCGTGTACGTCGGCATGACGAAGACCGGCAGCTTATGCGCCGTCGCCTCCTCCATCAGCGCGCCGTAGTCCTTCTGCACGTGCAGCTTTTCCTTCGGGAATCCGGCGTAGAGGAAGCGCAGGGCCATATCCTCCGCACGCGTGCCGGACAGATAGACCTCACGGAGCGTATCGCCCATATCCGTCAGACGTTCAAAGGCCACGTCCCAGATCCAGCTGACGTCGCGGCCGTCCTGCGTCCGGTCGTTGAGACAGGCGGCAAAGACAAACGGCTCGGTCCGCTGCGTCAGGAAGCTCAGCACCTGGTTGCAGCCCGCCGGATTCTTGATCAAAATCATGCGCACGTCCGTGCCATTGATCTCGAATTTCTCCATGCGCCCAAAGCCGCAGGCAAAGCGGGACAGCGACTGCGCCGCCTTCGGAAGCTCCAGCCCCATGGCCTTTGCTGCCGCCATGGCCGCGCAGGCGTTATAAATATTGTATCCGCCCGGCAGATTGACCGTTGCGGGGATCTCCGTTTCGCCGTCGCGGAAGACGACCTCGGAGCGCTCCTCGTCGCTCAGAATGACCTTGCTGACGCAGATATCCGGCTTCGGACGGGCATAGCCGCAGCGCGGGCAGCGGTAGCCGCCCAGATGGCCGTATGTCACAAAGTCGTATTGATATTCGCTCTTGCACTTGATGCAGTACGGCGCGTCGGAGAGGTCCGAAACCTGCTCCTCATAGAGCGGCGTGCTGATGCCGTAGAAAATAACGGGGTTCGGCACGTCGTCGTGCAGGCTGGTAATGAGCGAATCGTCCGCGTTCAGGCACAGAACGGCGTTCGGACTGTTCTGCGCGCCGACGCGCAGCTTGCTGAGCGTATGCGTGACCTCGCCGTAGCGGTCGAGCTGGTCGCGGAAGACGTTCGTGTAGACGATCACCTTCGCGTCGACATATTTGCTGATGAATTTCAGCGCCGCCTCGTCCGACTCAATGAGCGCGTGCGAATATCTGCAACGGCCCGTGAGCGTGGAGTGGACGGCGAATTCCGCCGTGACGCCGGACAGGAGGTTTGCGCCGGATTTATTTGCAAAGTAAGAGATTCCAGCGTCCTGCCACGACTGCTCGATCATGCGCGAGGTCGTGGTCTTGCCGTTGGTGCCCGTGACGATCACGGTCGTCACGTTCCTTGCAAGTTCACCCAGCAGATTCGGGCAGAGCTTGAGCGCCACGCGCCCGGGAAAATCCGTGCCGCCTCTGCCCAGCAGGCGGATCAGGGCCCGGCAGAGCTTGCAGGCAAGCACTGCGGTCATCACTCGTAACTTCATATCACACTTATATCATATTTTTTCGCAAAACTCAACTGGTTACGAAAGATTTACAAAATTGTGCTTGTAATGGTTGTCATAATCTGATATAATGCAGTCGAATTGTCTCGAAAATGTGCCGTTCCGGTCCGGGAACGGAAAAAAGGAGTCTGTAAACCATGCGAAAGGCAAGAAAACCGCTGTGCCTGCTGCTGTGCGCCGTGCTGCTTCTGTCCATGAGCGCGGCCGCGCTCGGCGCGAACAACAACTACAGCAGCTGGTTCCAAACAAACTATGACGAGATCAACAAGCTCGGCCTGATGCCCGCGTCCTTTAACGGCCTTGATCTGACCAAGAACATCACGCGCGGCGAGATGTGCGAGCTGGCCGTCTACGCATTCGAAAAGGCCACCGGCAACGATATCGATATGTCGAACGAAACGTTCACCGGCTTTACGGATACGTCGAATGAGAATATTGTCAAGGCCCATCTGTACGGCATCGTCAACGGCTATGAGGACGGCTCGTTCCGCCCGAAGCAGCTGCTGACGCGGCAGGAATTCTTCAAGCTCATCGAGAATTTCTGCACGGCGGCTGCGTTCTCCCCCAAGGCGAAAGACGGCGTGCTGAACGGCTTTGCCGACGCCGGATCGATCTCCGCATGGGCGAAGGAGGCCGCGCAGATCTGCGTGAGCTATTCCTACGTGCAGGGCACGAAGCTTGGAAACGGCACGTATCTGAACCCCAAGGACAACGCCAGCCGGCAGGAAGCCATGACGATGTTCCTGCGCTGCTATAAGACCATCCAGTGGTTCTACGATGAAAACGTCAAGAGCGCGACGGTCGTTGTTGACCAGATCAATCTGAACGTCACCGTCACGAGCATCAGCAAGACCATGTACGTCTGCCAGACGGGTTATATCAACGTCCGCGATTCCTGGACGACCGGCAGCACGAAGGTCGGCGAGCTGAGCTACAACGCCGCCGTCACCGTCACCGGCATCACGACTACGACCTCCGACGGCCACCAGTGGTACCGCATCAAATATAACGGCATTACGGCCTATGTCCGCGCAGACCTGCTCGCCGATAAGAAGGACAGCACCGTCACGCCGGGCAGCGGCTCCGGCTCCGGCAGCGGCGGCACCGTCTCCGGCTCCGGCACAGCCAGCGAGATCGCGAACTTCGCCATGGGCTTCGTCGGCTACAGCTACGTCTGGGGCGGCTCAAGCCCGTCGACCGGCTTTGACTGCTCCGGCCTCATGTACTATGTCCTGACGCAGTACGGCTACTCCATGAAGCGCGTCGCCAACGACCAGATGACGCAGGGCACCTACGTTTCCCGCAGCGACCTGCAGGTCGGCGACCTCGTCTTCTTCGGCTACAGCGGCTACGCGAACCACGTCGGTATGTACATCGGCGGCGGCAACTTCGTCCACGCCTCCACGCCGTCCACGGGCGTCCGCGTCAACTCGCTTGACGAATCGTATTACAAGACCCGCTTCCTTTGCGGGCGGCGCATTATCTGATCGAATCACGATATACCGGCCCCCGGCCGCTCC
>ULNB01013024.1_pt1 | contig 10251 bp, 8 predicted proteins | sample 1951811 | NCBI WGS metagenome assembly ULNB01 (sample SAMEA4835566, study PRJEB28245) | human gut metagenome | biome: gut microbiome; material: fecal sample | place: Denmark | collected 2008
CGTCTTCTTCTTGACAATATTCTTTTCAAATTGATCATAAGTGATGGCACAATTGACATACCAATGAGTAATGATGCCATTATATCCTTGAGAACGCAAGAATGGGCCCTCATTATATTTTGTTACAAATGGCTTTTCCCCCGGATTATTATGAACCATATCCATAATATACTTTAAGCCATTCTGTGCCTGCATAGGATAGAAGGTGAATAGGCTTAAACAGGAAAGTAAGATGAACTTAAAGAATTTTATCATATGCATTATTGTTAAATATGTTTATATGGGCATACCCATATAAACATATAAGTTGTTAATAACCAGGATTCTGTTCAAGTATTGCTCCGTAATTTCTTTCTATTTCAGAGAACGGAATCGGCCAAAGATTATTCTTTTCTGACATATTCCTAACCAAAGGATTTTTAGCGATTTCAACGGTTCTGCGATATACTTGACCCAGTCTCCCCAATGTTAATCTTCTCTTTTCTTCAATGCCAAGTTCTCTCATTCTCTCATCAAGAATATAATCTATAGTTACTTCACTTGCAGTACAAAGTTTAGCATTTGCGCGTGCTCGAATAATATTAATATCGTCTGCCGCTTTCTGCTTTTCTCCAAGTCCAAGAGAAGCCTCTGCTCGTATCAGATAAGTCTCTGCTAAACGCATAAAATACTGATCAGTATAGGTAAAACCAGCATTACCACTAAGTTCACCCGTAGCTTTGTTAACAAACAACGCGTCTGGATGTTGCCCTGGGGTTGTACACTTTGTTGAATATGCATACCATTCTCGGGTAGGGACTGTAATACCTGAAGGTGGGTCTTCTGTGTTGAGAATTTGGCCAAAGAACTTAGACTTTGGGTTATCCGATTTGAACTTCCTAACAATATTGAAGTTCGAATTTCTCATATCATTCCAATCACTTTGCTCCCAAATAGTATTTGAGAAATACTTTGTAGGAATACCCCATCCAACACCCCGACCTCCAGACTCAAATGTCGAGAATGGCCATAAAAATGGCGATGTCGTTTCTCCTTCTATTCGCAAATCTCGAACTAAAGGTGCCATTACTCGCTCCTGTTTATACCCGCTTCCATAAACACTCTTAACATCATTATCACCACCAATGACCCCAGTTTCATACTGTATTACCCAAATTCCCTCCGTGTTACCAGAAGAACGATTCTGATTGTTTTTTCTAAACAAATCATAAAACACATCTCCAGGTTCGTCTTTGACTGACCCAAAGCGTTCATGCATTAAATGCAACTTACTATTGTTTATTACCTTGCTTGCAGAATCATAAGCATCTTTAAATTCACCTTTAGCCAACTGCACTTCTGCTAGTAAATGATAAGCTGCAGGCTGTGAAATTTCCCCATCTTTAACCGCATCGATATCTGGAAGATTGTTTACAGCAAAAGACAAATCACTTATACATAGTTCCAAGACTTCATCTTTGGAAGCTCGTACATAATCCTTGCGCGGAGTAGACACCTCGTTAAGCTCAATTGGTACACCGCCATAAAGATATGCAAGTGTTCGATAAGATAAAGCTCTGAAAAACTTCGCTTTTGCTTCAATCAGCTTTCTGTCAGTTTCTAATACTTTTGAACTGGGTAACCTGCTAATGATAGTATTGCTTTCTGCAATCATCTTGTACAAATTATTCCAATGAGAATTTAAATAAGTATTATTAGGATTACAGGTGTTTGCAAAGTCATTAAAACGCTGTGCGCCTTGGATTTGCCCATCATATACCAGATCTGTACCGAATACATAATCAAAGGTTTGCTGTTCACTACCAGAATAAAATTCTGAACGAACCATATTGTATAGATTCGTTATTGATAACTCAAAGTCATTTTTTGTAGTAAAAGAATTACTACTACTTTTAAAATCAAGTGCATCTTCTTTTAGAAAATCTGAACAAGAAGTTGTCATGAATATGATTAGGAAAGCGCAGAGGCTCCTTATTGTTGATATAAAACTACTCATAATAATAGAATTTAGAATGTTACATTAAAACCAATCGAAATTGACCCCATCACTGGATATGCATTTACTAGACCGTCTCCTGTCTCTGGATCCCAACCTTTCCAGCTTGTTAAAGTTAGCAAATTCTTCCCGGAAAGGGAAACTGCCAACTCTTGCAAGCCAATTTTTTTAACGAAAGCAGGAGAAAAGTTATAGGACAAGCTGATATCTTGAAGTCTAACAAAGCTACGTTTTTTCCAATAACTAGGTTGTACACTGGGAACTCTGATAGGTGCTCTGTATTCTGCATTCTGATGATCCGGTCTCCAATAATCAATTTCTTCAAACATATTATTTTTTATAAAATTGTCTCCAGAGTTATTGCCAAGATTTGCCAGTGCATTGTTGGCTCCTAAATAAGAGTTGTGGCCACCGACGACAGAGTTAAAAAGGGTTGAAAGTACAAAGCCTTTATACTTGAGTATATTCATAATACTCATTCTAAATGAAGGATCTTTGGAACCTATAATCTTTCTATCATTAGACGCATCAATCTTGCCATCGTTATTAAGATCCTCAATCTTTTCACAACCAACGTAGGTTCCTGATGGTATCAAACCATTTTTTTCGTCTTCTGTAGTCCACAAGCCGATAATGTTATAATCATAAATTGCATTTATAGATTTACCGACAAACAAGCCGCTTGCAGGAAGATCATCCTCCTTTCCATCCCCATTTAGATCCCCTAGTAATTTGACGATCTTATTTCTATTTTTAGAAAAATTCACACCTATATTCCAATTAAAATCTTTATTTGAAATAATATCTGCATTGAAGGCAATTTCAACTCCTTTATTATTGATCTTACCAATATTCGAGATAATACTGTTGAAACCTGTAATACTCGGGATATTTACATTCCAAAGAAGATTTCGGGTATTCATATTATAATAGTCAAAGTTAATGTGCACCCTATTTTCAAAGAGAGAAATGTCAAATCCATAGTTCATTCCTTGAGTTGACTCCCATTTTAATTCAGAAGGCATAGAAGAAACATATTGGGCATAAGACGTACTTGCACCATCTCCAAACACATAACTTGAGCTTCCCATACGAGACAATGAAGAATATCTATTTGTAAGGTTACCATTAGAGCCATAAGATATTCTTATTTTTAGACTTTGTATAATAGGCATATTAAAGAACTTTTCGTTTGATATAATCCAGCCAATGGCAAATGATGGGAATAACCCATATTTGTGCTTTTCTGAAAATCCAGAGAAGCCATCTCTTCTAAGTGTAGTAGTGACAAGATATTTATCATCGTAATTATAATTTATTCGCCCCATCTGATACATATATTGTTCTTTCCAAGCATCTGAACCAATTTTCTGTATTATTGCCTGCTCTAAGCTATTATAACTTAACGTAAGGTCAGTATATTGTTCACCACTAGCAGAAGTATATTCATATTTTTGAGATCTTAACCCCCAAACCGCAGTAAGATCCAAATGGTGCTTATCAAAGAAGACCTTTTTGTAGGAGAGTATATGGTCTATCGTATAATCATATGTGGAACTATTATTCTTATATGCATTACCTTTATGATTGGCACCCCAAACATTAGAATAAAAATGTTGATTCCATTTATAATTATTTCCCCAATTGACCCGATAATTCAATCCTTTTACAAAAGGTATATCAATAGAAGCATAGGCTATGCCAGAAAGAGAGTTTTGAAAATCCTTATCTTTTGCATCCAAGATGACGAATGGATTAGGCAGTGTCCCATTGGGAATGTAGATGAGATTACCAGACTCATCGTAAGGAACATTAAGAGGGCTATAGAGATATAAATCATTAAGAGAAGGGGCAGCTCCAGAATAATTCATAAAAGAACCGAATGAGCGCGTTCCTATTGTAAGCCAATTAAGGACCTTAGTTTCAAGATTTATTCTCACGCTTTTCCTGTCAAAGGAGTCATTGATCAGCCATCCTTCTTGCTTCGTATATCCTCCTGATATGTAATAATTAGTTTTCTCTGAAGAGTTACTCAAGCTTACTTGGTAATTCATAAAGTAACTATTCTGGGTACCATGATCAAGCCAATCATAATCTGTCCCATTATTGTATCCATCAATCTGAGTTGCTTCTATCTTACTTGCTAGGTCGAAATCTGGATTAATAAAGTAAGTACCATCTGGATTCTGTATATACCCACCTTGATTCCAATAATAATCGTAGATAGAACGAAGTTTCTGTTCCCTGTCTTTGGGATGCAATCGTTTTGAAGGAAACTGGGATGAAAGTGTGGCATTTAAATTAATAATAGGCTTTTTATTACTCTTACCCTTATGCGTCGTAATTAAAATTACGCCATTAGCCGCAGAAGCGCCATATATCGCCTTACTACTTGCATCCTTCAGAACATCAATAGATTCCACATCTGCAGGATTAATGCTTGCCATAGACCCATTGTAGACAATCCCATCTAGCACTATAAGTACATTTTGATTACCACTAAGTGTAGACCGCCCACGAACTTGGATATTTGCTGAACCTCCCGCAGTGTTAACCTGACCAATATTCAGACCAGGGATTGCACCTTGCAAAAAGGAGGTTATACTCGCATTCGGTGCATTCTTAACAACATCCAAGTTTACTCGTGCAACAGAACCGGTTAAATCTATTCTCCTCTGTGTTCCATATCCAACTACCACAACTTCATCGATAGATTTCGCGACTTCATACAAAACGACATTAATTGATTTACCAGGAACTGCTTCTATTTTTTTGCTTGTAAAACCTATATATGAGATTTCAAGCTCTACCTTATTATTAGCCTGAAGAGAAAAATTTCCATCAAGATCTGTAATGGTCCCTTCCGACGTCCCGTTTATTCGAATAGTAGCACCAATAATGGGTTCTCCTTTGGCATCATATATCTTACCCTTGATGGTATGGTCTCCACTCCCAACCTTTATGAATTTGTCTTTTTGCTTCTGTCGGTCCCCAACTAAAGAGGTTATAACAATATAATTACCTCTCACTGTGTAGGTGTAGCCAGAGCCATCAAGCAGCTCACTGACAAGTTTAAGGACATCGGAATTACTCTTAGTAAGTTCGACTTGGCGATTTACATTGAAAGAGTTGTTGTACTCAAATTTGTAATTAGTAGATTTTTCAATTCGCTCAAAAACTTGTTTGAGCGACATCTTGCCGGGCTTCAGAGCTATACGCTGTGCAGAAAGCGATACATTGCCAACTAATATGGCAACGACCCCTAATCGGAAGATACGTTTCATTTGTTGATGCATAATATAGTTTTTTAGGTAAATAAATGTTACGCAATAACGACAGAAATAATAGCCCTCATACCCAATTCTTATATGCTAATATGTGTTAATTCAAAAAAAAACTACACTCAGCGAATTACAAAGAGGCTACCACCATACTTGAATTCACTATTCTTTTAATATCCTATTCTACTAGGATTACTAAGTAACATGAGACTTCCTACTTCCTCATTATCGGAATCAATAAAATGATCCCCAACGCCCCAATATTTAGAACATGCTTCATCTGAGATATTTTTTATACTTTCCTTAGGTAGATCTGATATTTAATTCAAGTTCCGCAAGTTCTTAACTTGCTAATTTCAACTGGTAAAACTCTATAAAATGGCGCAGTTTATCAGACCTATTGACAAGCTTGTCGAAGATTTGCTCGTCCCCGATATTGAAACATTGTGCCATCTCTCTGACGAGCTCTATCATCATATCCCAGATTTTCTCTGTGATAGTGAGTTGAATGCTGTCAGCTGTCGCGTCCTTAAACAGACCGCCGATGGTCTCATAGTCGGAGAACCTCCTTGCCGTAGAAAGCAGGTTGTACAGCATGGCGGTTATCGCAGTCATGGCAATCTGCGAGGAGAAGTTGCGCACTTGGTACTTGCCGAGTCCGAGAGTCCGCTTGCTGTCCTTGAATACGACCTCCAAAGACCACCACATGGGATAAATCTTATAGGCATCGAGGAAGTTGAGCTTACAGTTGGTGGTGATGAGTCCGTTCCATTTAGCCCACTTGCCACACTTGCAGAAGAAGAGGCGTACGTTCCTGTTTGCAAACTTCATGTTCACTGTGATGTAGTAGCAGACAAGCATACGACTGTATTTGCGACCCTTCTTGAGCTTGTTGAAGAGTGCCACGAACTGGATAGCAGTATACTCCTTACCCTTATACATGTATTTGGTGGTGCCCATCTTAATCATACCGAGATAGTAGCACTTTATATGCCGGGAAGTGACAAAATTGATGATCTCAGCGCATACGAACCAACTGTCAGCCAGAATGTAGTTAAAGTGTATCTTATATTTGATGACACACCGTATCATCTCTATTATAAGCGTAATTTTGCTTTGGTCATACTCCTTTATGCGCTTGGCTGTGTTAGACTCATTGGAGTGCTCCTTGGAGGACCTTGCTTCAAGCTGCTTCTGCTTCAGGCCGTATTTCTTTTTCTTGCCTTCCTCTCCGACAAGCGAGAAGTCAAGCAGCATCTGGCTTCTACCGTCAGTGATGCCAAGGAAGAGAGCCTTGAAGCCAAGTTTCATCGAGTGTGCCACGTGGGAGAACACCTTTCCTATAAATTCAGTCTGAAAACCACGTTTCGGGAAGTCTGTTTTATCAACCATCAGACAGACAGGAATTGTCTGCTCACTGGTACGGTTCTTCTATACCTTACGCCAAAGCTGCATGGAAACTACGGAGAGAATCTTGCGCCAGTCATGGGACTCCTTAGAAAGAAACCTATAGAACGTGTCACTCTTCAGGAGAACACGCCAAACAAAGAGGATGATGCATAATTATAAGCATTACGAATCATGAAGCAAGGAAACAACATCAGCAGACCGAGCAATTGCAACTGTGTCAACTTGCAGTTACATATGCTCTCAATCCAGAAAAGCCTCTTTTCCGACAGGCTGAGGGTATCCATCATGCTCATTATTACATTCATTACACTTGTGGCATCTTTTTCCTTGAAAAACTTGTCGATTTCTGAAAAAATATTTGTACTTTTGTTGTTGAGCATAAGGCCTTTGCGCTTTTTATTAGCACTTCAAAGATACAAAAATTCCGTGACGTACGGAAATCCCTCTGCTCTTCTTTATACCCCTATTATACCCAATTTTGAACTTGCGGAACTTGAATATTTAAGACATAACACGAAAAATAGCGATAGTTTATCCGCATACGTTTCATGATAAATCTCTAAATACTAAATTGTACTTTGTCATAGCCATAGCACTCGCATAGCTAAGTACCAACTCTCCCCAGGCTTTACTTTGGCTACCGCAGGCTTTAACTTCAGTATCCTCATACCTTTAAATCTTAATTATTATTAAGATTGTTAAACCTCACCAAGCAGATTCATACATGTAGTCTAACGTTTATTGAACAACAATCTTCTTGCCAACCATCTTCCATTTGAAATCTGGTACAACCAACGAAATAACGGATAAGATGTCTTCTATATCCTCTTGGCTGTCAAATCGCAATCTTACTCTCTGATGATCATGCTTGCTAGTCATCATTTGGAAATGCACGTCATAGCGGTACTCCAACATCTTGAGCACTGTCGGCAATAGTTCATCATCAAACTGCAATTCTCCATTCTTCCATGCCACATATCCCTTTACATCAACATCTTTAATACTCACCTTTCCAGTAAGATTGGAATAAACCAGTTGCTGATTAGGTTTGAGACTATAATCCGTATGCCCATCGCTCACAGAAACTAAGCCATCTTTGAGTGTTACGCGCGTATCATCAAGAGTTGGATAACTTTGGATATTGAACGATGTACCTATATCCTTAACATTCAGCCTATTGACACTTACTTGAAAAAGGGAACTATCAATATGGCGAACCTTAAAATAAGCTTCGCCAATTAGTACAATATTACGCTCATTATTGCTGAAATGTGATGGATAAACCAACACAGAACCACTATTGAGCCATACTTCTGAACTGTCTGGAAGCATCACCTTTTTTATTTCTCCTCTTCTACTAAACTCTTGGATAAAATGAGTCTTAGCTAAGATGTCCCTCTGAGTTAGTCCCTTTTGATAAAAGAAATAGGACCCTGCCAGCATGAATAGTGGTAAGACCCATCCCGCAACTCGCAGCAAAAATCTTCCCCATCGGAATTCTTCACTATTCAAGGTTTCAATTCCTGCCCTTTTCGCCACAATATGATAAGCATCATCCAACGCATGTTTACTCATTTTATTACCAGATTGCAATTTCCATACCTCATGCAAAGCTTCCTCTGCATCGTTATCGATGTTATTTCCCAATCGTTTCCACACTCGGATGCGGATATCCTCTGTGAAATTATATTTGGAAAAATACTTTATTATTTTTGCTAAAACGCTCATATTTTATTCTGATTACATCTATTGCTATTTTGACTTGACACTTCTAAGATGGCTATTTCATAACATTACCCCCAAAACATTAACAGGAATAAACATTTTAATACCTTTCGTAATTCTTTTAAAGCCAAATTTAAATGGTTCTCCACCGTCTTTTTCCGCAACTTCATACGCTGAGCTATCTCATCATTGGAAAGTCCTTCTTTACGGCTCATTTCGTACACTTGCCTTCTCTGCGTGGGCATATTACATACCACCATATCGATCAACAGCTTTGTGTCTTGCATCTCAAGCAAATCTTGTGGCGTTGCACCAGACGATCGACTTTGATTGGCTCCCAAAGAAAGAGGTTGTGCTTCATATTTCTTTTTAGACAGAAAATTCATCATCGCATTACGTCCCATACGATAAAGGTAAGCACTGGGATTAATAACTTCTGCCAACAGATCACGCTTCTGCCAAAGATGAATAAACACAGACTGCACTATATCTTCTGTATCATCAACATTTTTCACAAAGCTTAGTACAAAGCCTCGTACTTGTGGGTAATACATATCAAAAAGCCTCTGGAATGCCCTTTCATCTCCAGCTGCTATTTGCTTCATTAAAAATACATCTTTATCCGCATCACGGGGTAAATTATACAAATGTTTTTTTATTACAGGCATTGATTCGTAGGACAGTTTTTGACTTTCGAATAACAAAATTAGGCAAATTGAATGAAAACTGCAAGGATTTCAACAAAAAGTTATAGAAAAGAAAAAATCTGGCATCAATAGGCGATCTATTAAAAGTCGATAAATGACCTTTGTATTGCCAAATGTAAGCATACAAATCCTCATGGCTTAGCCATTGCAAGACTTTTTGCAAGACATAAGCAAAAAAGAGAATCGCGATCCTTGCCAGTTCCGAAAATAATGTCTACTTTTGCGGTAGTATCAGAAAAGTCATTATAGGCATGAATATAGGAGTATTTGTAGGCAGTTTCGATCCATTCACCATTGGTCATGACTCTCTTGTCAGGCGCGCCTTGCCGCTATTCGACAAGTTGGTCATTGGGGTGGTTGGCGATAACGTGCACAAGCCCAACATGACGCCAGTCACCAAGCGGATGGATGCCATTGCCACCCTCTACCGTGAGAATCCCCAAATAGAAGTCAGGATCTATGACGGGCTGGCCATGGACTTCGCGAAAGAGATGGGGGCTCGGTTCATCGTCAAAGGCGTCCGCAATATCAATGACCTGGAATATGAGCGCGCACAGGCTTATTTCAATAAGAAATTAGGAGGAATAGAAACCATCCTGTTATATACGGAACCCGAACTCATGAATGTATCCTCAACAGCAGTGAGGGAACTAAGCCATTTCGGGAAGGATATCTCTTTTCTATTACCCAAAAATGAATCCAATAACGAATAAGATCTTATGATTTCATACAATGTAGATGGCGTAAGAATGCCAAAGATCAAGAAGCGCGAGACAAATGCCTGGATTAAGGCCGTTGCCGCTTCTTATGGAAGGAAAGTAGGCGATATCGGCTATATGTTTGTCAATGACGACAAGATCTTGGAGGTTAACCAGGAGTACTTGGGACATGACTACTATACGGACATCATCACTTTTGATTACGATGAAGATGATACCATCAGTGGGGATATTGTCATCTCACTGGATACGGTTCGCTCAAACGCTGAAAAATACCATAAGGACTATGACGAGGAATTGCACCGGGTGATCATCCATGGTATCTTACATCTCTGTGGCATCAATGACAAGGGACCCGGTGAGCGGGAGATCATGGAAGCCGCAGAAAACAAGGCGCTGACTATGAGATAACA
>ULNB01013874.1_pt1 | contig 10200 bp, 5 predicted proteins | sample 1951811 | NCBI WGS metagenome assembly ULNB01 (sample SAMEA4835566, study PRJEB28245) | human gut metagenome | biome: gut microbiome; material: fecal sample | place: Denmark | collected 2008
AAGAATTTCTGACGGAGGGTCGCATTGGGAACGATGCAATAGGAACTGACGATCCCTGCCATGTTGAACACCTTGGTCGGGGCACCAAAGGTGATGGAGATCTGCGCTGCCTTGTCGGAAACGGTTGCGAAAGGAATATGCTGATGACCGAACAAAGCCATGTCGCAATGGATCTCATCCGAGATCACCAACAAATGGTGGTCATAGCAGAAGTCAGCAAGCCGTTCCAGGGTCTGCCTCGGCCAGACGATGCCTGCCGGGTTATGGGGATTAGAAAGGATCAGGATCCGGCATTGGTCATCGCACACCTTCTCCAGGTTCTCGAAATCCATCTCGTATGACCCGTCCTCGCGCAGGATCAGGGGATTCCACACCACTTCCCTGCCATTGCCTTGTGGGGTTATCCGGAAAGGATGGTAGACCGGAGGCTGGATGATGACCTTCTCTCCTGGCTGTGTGAACACGTTCACCACCATCCCGATGCCTTTCACAATGCCCGGGATAAAGCGCAGCCAGTCACGCTGGACATCCCATTGATGGCGATCCTTGAGCCAATCCATGATCGACGACCAGTAATCATCCGGTGTGACGGTATAGCCAAAGATCGGATGCTCCATTCTCTTCTTCAGAGCATCCACCACAAAATCAGGAGTGGCAAAGTCCATGTCAGCCACCCACATCGGCAGCAAGTCATCCCTTCCCCATCGGGGCAACAGGGCTTCATGCATCAGGTCGCCAGACCCTTTCCGCTCGATCACGGTATCAAAATCATATTTCTTGTCTATCATCTTGTCAATAGCCTAAAGCTTGTTTAATATCATCAAACAAATCATCCACGTCTTCCAGGCCGATGCTCAACCGGATGGTCGTCTCCAACACATCCATGCGCTCCTTCTGTTTGGCAGAGAACAGGCCGAAGATGGTGCTTGCCGGGTGGATGGCAAGGGTCCGGTTATCAAAGAGGTTTGTCGCCCGATGGATTAGTTTCAGACGATCGATAAAGTCGAAGCAGGCATCCCTGTCCTCTAAGTCCATGCAGACCATCGCCCCTGCCGTCGGGCCGAACTGCCTTTGGGCAAGTTCATGATAAGGATTATCCTCCAAGCCGACATAGTTGACCCTCTTGACCTTAGGAAGGGTCGTCAATTTCTTGGCCAGGCTCAGGGCATTTGCCGACTGCACGCGGTAACGAGCATCCAAGGTCTCCAGGCCAATGGTCTGCATGAATGCCACCTGCGGAGTCATATAGGCGCCGAAATTGAACAACATCTCTCCCCTGACCAACTCATCGAATCCCCTGAACGTGCCATAGTCGATGATCAGTCCACCGAGGGAGGTAGCGCCTCCACTCACATATTTCGTGCTGGACACGACCTCTATGTCTACGCCTAAGTCCTTTGCGGAGAACTGGGTGAAAGGAATGGTCGTGGTATCTGCCACCAAGGGGACATGCTGCTCATGGGCGATCGCTGCGATCGCTTGCAAGTCAGCCACCTCCATCTGTGGGTTGGTGATAATCTCCAGGAAGATACAGCAGGTATTCTCATCAATGGCGGCACGCACTTCATCAGGACGGGTCAGGTCGCACAAACGCGCAGAGACCCCAAAGCGGCGCAGCGACTGTGCCAATAGCGTAAACGTATTCCCAAAGAGATGGCGGGATGTGACCACGTTCTTCCCCTGCGCTGTCAGTGCCAGCATGGTATTGCTGATGGCTGCCATACCAGAGTTGACGGCGATGACATCCTTCGCACCGGTCAGGGCCTTCACCCTCAGCTCGAAATTAGTGACGGTAGGGTTCTCCGTTCGGGAATAGTCGGGCGCGTCAATCCTGCCACAGAAAGCGTCTGACATGGTCTGCGCATTGTCAAATTCGTAGGCGACCGCATGGTAGACAGGCATGCTCAGTGCATCGTAGGCATCCCGACGCTTGTAAGGAACATGAATAGCTTGTGTTTGTTTTTTCATCATATATAACGTAATATCCTTCTTCTTTCTAATACCAGGTGACTGCATTGCTGACCCCACTCCGCTTGTCATATTTCAAGGCATCGGTCAAGGTGCTGGCATTGCACCTGAACGTGAAATTATAACTTGTATAAGGAGCCAGCACGACTTGGCAACTCATGTTGAAGCAGTGCAGGTCGCGCTGCAAGGAGGCCGTCGTCATGGACATGGCATGGTTGTCGAAGTCATAGCCCGACGAGAAACTGATGTTCCATCCGTCACTGATCTGGATATTGCCACTGAAGTTCAAGGTCTGCGAGAACTTATATGGGTAGCGCATCGACTTCGTGTTGAACTTCCCACTGGTGTTCTCCCGCATCGTGATGCCATAGCCGATGGACAACGACCAAGGCATGGAGAACTTCATGTAGCCGTCTGCGTCCGTGGCTGCCTTGCCCCCACTGTCCGATTTCTTGGCACTGCGCTGGCCTTCAATCAGATTGTCATCAACATTGCTTTCTATGTCGGTGTCTACGCCTTCGTCATCAGGACGGTTGCGTTTCGACTTATCCTTGTCGTCATCACGGTCGCCTCCTCCGAACCATTTCTTGATTTGGTCGGGGTTCAACGTGAAGGAGAAGTTCTGCGAGAAGCCCTGGAAACGTCCGAAACGCCCCTTTCCCCACTCTGTGTGCTCACCGACGTAAGGAGTACCGTTCTTATCCAACTCGTAGGCGTATGATGCAAACACCGCATTCATGTTAAAGGTGTAATTCTTCCACCACTTCAAGCGGATGCGCATGGTCAAGTCACTCAAGGGATGCGACTTAGCCGCGGTATTGTACGACATCGCCAATCCCAGCTCATCGATCAGGCTAATCTTCTTGACGGAGTCGTTATCGGTCTTCACCTTCATCTCTAAGTTATTGGCGATATCCCAACTGATGCTTCCCGTCTTTCCCTTGCCGGGCACGCCATACAGTCCATCGGAATAAGGGGAATATTCCACCATGGTCACATTGCCCTCAGCATCCGTCTTCTGGTAGGTTGTCCAATATCCATAATGAGCCGTCCCGAAGTCGGGCGCGTAGCTATAAGAGATCTGCGGCGTGATCACGTGGCGGATGGCAACGATCTTGTCCCCGAAGATCTTTCGGTTCGGAATATAATTACCATAGAGCTTGGTGCTTGCCGTCAGGCTCAAGTTCCAGTTATAGATATTGTGGAATCCATAGGTCGTATCGGCTACCTCCACCTGTCGGGCAGCATCCCACGACCTCGTCACCTTGTTCGTGTACATACGGTCGGTCAAGCTGAACTGAGGGGTAATATTGATATAATCGAACAAGGTAAAGCTGGCATTGATGGGGATGCTATGCTGGAATCCGTTCTTCCAATCCTTGATCAGGTTGGAATGGAAGAACTGATTTTCCTTCGTGCTAATGGAATTGGAGAACTGTCCTGTATAGCTCATGGAGATCTTCTCATACCATTTTTCCTTCCCCACGGCATTCTTCCTGCGGAAAGGATAGAACCGACTGATAGATATATTCAGGTCGGGCAAAGTCATGGCAAGGCTCGAGTCGCGCATGTTCTGCGACAGGTTGGCGGTAGAGCTCAGAGACATCCCGATGCTGGAGAACGTAGTACTATAGCTGACAGAGGACGTACGCGTGCTCTGTGTCATGGTCTGGGGATTGTACATGCTGTTCAGATTGTTCCGCTCATAGGCAGTGGTCGCGAAGTTGACACTGGCAGAAAGGGAACTGAACGGGTTGGCCTTGGAATCCTGCCGATGGCTCCACTGCACCTTGAAACTCTCTTGCGAGGTATAGTCGGGCATGCCCTTGTCACCCGTCTTGGTATCCTGGTAACTGAAGAAGAACGTCCCGGAATAGCGGTATCTCGTCTTGTAATTGCTGGCTGCCGAGATTCCCCACGATCCCTTGGTATAGATCTCGCCCAAAAGTTTCAAGTCCATCTTGTCACTCAGGGCGAAATAGTACCCGCCATCTTTCAAGTAGAACCCTCGGCTGTTCTCATCGCCGTAGCTTGGCATGATGAAGCCGCTGCTATAACTTTTCGTAAAAGGGAAAAAGCCATACGGGATCGCAAATGGCAAGGGCACGTCGGCAACCACGAGATAGGCAGGTCCGAAGACGACATCCTTGCCCGGCCGCACCTTCGCGCGGGACAAGGCGATGTAGAAATCAGGATGATCCTTGTCGCAAGTCGTGTACCTACCATGCTGGAGATAGATATCTCCATTGTCATTTCGCTTCGAGAGCTGGCTCCGCAAGTATCCATCTTCCTGTTGTGTGTACACGTTATCGATGAGCCCTTTCTTCGTCTTGAAGTTGAAAGCCATCGTGTCGCTTTGGTACTCCTCCTGTCCCATCTTGAAGACAGGTGTCCCGGAGATGCCTTTCTTGTCCGTGGTGTCACGCTTTCCCGTGGCGTGGACAAGGCTGCTGTCAAGACTCATGTAGATCTTCTCGCTCGTCAGGTCCATGTTCTCATACTTCACGTTCGACTTTCCATAGAGATGAGCGGTCTTGGAGAGCGCGTCATACACCAACGAATCATTAGCGGTGTAGTTGACCGGGGCATCAATGCCATTTTTCTTCTTGCGGTTGGCGGAGTCCAATGCGATCGAGTCGTCGATCAGCTTGTTACGGTGATAGACAGCCAACTGGATGGAATCCATCTTGGTAGTATCAGGGGCAGCAAGCCCAAAGTCCACCTTGTCCACCGTGGTATCCTTCATAGCTGTTGTATCTTTCTCATTTGCCTTCGCCTTCTTATGTCGCTGGAAGACAGGCAAGCTCACGTTCGCCATCATATAGATGAAGGCAAACAGAAAGAGTACTATGAAAGATTTTCTTCTCATTGATGTGCAAATTTACTTAAAAAAAAGGAAACCAAGTGGGTTTTTCTATTTTTAACGCATCTCGTTATGCTTTATTCAAACATCTTCTCCCACTTCCTAAAACGCTCCACTCCATCCGTTCCAAACTTAGACAGGCTCTTTTCTGCCTCCCGCTTGGTCTTCTCCCGGTCCAAATGGGTCTTGGAATAGAACTTGTCAGTATAGCAGATGACCTGTTCTTCCAGCGTTTCCGGCAAGAAGTCCTCGGCAGGCAAAGGCAGGTGCTGCTGGAGGATCTCCGCTTTGGTCAGTCCTGCCCCGGTATGTCGCTCGCAAACGCGGGCATGCTTGGGGTATCCTTCCGCGCGAAGGATCTCCGCCCCTAACCGTCCATGACAGATATAGGGCTCTTTCCCAAAGCACTGGATGCCGGGAGCATCACAAAAGACGATGCCGATGTCATGAAGCATCGCCGCTTCCTCCACGAACTGGGCGTCCATGCCTAACTCGGGATGAGACGAAACAATCTGTAACGCTCTTCGCGTTACAGATTGGCTATGCGTGATCAGGATATGCTTTAACGCATTATCCTCTGGATAATACTTATCAATAATCTTCTGATAATCCATTATGCTTCGGTGTGTGGGCGCTCGATGTAAGCAATGACCTGGCCTTTCTGCACCTTGCCTCCTTGCTTGGCACTGATCTCCACGAGCTTCCCGCCCAAATCCGCGGGTACTGCGACAAACTCGCCCCAAGGAGCCTGGATGTAACAGAACACGTCACCCTCCTTATATTCTTGCCCGATATAGGGTTCTACGGCAGGAGCAGCCTCTCCATCGCCCTGGAAATCCCAGAAAATCTGACCGCGGACGGGAGCGACGACAGCGTCAGCCTTGGCATGCTTGAACGCAGAGATCTGCTCTGGCGTGAGCTTCGTGCCCATCTTGGCATCCTTGGCTTTCTGCAGGTCAGCCAAGAAGTTCTTCTTGGCCTGTCCACTCTTGTAATTACGATACTGCTCGGGGTGCATGGCAAGCTCGAAAAGCTCCTCATCATCCTGACCATACTCCCAGCCATTCTCATCCATCTCCTTCTTGAAATCATCCAAGGAATCCTTCAGCAGGGAACGGGGATCCACATCCGTGAACGCACGACCTTGCTCCTTAGCCAGTTCCTTCAGCTCTGGCGCGATCTCGCCTGGCACCTTTCCTGACTTACCCAGGATCATTCCCCACATATTATCATCCATGTAGACATAACGTCCTTTCCCCTGTTCCAGTGAAAGAAGGTTCATCAAAGAGATATTCTTCACATACTGGCTGAACGGAGTCACCAATGGTGGATAGCCCACACGTGGCCACACGTAAGCCACCTCAGCGAAGAGCTTGATTAGCAAGTCATCCGTCGACAACTCCGGCTCACCTTTCTTCTTGCGAAGGTTATTGATGGTTCCCCGGATACCTCCCAAGTCAGCCATCATCGACCCCATCATTCCCCCTGGAAGACCGCAGGTCAGCAAGAGGGAGCTCATGAACTTATTCTGAGGATTGATGAAATAGCCCAACCAGTCATCGATAAACTCCTGTGTCAAGGCACGTGCCTGCATATAAGCGTCCATGTTGATCTCCGGGACATCAAAGCCAGCATGCTTCAACATGCTCTGTACGGAAATCACGTCCGGGTGCACCTTACCCCAAGACAATGGCTCAATGGCTGTGTCAATGACATCCGCGCCATTGTTGCACACTTCCAAGATGCTTGCCATTGACAAGCCCGGACCGGAATGTCCATGATATTCAATGATAACGTCGGGATGCTTTTCCTTGATCATCTTGGTCAACTGCCCCAAGAAGACAGGCTGACCGATACCCGCCATGTCCTTCAGACAGATCTCCTCTGCCCCTGCCTCGATCTCCTGATCAGCCAGATGGGCGTAGTATTCGAGCGTATGAACCGGAGAGGTGGTGATGCACAAGGTACCCTGTGCTGTCATTCCAGCTTCCTTTGCCCACTTGATAGAAGGAGCGATATTGCGTATGTCATTCAGTCCGTCGAAGATACGGGTAATATCCACGCCCTGTGCATGCTTGACCCGGTACATCATCTTCCGCACATCATCAGGGACAGGATACATACGAAGGGCATTCAAGCCACGGTCCAACATGTGGGTCTTGATGCCTGCTTCGTTCAAAGGCTTGGTAAAGGCACGGACAGCATCGTTCGGGTTCTCTCCAGCAAGAAGATTGACTTGCTCGAAGCCACCCCCATTCGTCTCGACACGGGCAAAGCAACCCATCTTGACGAAGACTGGCGCGATACGAGCCAACTGATCTTTGCGTGGCTGAAACTTACCAGATGACTGCCACATGTCCCTATAGACGAGACTGAACTGAATTTTCTTTTTCATTATCTTTTTTACCTTATATTCTACAATACATTTATCTCGGTCGGCAAAGTTAGTTATTTTTTCGCAAACTATTGATAGCAAGCTGTTTTTTTTGATGTTTTTTCTTACATTAACACAAAAAAGGTGGGAGATCAAGCAAGATACTGTACCTTTGCACATAAAATGAGAGAAGAATGAAAAGGAGAATCATTTTACCCGCTGTCGTTGCCCTTTTCCTGCTCTCCGCGTGTGGCAACCCGTCGGAGAAGAACAACCCCAAGCAAGGAAAGAGCAATGAGGAGTTGCGCCTGAAAGGCGACAAGACCGTGTACGGCCTGGCATGCGAAGGCTGTTCCGACTCCACCATCGTATTGCTGCCCAGTGACGGCAGTGACCCCGTGAAATACGATTGCATTGATGCAACGCGCAACCACCACGTCCTCGGGACGATCAAGGTAGGCGATTGGATCGGTGTGGTCTTGAACAAAGAGGACAAGAAGGTTGCGGACAAGGTCATCGACCTGGATGAACTGAAAGGGATCTGGTGCTATATTGTGATGCCTACGCTGAAAGCATACGACCAGCTCAGCAAGAAAGCGCAAGCCAGAATTGAGCGGAACATGCCTGACAGCATCAAGGAAACATACCTCATCCCCAGGGAATACGGGTTCAAGATGCAAAGGCACTGGCAAGCAGGCAGCGTGGGATATGTCCGCGAGAACACGTCGCTCGGCAATGAGAGCCCTGTGTCCTATCCTCAATTAGGATATTTCACGGAATGGCATATCTGGAACGGGAAGGTGGTCTTGTATAGTCTGAAAGACCCCAAGAAGGGGGAGCATCCGGGGAACATCCAAAAAGACACCTGCGACATCGACTACCTGAAGGACGATTCCCTCGTATTAAGTTCTGATGGCATCTCCCGTGGCTATTACCGGAAAGCGAGCGAACAGGAGTTGAACAAGAAAGCACGTGAGATTGCCAACAAGCTCCAGCGTGAGGCGATCAACTCTACCATCAACAAATAAGGTGATTGCACTCCCTAACGGAAAAGAGCGAATGGCCCTACGTCATCCGCTCTTTTCCGTTTAGGCTCATGCCAAACTGAAGGCCGCTGCCTGCCGTGTGGGAACAGCAGTCTCTCCCCTCGCCCTAAAACTCGAACCCGAGGTTGATATAGAAGGACACCCGGTCGGTTCGGTTGGAATAGCCTAAGGTTGCGCCCAAGGGACCGAACAGGCTATTGTAATAATAAGAAAGCTGGTAGCCTAACATCGGACCTTGGTCGAAGTTCTTGCTCAGTCTCTCCGCATCCTCTGCCCCCACCACTTTCAGGAGGATAAAGTTACGTTCTGTCAACTGTTCCTGGAACCTCAACTGCAAGGCTACGAAGGAGTTGTTGGCTCTCTCCATGTACCCCACGCCTGCGAAGGGCATCTGCTGGTCCATGTAATGCCCGAACCACTCACCCCCGACAAGGTTGATCTGGGTGAGCGGGATATCACTACCAAACAACAGGCGACCATAGGCCATGGGTTGGAACGTCAGGCGAGGGGTCCACCGGAACGACATCCTCCACATGGCATCCACCACACTGAACCCGATATGGTCATGATACTTGACAAAGTTATCGGTAAAATAAGCATACCCCGCTTGGAATTTCGCGCCTCGGGTAGGAAAGTTCCACGTATTCTCCGAGTTATATTGCGTCGTCAGGTAATACCGGAAATAATGCTCGTCCCCGAAATGGACCACCATCTCCGTTGCCTTTTTGCCAAGCAGCACATCATGGACATGGTAATAATCCCATCGGGCTCCGATATTGATATTGAAATTACGGATATTGAAGTCCATCAAGCGGAAATCCGCCGCATGGTAATTATAGGTTGCGTTGAACTCCCGTTCCCCTCCGTCATACTGGTTGATGTCATTATGGTTGAAGATATAGGAGAATTTCATCTTGGCCATGCCCACCGGGTTGAATCCGATGCCCATCTTTCCCATCATCCTTTTGCCTAACCGAATGGTCGCATCGAAGTTCCATGGGGAGTCTTTCTTCTGGTAATCGGCATCGATCTGCATGGCTACCATCTCTTCCGTGTCGAAGCGCAGTCCAATCGAAGCCTTCAACCTGTCGTAATCCGGCAGGCGATCGTCCTCATAGACGATCGAGTCTTCCTGTGTCTGAGCAACTGCGGGATAGAGGCTTGGGCGAGGATTCACATGTCCTTCGGCGATACCCAACCGCTTCTTCAACGCCATCAGCTCATCCCAATGCTTCATGGCTTCCTCTTCCCCCCTACGGATCAGACTGTCGATGGCATTCACCGTGAAGCTGGTGGTGCCAAAAGGCTTGGGATTGACCCGGATCGCGATATCCGTCAGTGCCAGGTTGGCATCGTATTTATTCTTACAGTTCACGTCAACGATCTGCCCGATGACATCAGTCCCGCTGGTGAGGTCATCCGCCGTCTTAGCAGGGCCCTGCACCGTTACCCCAATGATATAGTCTGCCCCCATCTCCTTCGCGATGTCTGCGGGGTAGTTGTTGCGCAATCCTCCATCCACCAGCACCTTATCGCCGATCCGCACTGGGGTAAATGCCCCAGGGATCGCCATGCTGGCACGCATGGCCTGTGACAGGACACCGTGATGGAAGTCATATTCCGTATTGTCCACGATATTGGTGGCTACGCAGGCAAATGGGATCGGAAGCCGATTGAAGTCCATGGAATCATGATACCCTACCGTCAACCGGTCAAAGAGGGCGGCAAGGTTCTTTCCTTGGATGGCTCCCCCTACCGTCGCCAACGAGCGTTTCTTCTGGAGGTTGATGGTCTTGGTAAAGGCATACGTGGCATTTTTCTTGCGTTCCGACAAGCTCCGGTCACTCACGTCATCCCGGTCGGAAAGGACATGCAGCCAGTTCTGGACCCTTACCATGGAATCCAACCGATAGGAATCATACCCGATCGAGTACAGTCCGCCGATAATA
>ULNB01015650.1_pt1 | contig 10151 bp, 8 predicted proteins | sample 1951811 | NCBI WGS metagenome assembly ULNB01 (sample SAMEA4835566, study PRJEB28245) | human gut metagenome | biome: gut microbiome; material: fecal sample | place: Denmark | collected 2008
CCATACATAAAATCTTTTTCATAGAGGTCCTCCTTTCTAAACAGTATCTATATACTTTTATTATATACTATGGAGCCTGAAAAATTAAGGGCTTTTGAGAAATGGATATCCTGCCCCATCGTCATTTCAAAATGAAGCGAATAACACAAGTGCTGCCCCGCCGCGCTGTCATTTCGAGGGCCGGAAGCGGAGCCGAGAAATCTCACTCCTCCATGGTACAAGTCCCGCTTCGGCTGGAAATCTCTCGACTCAGAGTTTCAAAGGAGTATAATACTTTCAGTCTCATTCCGACACGCCGCTCCGCTCGAGATGACGTAGCATCCCCTTACTGTCATCTCAAAATGAAGCGAATAACACAAGTGCTGCCCCGCCGCGCTGTCATTTCGAGGGCCAGAAGCGGAGCATGGAAATCTCCCTCCCCCATGGTACAAGCCCCGTGGCGGCGGGAGATCTCTCGACTCAGAGTTTCAAAGGAGTATAATACTTTCAGTCTCATTCCGACACGCCGCTCCGCTCGAGATGACGTAGCATCCCCTTACTGTCATCTCAAAATGAAGCGAATAACACAAGTGCTACCTCGCCGCGCTGTCATTTCGAGGGCCGGAAGCGGAGCCAAGAAATCTCCCTCCTCCATGGTACAAGCCCCGCTTCGGCTGGAGATCTCTCGACTCAGAGTTTCAATGATGATAAACACATATACCATCCATTCCGGCATGCCGCTCCGCTCGAGATGACGCGGCGGCGAGCCCTAACTGTCATTTGATTAAAAGCCCAAGAGTCATAGAAGAAAATATGGCAGTAAAAAAAAAAGAACGGCCCCCTGAGGGTAACCGTTCTTTTTTATTTCATAGTATCAGGCCTATTACTGCTGGCTCTTCTTTACGTTTGCATTCTTATAGCGGGCCTGGCGGGAAAGAACCATCTTTCTCATACGGATGCTCTTAGGTGTCACTTCCACCAGTTCGTCATCGTTGATCCATTCCAGTGCCGATTCCAGGGTGAACTTGCGGCATGGCGGCAGCTTGATGGCTTCATCGGAGCCGGAAGCACGGGTGTTGGTGAGGTGCTTCTTCTTGCAGGGGTTCACGTCCATATCCTGGTCTCTGGAGTTTTCGCCCACAATCATGCCTTCGTATACTTCAACCCCCGGTTCCAGGAAGAGTTCGCCTCTGTCCAGAATGGAGTTCAGGTCGTAGGCAGTGGTAACACCTGCTTCAAAAGCAACCAGGGAGCCTCTGGTTCTTTCAGGAATATCGCCCTTGTAGGGTGCATAGCCCTGGAATACATGGTACATAATGCCGGTGCCTCTGGTGGTGGTGAGCAGTTCATTTCTGAAGCCGATGAGGCCGCGGGCAGGGATGGAGAATTCCATCTTCATGTAGCCGGCCAGTTCTTCCATGGAAATCATTTCCGCTCTTCTGGGGCCAAGGCCTTCCATAACAGCGCCCATGAATTCCTGCGGTACTTCGATGGTCAGTCTTTCCAGTGGTTCGCACTTCTTGCCATTGATGACTTTGTAAATAACCTGGGGTTTAGAAACTTCCAGTTCAAATCCTTCACGGCGCATGGTTTCGATGAGCACGGAGAGATGGAGTTCGCCGCGGCCGGACACTTTGAAAGCATCGGATGTATCGGTGTCTTCTACGCGAAGAGCCACATTGGTTTCGATTTCCTTGTAGAGACGGGCACGGATGTGACGGGAGGTCACGAAGTCCCCTTCCTTGCCTGCAAAGGGGCTCTTGTTGACATGGAATACCATGGACAGGGTCGGTTCGTCGATGTGGATGGACGGGAGGGCTTCCGGATTGGCAGCATCGGCTACGGTTTCACCGATGTTGATATCCTTGAAGCCTGCCATGGCGATGATGTCGCCGGCTTTGGCTTCCTGTACGGGAGTCCGTTTCATTCCCTGCCAGGTGAAGAGGGAACCGATATGGTCGCTGCGGATTTTGGTGCCGTCAGTGATGGCTACCGGCATGCCCTGTTTGGCGGTGCCCCGGGTCAGACGGCCGATGGCTACTTTACCCAGATAATCATCGGCTTCCAGGGTGGTCACCATAACCTGCAGGCCGCCGTCGGGATCCACGTCGGGGCAGGGGCAGTATTTAAGAATGGCATCGAAGAGGGGTCCCAGGTCCTTGCCTTCATCATTCATATGGAGCTTGGCAATGCCGTTTCTGGCAGAGCAGTAAATCAGCGGGAAATCCAGCTGGTCATCATCTGCTTCCAGTTCGATGAAGAGGTCCAGAATTTCGCCTTCCACGTCAGAAATACGCTGGTCCGGGCGGTCGATCTTATTGATGACAACGATCGGTTTCAGCTTATGTTCCAGTGCCTTTCTGAGAACGTACTTGGTCTGGGGCATAGGTCCTTCATGGGCGTCTACCAGAAGGAGCACGCCGTCTACCATGTTCAGGATACGTTCCACTTCGCCGCCGAAGTCAGCATGCCCTGGGGTATCAACGATGTTGATTTTAACACCATTGTGCATGACGGAAGTGTTCTTTGCCAGAATGGTAATGCCTCTTTCCCTTTCCAGCGGGTTGGAGTCCATGACACGTTCTGCCACTTTCTGGTTGTCCCTGAAAACATGACTCTGTTTCAGCATAGCATCGACAAGAGTCGTCTTGCCATGGTCGACATGGGCGATAATGGCAATGTTGCGGATATCTTCTCTTTTCATTCTTTCTTTTTCCCCCTCGGGTACTATAAAATCAATGTATCTCTGTCATTATACCACAAAGATGCAAAGCTTTTCATATCTAGAAAATACAATTCATTATACCATGGTTTTTCCTGTTTGAGAAGATTTTTTATCTTCCTTCCGGAAGAAAGGCTGCCAAAGGGCTGTGGAAAAATCTCTGCCCTTTATCCACAGCTTCCTGGTACGAAGCGCAATCCCTGCTGTCAGGGTGAAGTTTTTCATTCTTTATGAAATTGTCACTTCATCATGTTCCACCATTCCCTGAAATGCTGGGTATCATCACCTATATGGACTGCTTCCCCGATTTCCGGGGTCAGAAGGCGGAAGGATTTACCTTCCGCCGCCAGTTTCATTCTTTCATAGGGCTCCTGCCAGGTGTGGGTGGAGAGGGCGTATTTACCATTGTGGCAGGGAATGAGCGTTCTGGCTCCGATTTCCTCCGCTGCCTTTGCACTTTCCTCCGGCAGCATATGGACAGAGTGCCAATTTTGATTATACTGGCCGTCTTCCATCAAAGCCAGGTCAAAGCCGCCGAACTGCTTTCCCATGTCCCTGAATCTTCCGTCATAACCGCCGTCGCCGCTGTAGTACACCTTCCGATTCGGCGTAATGAAGGCAAAAGAAACAGGAAGGGTCTGGTTCCTTTTGAGCAGGCGCCCGGAAAAATGGCGGGTAGGCAGTACCCAGACAGAAAGACCATCCAGCTTTACCTCTTCATTCCAGTCGGCTTCATGGATTTTGGAAAGGGGATAGCCCCATTTTTCGTAATAGCCTCCATTTCCAAGGCCCGTCACCACATGATGTACTTTCGGTTCTATTTTCTTCACGAAATCATAGTCCAGATGATCCCAGTGATCATGGGACAGCACCATGACATCCAAATCATCGGGAATGTCCTCCGGACCGTACACATTGCTCCCGTCAAAGGCCCTGTCAATGAACGGAAAAGGCGAAGCGTACAGGGAAGATACGGGGTCAATAAGTATTTTCTTTCCGCCCAGCTGCATATAGAAGGAGGAATGCCCCAGCCACACCACCACATCGTCCCATGGGGGGAATGGATTTCAGGTCTTTTTTCTCATGAACCATGGGATCCTGAGGAATATTCACGCCGGCGGCGGGGAACAAGAAGGACTTCCAAAAGGATATGTCCGCTGTCACTTTTTCATGGGGCACCTCCGGATGGAATTCACCATCCCTGTAATGAGGTGACGCTTCGATGCGCGCCTTCCTTGCCGGCGTCATCAAAGGATCCATTTCGTCCCGGTTGATAAACCAGAAGCCCGCCAGCAGGAGGCAGGCTGCCCCCAGGGCCGAAATTTTGATCAAAGAAAGCATAGGTTCTCCTTTCATAGGGAAACGATAATGGAATCAGTACATCCATGGAGCCATATAATCGAGCCTTATAGCCATATATTTTATTATACCGGTTAAAGCTCGATGCAAGTCAATCTATGATTGAGGAAATAAAAGATTTACAGGCCTGCTTCCTGCCTGTACAATGGAGAAAAGAACAAGATTTCATGGAAAAGAGGCTTTGTCATGATAAAAATTGCCACCGCCCAGATTGATGTGATACCCGGAAATATCCGGGAAAACTGGAAGCAGATAGAAAAAGAAATCCAAAGGGCCAGGGAGAAAGGGGCCCATATGCTGGTGCTTCCGGAAATGTGCCTCACCGGCTACCTCATCGGCGATTTGTGGGACCAAAACGCTTTTCTCCGGGAATGCGAAGCCTATAATGAAAAAATAGCCGCCGCCTCCCGGGACATCACCATCCTCTGGGGCAGCTGTGCCATAGACTGGAAGAAGACGAATGATGACGGCAGGCCGCGGAAATACAACGCTGCCTTTGCCGCCGCCGGTGGTCATTTCCTCATTCCGGAAAACGGCAGGCATCCTTTTGTTATTAAAACCCTTCTTCCCAGTTACCGCTGCTTCGACGACCGCCGTTACTTTACCTCCCTTCGCCAGGAGGCCCTGGAAGAAGGCCTTTCCATAGAAGAGGCGCTGACGCCCTTCCTCCTTCCTGCCGGCAGCGAAACCATCCGCACCGGTGTCCTTCTCTGCGAAGACAGCTGGGATGAAAACTACAGCCTTTCCCCCATGTCCATTCTGGCTAAGAAGGATATTTCCCTTTTCCTCAACCTTTCGGCCTCCCCCTTTACTCTGGGGAAAAATGAAAAGCGGCACCGCATGCTGGGCGCCGCCCTTTCCAAACTCCGCATCCCCATGATTTATGTCAATCAGCGGGGCCTGCAGAATAACGGAAAAACCTGCTATACCTTCGACGGCATGACCGCCGCCTATGATAAAGAAGGAACCCTCATCGCCGAAGCCCGCCCCTATGAAGAGCCCCGCTGCCTCTTCCTTTTCCACAGGGACTCTGGAAATCTGATGTCCGAAAAGCCTATGGCTCCCTTCCAGGGCAGCATGCTTCTTCCTGCCCTCCGTTACGGAGTCAGAAAATTTCTTTCTGCCATCCACGTGGACAAGGTGGTGATTGGCGTATCCGGCGGCATCGACTCTGCCGTGAACGCTGCCCTCTACCGTTCAGTGCTGCCCAAAGATCATCTCCTTCTGGTGAATACGCCTACCCGTTTCAATTCGGAAATGACAAAGGATCTGGCCAGAAAACTTTCAGATCATCTGGAATCCCCCTATCTGACCATTCCCATCGGTTCCTTCATCGATGAAACGGCCCGGGCCCTGGAAGGACTTCCTGTGGGAAAAGGAAAAATCCATCTCACCGGATTTATGAAAGAAAACATGCAGGCCCGGGACCGGAGCAGCCGCATTCTTTCCGCTCTCTCCGCCGCCTTCGGCGGTATCTTCACCTGCAACGCCAATAAAACGGAAATGACCGTAGGCTACGGCACCCTCTACGGCGATTTGGCCGGTGCCCTGGCGGCTACGGCGGATTTGTGGAAATACCAGATCTATGAACTGGGCAGGGCCCTGAATGAATGGTACGGGCAGGAAGTCATTCCCGAAGGGATTTTCACCGTAAAACCCAGTGCCGAACTGTCCGAAAACCAGGATGTCACCAAAGGCCTGGGGGATCCCCTCATTTACGAATACCATGACTATTTGCTGAAAAGCTTTGTAGAGCCCTGGCAGAGAAATACACCGGAGGACATCCTTGCCTGGTACAGGGAAGGAACGCTGGAAGAGCATCTGGGCTGTTCCGTAAAGGTAGAAGACCTCTTTCCCACCCACGCCGCTTTCATTCAGGACCTGGAGCGCTGGTGGAACCTTTTTGCCGGATTTGCCGTAGCCAAACGAATCCAGGCGCCGCCCCTCATCGCCATCAGCCGGCGTCCCTACGGCTTCGATCTTCGGGAATCCCAGGCAGGCCCCTACTATACGGACCGGTATCTGGAAATGAAGAAAAGCATGGTGGAGGTCGTAAAAGGTTCTTAAGTTTGACCGGCGTTCTGCGCCTGAGGGCTGCTGCGGCGGCTTCGCCGGAGTTTGATACATTTTCGTCATATCCCAAAAAGGGGCTGTGAAGAAATGATGACCATTTCTTCACAGCCCTTTTCCCATGTCAAAGCTACAGATTCATCCATACTTAAGCAGTGAGATAAAGGAAAAGCAGGTCCGCAGATGAAGCCTTCGGCCCTCTGCTTTCTACCGTCTCCCTTCTATTTCACCGCCCTGATGCAGAAAAGAGGCAGCGGGTCGTAGTCCCATTCTTTGGACAGGTGCACAAGAGAACGTATATCCTCTTCCCATGTGACGGAAGAAAAGCCCATCAGCTGCAGTCGTTCCACATCCCAGGCCGGCCGGCTGTGGGTGCTGATACGGATGGAGTCCTTCAGTTCCTGGCAGGTCTCTATAAGACTTTCCGCCACACCGTGGTGCGCATTTTTGGCAAGTTTCGCAGCAGCAGTGAAATCCATGGGACCGTAGTTGGAGTCCATGTTAAGAAGGACGCCCCCTTTTTTCAAAGCCCTCTGCCAGGACGCATAGGCTCTGGGCACATCGGGCAGGTTCCAGGTCACATTGCGGGTCACAATGGCATCAAAGCTGTTCTCCGAAAAGGGCAGGTTCATCACATCGCCCTGCATGAAAGAAATGGAAACTCCCGCCTTTTCCGCATTAGCCGCCCCCTCTTTCAGCATGGAGGCAGAGAAATCAAGGGCCGTCACCCTGCATCCTGCCTTTGCCAGGATAATGGCAAGAAAGGCAGGCCCCGTGCCTGCATCCAGAACACGAAGAGGTCTTCCCTTCGGAAGCCTTTCCATCAGGAACCTTTCCCAGGCCCTGCTGTCCGGCCCGGACAGTTCCTTTTGTCTAAGACTGCTGTAGCCGCGGCTCCGCTCATTCCAATAGCCTCTGTTCTTCTCCTCGAAATTGTCCATCCCATTTTCCTTTCTTCCACAGCGAAAAGGCCGTTTCCTCTGCGAAACGGCCTTTGGCTTTTACAGGTCAAGCCTTCCGTGCTTCCTCAAATACGTTTCTCACCGCTTTTTCAATGGTGTCGTAATCCATACCCGGTTTGGCTTCAAAGTATTTCTTCCCCTCAATGAAAAGGCTGGGCACGTAGTAGTAGTCCTTTCCATAGGGTGCTGCCAGGTCCGGCTGGGTGGTTTCATCGATTTCCTCCACCTTGATGTCTTTGTATGGTTCTTCTTCCTGCAGAAGGCCAATGGCCTTTCTGGCATTGGCGCAGTAGGGACAGCCGGGAATTTTAATCATAATCACTTTTTTCATAGGACAACCTCCTTTATATTTATTTCTATGAATATAGAATACACTATGTCTCCTTTTTTAACAAGTCTTTCGGCTGAACTGGCAAAAAGGACCCCAAAGCAGCCTGTGCCAGGACAGGCGCAGGTGTCATGTCCCGGCCCACCATAAAAGCAGGAAGGGCATCTTCCCTTCCTGCTTTTCTATCAGTTTTCCCTGAAGTAGGGTTTGAAATTGGATTCGTGAATGTTTTTGCCGTTATTCTGACGGGGCTGGCCGGAATGGCTGTCGAAACGGCGCTGCCTTTTGCCTTCAAAACGGCGGCCGCCTTCAGAATTTCTTCTTCTCCGGGGACGGTCTCCATCGAAGTGACGGCGGGGAGCTCCTTTGCGTCTGCGGAAATTGGGCATTTCTTCGGTAATCTTGACCGGTGTCACATCAGGCTGTTTGGTGAGCAGCTTGATAGCAGCAGCCACCAGGGATACGGAATCCACATCATTCAGGAGGTCTTCCGCGCTTTCCCTGTATTCCTCCAGGCCGCCGCCCTGGGCCGTATCGGAAAGGCTTTCAATGGCAGCCTTCTGGTTGCCTTCGATGACTTCAGAAAGGGTGGGGACAGACCGTCTCTTGATACGGCGGCGGATAACTCTTTCAATATCCCGGAGCTGTCCCATTTCCCTGGAAATGACGAAGGTCACTGCCAGGCCTGTCTTGCCTGCGCGGCCGGTACGTCCTACGCGGTGTACGTAGATTTCCGGATCCTGGGGCATATCGAAGTTGTATACATGGGTCACACCGGAAATATCAAGGCCTCTGGCTGCCACATCGGTGGCCACCAGGATATCAATGGTGCCTTCTTTAAACTGGCGCACCACAGTGTCCCTTTTCTGCTGGGACAGGTCGCCATGAAGACCTTCTGCCATGTATCCCCTCTTCTTCAGGGCTTCCGTCACTTCATCGCATCTTCTCTTGGTACGGACGAAGACGATGGCCAGTTCCGGATCCTGCATATCCAGCAGGCGGCAGAGGGCATCAAATTTCTGGCGGTCCGGCAGTTCGATGTATTCCTGCTCGATGAGGTCGATGGTCACAGTGGCTGCTTTGATTTTCACCAGTTCCGGATCTTTGAGGAAGGTCTCAGCCAGCTGGCGGATAGGTTCCGGCATAGTGGCGGAGAAGAACATGGTCTGCCTTTCTTCCGGAATGCCGGCCAGAATGGTGCGGATATCGTCGATGAATCCCATATCCACCATTTCGTCTCCTTCGTCCAGCACAAGAACCTGTACATGGGACAGGTCAATGGTGCCTCTCTTCATATGGTCCATGAGGCGGCCCGGAGTGGCTACGATAATGTTGGGGTGCTTCCTGAGAGCTTTGAACTGCCTTTCAATGTCCTGCCCGCCGTAAATGGGAAGGGCATGAATGGGAAGGTACTGAGCCAGATGGTTGATTTCCTCGGCAGACTGGATGGCCAGCTCCCTTGTAGGGGAAAGGACAACGGCCTGCGGTCCCGGCCTGGATGTGTCAATCCTTTCCAGGATGGGAATGCCAAAAGCCGCCGTTTTGCCGGTGCCGGTCTGGGCCTGGCCGATCAGGTCCTTTCCGGTAAGGGCAATCGGAATGGCTGCCTTCTGGATGGGACTTGGTTCCTCGAATCCCATATCCTCCACGGCCTTCAGTATTTCCGGCGCAATTCCCAATTCTTTAAAAGTGTCGTACATGTTTCCTCCTGTATGCGTTCATGGGTACGCGGGCATGGTGCCCAATGATAAGTAAAAGCAGGCCTTTGATATAAATAATACCTATATATCGGAAAGAGCTGACCCTGTCAGTTTCTTTCCGGTATATCTTCCCGGTTTCCTTCCGGGGCATTAAGGAAGCACTGATTGATTCACAAAGTGAATGAATCAGCGCTTCCTAAAAAAAAGAGAACGCCCCATGCGTCTCTCCCATGATTCAGATCTATGATTGTCCGTTCTCGCTGGATGCCTGCATATTATTGTTATTATATCATACTTTGTCGAAATCCTTAAGAAATATTTTCTCCGCTGCTTCCGCCTTCTTCCCATGCTGTTCTTCACCGGCAGGTACCAGTTTCATCTTTTTGATAAAAAATTTCTCTTTCCCTCTTGCATATATATTCGCAAAGTTGTATTATTATTGCAACACAATTTGCACACGTTTTTGTATTTTCGCTATATTTCATGAAAATCCGTTGAATTTCATATATTCCAGTCCATTTTACTTGAATAAATATTCATGTATATACAAAAACGCCAATTAAAGTCAGGAAAAGAGGTCGTCTCAATGATGTACGAAAAAGAAGTTAAGGAAAAAGTCACAGCCATTCTGCCACAGGTGGTGACCTGGAGACGACATTTCCATGAATATCCGGAACTCTCCGGAAAGGAAGTCAAAACTTCAGCCTATATCCAGGATGTTTTCAAAAATCTGGGCATCCCCTATGAAACAGGATTTTTCCAGAATGCCGTATTGGGCATCATCAAAGGCAGCCATCCGGGGAAAACGGTGGCCCTCCGGGCCGACATGGATGCCCTTCCGGTGACAGAGCTTACAGGCCTTCCTTTTGCCTCCAAAAACGAAGGGGTCATGCATGCCTGCGGCCATGACGGTCACATGTCCATCCTTCTGGGGACTGCCGCCGTACTGAATGAAATGAAGGATCAGATTCACGGCACCGTGAAAATCGTTTTCCAGCCGGCCGAGGAAGAAGCAGCCATCGGCGGCGGCC
>ULNB01003826.1_pt1 | contig 10054 bp, 10 predicted proteins | sample 1951811 | NCBI WGS metagenome assembly ULNB01 (sample SAMEA4835566, study PRJEB28245) | human gut metagenome | biome: gut microbiome; material: fecal sample | place: Denmark | collected 2008
TTGATCTTCTCCATATCAGCCGTCAGACCGTCGGCTTGAATATGGGCATTGAAGTATTTCTCTTTCTTGAAGGCGCTGATCTTACCGTCACGCTCAACCAGCATGGCAAGCGTCGGTGTCTGCACTCGACCAACTACCAGCTTCTTGTTGTAGAGAGTGGTAAACAGCCGTGTGCCGTTTATGCCGACAATCCAGTCAGCCTTGGAACGGCTCAGAGCCGCTTCATATAGACGGTCATATTCTTTGCTGTCTTTCAGGTGATTGAAGCCCTCTCGGATGGCAGCGTTCTCAAGAGAGCTGATCCACAGCCGCTTGAACGGCTTTGTGCATCCGGCTTTGTTGTAGACAAGCCGAAAAATCAGCTCGCCCTCGCGTCCGGCATCCGTCGCACAGACAAGCTCGGTGACGCGCTTGTCTGTCATAAGATCACGCAGGATTCTGAACTGTTGCGCCTTGTCCTTTGGGACCTCAAAACACCACTGCTCCGGGACAATGGGCAGATCGTCATATCTCCACTTGGCATAGCGTTCATCGTAGGAGCTTGCATCCGCAAGCCCCACCAGATGACCGACGCACCATGAGACAATGTAGTTGTTTCCTTCCGTGTAGCCGTCCTTACGGGATGTTGCTCCCAACACCTTTCCAATAGACTGAGCTACACTCGGCTTTTCAGCGATCACTAAAATCAATCGTCTCCCTCCGTTTCCTCATCATCGGCAATTTCAGGCTCTCTGTCTTCGTTGATATAAGGCTCTTCCTCATAACCCTCATCATCAAAGAAGTCCATATCATCATCCTTCTGCTTTTTGCCCTTGATGAACTTGAAGTAGTAATAAGCCGCACCGCCGATACCGGCAATGGCAACAATGGCAATGATCATGCCCATATTGGAAGACTGCTTCGGCTCTTCTGTGACGGGAGGCTCATCTTCCGTAGGCGTTTCAGGGACAGGCTCGGTGCCGGTACATTCACTCATGTTGGTCTTGCAGACAGGGCAATCGGTATTCACATCACCGACTACGCATTTGTCATCGCAAATACAGGTTTTCAGCTCGTTCGCATCCTCATCATCCAGAAGGGCGAAGAGGTCACGGTCATCCACGACATTCAGGAAATAGGTTTTATACTGTTCCTCTTCCTCATTGATGGGCGCATCGTAGTCAATGACAATGTAGAAAGTGTTGCCGTTTTTGGTTTGGACGGTAATGAACTGCTTGTTCGTTGCCTTATCATAGAGCAGATCACGGGTGTAGGCGTTGCCCTCATCGTCGATAGGCTCTCCGTCAGAAGGCTTCTCGATGGAAGCGGTAGGCTCAGGCTGAGGCGTTTCCTCCGGCTGTGTTGCCTCGGTAACAGGCAAGTTCTGGTCGGTGTCATCCGCGTAGGCAAATGCCGTCATAGAAAAGCTGCCCACCAGCAAAATGCAGACGGTCAGCATAGTGATCAGGCGAAATCCTCTTTTCTTACTCATCAGCAGATACCTCCGTAGTGTCTTCGTTCTTGGTGGACTTACCGTCCTTCATGGTGGAAAGGAAAGCCATGATCTGATCCTTGTCCATGACCATTGCACGGACAGTGTTCACGATCTCAAGGTTTTCCAGCTCCGTCTTCTTGTCATACAGCTCTTTAAGCTGCTCCTGAAGGTCCTCAACCTTCTTTTCAGTCTTTGCGATGTCCGCACAGACCTTCTGATACTTGGGATTCATAGAAAAATCTCCTTTCGTTTAATAGTTGGGTCTTCCAAAGGCATAGAAATGAGACTGCCAATAAGAAGAGTTGATGGATGTGTACTGGATGGGATCGCCGCAGTGCAGCATGACTCCATCACCCACATAAATGCCGACATGAGAAACGCCCGGTGTGTCATAGGTTCCCTGAAAGAAGATGAGATCACCCGGCTGCACATTCGCCTTTGAAACCGGTGTGCAGACATTGTAAAGCCCTTGCGCACCGAGCCGTCCGGTATTGACAAGTCCGCTGTTTGTCAGCACATAGGAGACAAAACCGGAGCAGTCAAAGGATGTGTCGGGATTGGAGCCGCCCCAGACATAGGGATAATTCAGATATTTCTCAGCCTCTTCGATAAGTGTTGCAAACTTGGCATCGGAGAGATATGCCGGATTGACGGTGTACTCATCCGGCGGATTTGTGATGTACTTGTCCACATAATCGGAATTGGGAAACAGATCCTCTCGGTTGCCAAGTCCCGACATATAGGTTGCGTACATGGAAAGCTCATCCTGAGACATGATGTAGACCGGAACATGGGAAAGATTGAAGTTTTCCAGCGTCACATAGCAGATATAGTAGTCATAAGGAACACGGTAGGTTTCCGTATGGGTATTGCCGTCTGCATCCGTCCATGTGTCGGTTTCTGTCCGGTATCGGGTTTCGACGATGACCTCTTCGGTAAGGATATACTGTTTATCGAACAGCATTTGAAGTGTCCCCTGTACCTCGTCCAGCGTGAACTCGCCCTCGTGAAGAGCAGAGAGGATGGAGATCAGAACATAGGGATCATGCTCGATGTCATCCAGATCGAAGTGATACTCGTCATAGTCGTGAGTGCTTTCGTAGGTGTCGAGCTTGCGCTGCAACTCTGCCTCCATGCGGCAATACTGTTCCTCCGCACCCAACATCGCATCATCCTCACTGAGATAGGACGAAGCAATCACGGATGAAGTAGTAGAACTGAACATCGCTGTGCATGAGCTGACACCGGCAGCAAGCAGTACAAGGATCATCACGCCTAAACCGATCCAGACAAAGACCTTCTTGTTTTCTGTGAAGAACTCCTTGATCTTATCCGCTGCTTTCTCCGAAAACTTCTTGCCGGTGTTCTTGGTGGCAGCATTGGAGGCGGTCTGAGAACCGGCTTTTCGAGCCGCAGCATATTCCTTCTTGATGTTCTGCTTCTGATAATGCTTGTTCATGTTGCGCTGATTTTTCATCTCAGGATGTTCCTGCTGGGTTTTCTCATAGTGTAGCTTTGCGTCGGCAACCTGAGCCTCGTGTTCCAGTTTGGACACCTTCTCGTAAGGCTTATTAGCGCTTTTCTGCTGATGATGGCTGTAATGCCTTATTGCCGCTTCTGCCACAATTTCGGAACGGTGCGCCGCCTCAACCGCTGAGTTTTCCTGCTCAACCTCATGGATTTTGCCGTGAATGCCGGAGGCAAGCGTATCACCGACCTTGCGGACGGTTTTATCTGTCTCAAACTTCAACTTGCTTTGTCCCTTGGGCTTTTTCAGTTCATCTTCAAAGGACAAACGGGTTGTGGCTTTGCCTTTTTCCTCATCGAAGACACGCTCTTTTTTGAGAACTTTATGCGTAGGCAGCTTCTCACGGGCGGCATCCAAACGCTCGTGTGCCTTTTCTGCTTTGCGCTCCAATTTCTGAACTCTTGGAGAAGACGGCTCTGCATCCGTCTTTGGGGCATTTGTAGCGGTTTCAGCCGCTTTGGACAGCACATCATCGGCATCTGCATTTTGAACTGCCGCCGTTTTCCTGAGCTTGTGGGTGACAACCGTTTCGGCAATTACCGCACCGGTATGGGAAGTGCTGCTGTGTGGCTCTGAAAAAGGCGGCTTTAGCGGTGTTTCTGACACTGGCATAGTTTCGTGTGCGTTCTGGGGTGGATTTTCTGGCTTTTTCTCTTCTGAGACAGGCGTTTCGGAAGTCGGCTGAGTGCCGGTATCATCCTTATGTTCCTCACGAAACTGACGCTGTTGTCGGCGCATTTGCACCTTTTTCTGCTCTTCCGCAGAAAGCCCACCGGAAAGCTCAGGCTCTTCAATGGGCTTCACAAGCTCGGCATCTTTCAATCGCCCGGAAATACTTTTGCTTGTGCCTTCGGTCAGATTTTCTTCTACCGCGCCGTCGCGGGTCATCTTCATAACCACCTTGTCACGGGCTTTTAGCTCCGGTTCCTTCGGCATCAAATCTCACCTCCGATCCGCTGATAGGCAAGCTCGGTAAACTCAGGATTCAGCTCAATCCCGACATAGTGCCGCCCCATGTTCTTTGCGACCATCGCCGTTGTCCCGCTGCCTAAGAACGGATCAAGGACAATGCCGTCTTCGGGACATCCGGCAAGCAGACATGTTTCAACCAGCTTCGGAGGGTAAGCGGCATAATGACCACCCTTGAACGGAACGGTATTGATCGTCCACACATCTCGTTTATTCCTCAGCGGATTGATCTCGGCATCTGTGATCTCGCCATGCCCACGGGGGCGGTTGATGGTTTGCACATGAGCCTGACCGGGAATTGCTTTCCCGAACTTGTTGCCGCCCTTCATGCCGCGCTTGAGTCGTTCAGCAGTAGCCGGTGCAATCGGCTCAGAGATTGCCTTGTAGTCAAAATGATATTTCCGAGACTTAGAGAACAGAAAGATATGCTCATAACAACGGGCACAGCGATCTTTCACGCTTTCAGGCATTGGGTTTTCCTTCATCCAGATGATGTCGTTTCTCAGATACCAGCCGGAGTCACGGAGGGAAAATGCCAGCATCCACGGAATGCCAATCATGTCTTTGGGCTTGCAGCCCTCAACCTTGTGGTTGAGAGCTACCGCCTGACCGTTTCTGCCGTTGGGGTTCTTCGGGTCAACATAGCCGCCCTGATTGCTTTTTCCGGCATAGGTGTCCGAGATGTTCAGCCAGAGCGTACCGTCAGGACGCAGAACGCGCCTGACTTCGGTAAAAACTTCGGTCAGGCGCGAGATGTATTCTTTGGGCGTTGTCTCTCTGCCAATCTGCCCATCCATGCCATAATCACGCAAGGCGTAATATGGAGGGGATGTCACGCAGCAGTGGACGCTCTCATCAGGCAGCGTCTTCAAGACTTCGAGACAGTCACCGGTATAAATGGTGTCGAGTTGTATAGCTATTTACCTCCTATCTTTAGAAGTTGTTGGAGCAGATTGATTAGTCGGAGAAATACTCATCCGGCTCGTAATAGTCCTCATCCTCTTCGTCTACACGGTCTGCCCAGCGGTCGAAGATTTCTTCGGCTTCCTTAGCAGCCTCACGGTAGAGGCTCAGGCGGTTCTTCTCGTAGGCTGCAAAGGCAGGAACAAACTTGCCGAACTCACAGATTGCCTTCGCATCCTGTGTGCGCATATCCGCAACACACTGGATGATTTCAGACATCGTGAGCAGATCGTCGATCATCAGATCATACTCTTCCTTGGGGAGGGAGACGCTTTCAGCATCCTCGGTATCAGCGAAGGGAGTGTCCTCGTCACACTGAGCGCACTTGGCGACATCTACCACAAAGGGCAGCGCCAGCATATCCACAGATACTTTGGTCATAATCCGGCGCGTTTCCTTGACCTTTTCGTCAATAGCCTCCCTCACATGGAGGTAAGCGCGGTGGTGCTTCTTGAGGTCACTCTCCTGACGGATCAAATCGGTCAGTTCCCACAGAGCCTTGAAGAGCGCGGTGGTGTTCTCTGCGTACTCGATAGCGACTGCGTAGGGCATGGTAATCATCTTGTTGTTCATATTCAAATCTCCTTAATTCTGTAAAGTTTCTTCGGGTTTGGTGGTCATGATGCGATAGAGCATCGTGTCCTTCGGGAAGTTGTCCTTAAACGGGACGATGGTAGAGCCGTAGAAGATCAAGCCTTCACCGGCGTTGGAATTGGTGATGTAGTTCTGCTGGCTTGGGGAGATATTCAATGCGGAGCTGAGAATCTTTCTGTCACCGGAAGCCTGATTCAGAAGATACACAAAATCAGAGTTCTCGAAGATGTTCTCGACTTCACGGGAAGCCAAAAGGTCTTTCACATTCTGGGTAATTCCGGTGGGGATGCCGCCCCATTTTCTGAATCTCTTCCAGATTTCTACGCTGTACGCCGCAGTCTGCTCTTCCTTCAACAGAAGATGGAACTCGTCCATGTAGTACCTTGTGGACTTGTGCTGGGCGCGGTTGATGGTCACTCTGTTCCACACCTGATCCTGAACGATAAGCATTCCGAGCTTTTTAAGCTGCTTGCCCAGCTCCTTGATGTCATAGCAGACGAAACGGTTGTTGACATCCACATTGGTTCTGTGATTGAAGACATTCAAACTGCCGTGAACATAGATTTCCAGAGCTGTTGCGATGCGCTGCGCTTCCGGCTCTTTCTGGTCGCGGAGAATGTTGTAGAGATCTTCCAGAATGGGCATCTTCTCCGGCACGGGATCGGAGAGGTAATCCTGATAGACCATGCGGACACTTCGGTCAATGATGGTTTTCTCAACCGGCTGCAAGCCGTCCTTGCCGCCGACAATCAGCTCACACATCGAGAGAATGAAGTCGGATTTCAGCGTCAGCGGGTTTTCCTCTTCGGAGTAGTTCGTGTTGATGTCCAGCGGATTGATGTAATCCGTGCTGACCGGCGAGATGCGGATGACCTGACCGCCGAGCTTCTGCACCAGCGGATAATACTCAGCTTCGGGATCGCAGACGATGATGTCATCCTCTGTGATGAGGAAGGCATTCGTCATCTCTCTTTTTGCCGAGAAGGACTTACCGCTGCCGGGAGTACCGAGGATCAGCCCGTTGGGGTTTTTCAGCCGCTTTCTATCCACCATGATCATGTTGTTGGAAAGCGCATTCAGTCCGTAGTACAGAGCTTCGCCGCCCTGAAACAACTCCTGCGTGGTGAACGGAACAAAGATCGCCGTAGAAGAGGTAGTCAGTCCACGCTCAATCTCAATCTGGTTCAGACCGATGGGCAGAGAGGACATCAGCCCTTCTTCCTGCTGAAAGTCCAGCCGCTTGAGTGCGCAGTTGTATTTCTGAGCGATGGATGCGGTCTGAAAAATGGCACTTTCGAGCTTCTGGCGGGTAGCAGCCGTGTTCATCAGGATGATGGTCACAAGGAACATTCGCTCATTTCTCGTTTGGAGATCCTGCAACAGACGCTTGGCTTCACCGCCGTAGGTTGCCAGATCGGAGGGGATGATTTCCATATCGTAGCCGGAACGGACTGCCTTTTTCTGCTCTTCGATCTTCATCTTATCGAGGTCTGTGATCTTCGACTTGATGCTCTTGATTGCCTTCGCCTGATCAATCGTGCGGATATGAAAATTGACCGTAATGTTGCTGTCCATCTCAAGGAAGTCGGCAAGCATACGGTCATTCAGCTCCGGGGCAAGGATTTGGAGGAAGCTCACTGCACCGATGGTTCTGCCCATCTTGAAGCACTTGCCTTCACGGAAATCAAAGGAAGTGGGTGCAATAAAGTCCTTGGTAGAAAGCCCCGTTCTGGCTACCATGTCATAGGAAAATCGGAACGGCTCATGCGTGTCCATGTTGAACACATCATGCAGCACTTTCAGCCTTTCGTAGCCGGACAGCGGCTCAGTCTCCACACCGAGAGTTTTGAAATTGTTGAGAATATCCGTTTCGATACGATCCAGCTTTGCTTTTGCGGTACGAATGGAGTCAGCCTCCACACCGAAGGTGATGTACTTACGCTTGAGCAAACCGTTGTTGCCTTTGGTGAGCTGATCTTGGAGCATATCGGAATATTCCTTGCGGATGTCATTGAACGCATCCTGCTGTTCGGGAATGGTGATCTGTTTTCTGAACTCTCTGATGTCGGCTTTCTGGTTGATAAAAGAGAGCTGAACAAAGATGGAGCTGTCAAAGTAGTTCAGAAAGTCACACCAGTTCTCGAAGATGGCTGTCTTGTCCTCGTTCTGGGCAAGCTGATAGTTGATGTCGTTATACCGGATAGTTTTGGTATAGAGACGGCTGTTGACCTTGCAGATGCCGTCTTTGCACATCTCCACATAGGGGATCGTCTGCTGCGCGGACTTGGGAATTTTCTTTACTTTCCTGTCTTTTTTCTTCTGCATGACGATCCGCTTCTTTTCCTGCGCGGAAAGTGCATCGCCGTAGACCTGACCGTTTTTCACGATCTGTTTCGGCTTATTTGCCTTTTGGGATTTGTTTGCCAATCTGCAATTCCTCCTGTTCTTTGATTTGCCGCTGGATGGCGGCATATAAATTGTTGGTGCGGTATGGACGCACCTTGTCGCGCAAAAACATGGATTTCACAACATGACCGAGGATTTTCTCAGCCGGTTGACCGTCCTTCTCATACAGAGCAAAGAAGATAAACGGAAGCATGATCACGACCATGAGCATTGCAGCCGTAGACAGTGCCACATACGGTTTTGCAATAAAGAAAACCGGCACACCGACTGCCGCTGCCAAAGCGAAGCAGATAATCTGCCGCTTAGTCAGATTGAACATGACCTTGGTTTTTACGCGGTTAAGATCCTTCGGGACCGGTACAAATGCCATTTGTAGCCTCCTTTCCGAGTGTGATGCTGCACTCTACTTCGTTGCCCCACACATCCCATCCATCGGGAGTCTGACGCGCGAAAAGTTCAATGCGGGGGAGATCGCCCATGAGTTGAATGATGCGGTCACGGGTTTCGTCTGGCTTTTTTGAATGCTGCTCAATGTGGCTCATGATGACCTGATGTACGCCGGTGTGCGCCCGTTTGGGATGTCCCTTGGTTGCCAGGATGCACAGCTCGGCATTGGCTCGTGTCCAATAGCCCATGCCCCAGAAGAGGCTATCGCTGATACGGTTTTGCTTCACCCAAACAAAAGCAACGGTCTTGTAGGTAAAGCCCCATGCTTCAAGGACTTGAAATGCCTCCTGCAAGCACGGAAATGTCACCCACATAAACAGCGTACAGTCTTTTGCGGCAAGCTCACTCACTGGCAAAGCCATGATGTCTTCGAGCCTCATTGTTGGATAATGGCTTTCTGCCGAACGCCCTTGACCTTTCTTGGAGTAGGTCCGATACGACCAAGGAGGGTCGGCATAGATGATGTTGTATTTCTTCATTCTGCTGACCTCCTTAGTGCGCATGGAAGATGGATTTTGCGAGGCTGCCCGTCTTGAACAGCGAGAAGCACAGAATGACTGTGTACGCCGCAACCGAGAAGAGAGCCGAGTGAATATTTGCGGCAATGATCATGTTGTTGATCAGCACAGCATAGATGCCGACGCAAATCATGATGAGGAAGCCTTGGAAAGCCAGAGCGAACAGGCTCTTGAGGTAGTTCGTTCCAATGCTGCCCCATTCGCGGTTGCTCATCGTTGCGATGGGGATTGGTGCAACGCTGACGGTGCAATAAATCTCAATCATTCTGCCGTAGAGGATGACCGTAATGAGAATGGACATGATTTTGAGGCACAGACTGATAACCAGTGTTTCGATGGACAGTCCGAGCAGTTCTCCGATGCTCATTGCCTCCATGCCTGTTCGCATTGCGTCAAGGGTTGCTTGAATGTCGATGTTGGTAGTGCCATGAATAAAACCGGCTGCACCGGCAACCACACTCTGTCCGATGTCGAATACTGCCAGCACAATATCAAAGGTGTTGGTCACAAGGTAGATCGCCACAGCCGCTTTGAAGAACCACTTGAAGAACATCCATGTGTCCATGTCGTGCAAGTTGTTCTTTTCGGTGATCATGGTGATCAGCTCATAACACAAGACAAAGGTAATGATGATACCAGCGATGGGGACTATCACATTCTCGGATAGTCCCCGAATCATCTGGTAAATGCTGCTGTTCCAAGTGGACGGAGTTTGTCCGACCTCTCCGGCAATCGTGCCGACCTTGGTATTGACATCGGTGAACATATTGGTCAGGTTGCTTTCGATCCAGCCGATCAGCAAGTCCTTAATCGCTTGTTCGAGTTTTTCTAAGATACTGCCCAATATTCCACCACCTTTCGGTTAAGCTGGGCTTGCTTGATTAGAACAGGGTGGACAGCAAGGGAATGAGCGTAGTGCCAATGAGAACGACACCACCGCCAGCCATGAGCTGCTTGATGCCCTGCGACTTTGCGCCCGGATTATCGTTGCCGTAGCCTTCCATCAGGTTGACCACGCCCCACACTGCCAGACCGGCACCGAGGGCAATAACGAGCGTCTGCAGAACCGTAACCGCCTGATTGATAAATGCCATAAGATATTTCCTCCTGATTTTTCTATGTGTTTTGATTTGTTAAAGTGAAGGGAGGGCGCAT
>ULNB01025880.1_pt1 | contig 9918 bp, 6 predicted proteins | sample 1951811 | NCBI WGS metagenome assembly ULNB01 (sample SAMEA4835566, study PRJEB28245) | human gut metagenome | biome: gut microbiome; material: fecal sample | place: Denmark | collected 2008
GCGAGCAAGCTTACCTTGCCACTCTGGAGAAGCCTGACACCAGCATCCTTCTGGTTCCAGTTCTTGTCATATTGTCCATAATCAAGGACATAGAGTCCATAAGTCCCATCGCATTTCACAGTATAAGGGTTCAGGATAGAGGCATCCTTGAAGCTGTCTACTGTTCCATTCGAGAGGTTGATCGTGGAAATGGAAGCATTTTTCACCTTTCCATAATCAGAATTAGCCACATAAAGGAAGCCATGATCATCCACATCGATGCCCTCGGGATAAGAGCCCACCTTATAAGCTTTCTTCAAGGAGAAAGAAACCGTATCGATAGCGGCGACATACCCATCGTAAGTAGACACATAGATACAGTTGCCATATCCGACGATGCAGCGTGGCTGTTTGCCCTTATCCGACCCGATCACCTCCGTCGTACGGATCTGGTGGATTGACTTCAAAGTATGCTTATCCATCACTTCGATCGTATTCTCACCTGTCACTGCGACATACAATCGTCCGCCATATACCGTAGCCCCATTAGGATTCATGCCCAAGTTACGACCATTCACCGCAAGGAAAGCCTTTTGCGTGACATCAAAGGTCGGGGTCATCGCGGTAATGCTACCACTGATCTGATTAGACACATTCCCAGAATTAATGACATAGATTCCGTCAGTCTGCAAATCATGGGTTGTTTCCTTGTTATTGTCATCATCGTCGCAAGCAACAAGGGCGAAGGTTCCCATCAAGAGAACTGCCAAACTCCATAAATACTTTTTCATTTGATGTTATCTTTTAAAGTTTAAAATTGACTGTTATCTGATAGCTGATACCCGGCATGGGATATCCAGCCACGATCGAATACTGTTGGTTGAAGAGATTCTTGACATCTCCCCTGACCGTAATGGGATGTTTTCCCCAAAGGAACTGCCGGTAGGCAGACACGCCCCAATCCATATATCCTGCCACATCAGTTTCCTCATAGTGCTCATTGGTCGACCAACGCTTGCTGATACCTGCGCCATGAAGGGTGACATTCACCCAAGGATTCTCATACCCCACCGAGAAACTGCCCGAGTGGAGCGGAATATAAGCAATCTGATGATTGAAAAAAGCAGACGTTGCCAAGGTCCTGTTGGCTGCTCGCTGATAGCTATAATTACCTGTCAGCAGAAGAGACTGATAACGATTCAGCCTATAGGAGATACGCGTCGTAGCATCCATACCGAGCACACGTACCTTTCCTACATTGACTGTCTTCCAGACGAACATATTATAGGGTACTGCTACGATCTTGTCCCTCACATGGTTCAGGTAGCCATCCAGTGTAGCAAGGAGCCCGAATCTCGTACCGTCTTTTCGATAGGTCATTCCCACATTGTACTGATCGGTAACCTCGGGTTTCAAGTCCGTACTCCCATAATGGAAGAAATAATACTCATTGAATGTCGGGACTCTGAATATATTCTTATAAGAAGCCCTGACGAACAAGTTCTGCCGCCTCAACAGTTGGTATGACAAGGATAGGGACGGAGACAGTCGCTGCATGTTCCCTGCGCCCTCCCCCTCCTTGGCACCATTCATATAGAAGGAATGCAGCACCCTTGCCAAGACCATCAGGCGCGGGAGCATGTATTTTGCAGATAACGACTGCAACAGCGCGTGGCGATAAGGACGGACATCAGTCTCCAAACTACTGTTCAGGTTATGGTAGGCATAATCTACGGAATAGTCGGCTGTCCAATTATAATTGGGTGCATAGAGCACACACAGGGAAGAGTAATATTCCCGTTGCCAATAGTCTGCGTCCATGACTCCCCCGGTATACAGCCCATTCTTATAAGAGGTAGCCGACCCATTAAATTTTCCATTCCACTTGAAGGAGAAATCCCCATGGTGGAGGGTCACGTACTGCAATTGCGTGAAGAAATTCCTGTCATGGAGCTGTTCCCTGCTGTCACTTGTGTAATACCTCACCTGCCCGGGCAACCTACGGTTGTTCTCATAATAGTATACCTTTCCCGTTACCTTGTCATAGCCTGCACCTTTCCATTGGAAGTTCAGCTCCCCATGTCCACTATTCATCCTACTGTTGGTACGATGCTCACGATGAGACAGATTGCCATTGCGCAAAGTAAAGGGATAGTCATTCTCTGCATAGACGTATTCCCCGTTAGCAGACAAGGCTATCGCACCCGTTACCTGCTGTTCATAGCGCACATAAGGACTCACGTAGCCGAAGGAACCGAACCTCAGTTGACTGGTCAGGTGGGGCAGCCGGTCATCCCAGTGCTCCGGCAAGGTTTGGATAGACAGCACGGCAGCCGTGCTCACATTACGGGCTGGGATAAAAAGGTCTTCCTGGTCGCCGATGACCAAGGAGAGCGACGATACCTGGTCGAGAGAGTACCGTGAGACATCAATCTCCCCACTCTGCCCATCACTGAGCAAGATGCCGTCATAACTCACCCCAGTATGTTGTGAACCGAATCCCCTGACGGCCACCGTTTTCATGCCGCCAGCGCCCCCATAATCCCTTAAGGTAATGCCCGGCAATCGATGAAGGGCATCAGCGATATCCGTGATTCCCATCTTCAGCATATCCCCTCTGCCTAACACTTGCAAGGGCATTGTGCTACGCGCCATGCGATCCCTATGGGATGCCACCACGTCCACCCCCTCCAATGAGTGAACCCGATTGGATATCGTATCCTTTTGCGCCACCGACAACAGTGGCACAAAGGAAATGATGATGGCAAGGACTTCCTTGAACATATGAATGCAGTTGTTGTCTCCCTACCTCTCCTCGGAAGCAAGAGACGAAAATACAATGGCAGGTCTTCTGACTTATCACCCATCCATGGGCGCCTTCCCGATCCTCATCAGTGGCACATGCCCATGTCAATAAGAATGACTCACAGCAGCGGGACTGTCCAGGACTTCCACCTGATTCCCTTTTTAATCAGTTGATGAACCAATTGCGATGCAAAGGTACAATTATTCTCCTAAAAAACAAAGTTGAAACTGATAAAAGGTTAAAAAACATAAGATCAGCAAGGGATGATGTTCATATTGTCATCTCCACCTTACAAATTCAGTAAGATCCATCAACTTTCCCAAAAATAAAACCACATTCATTCTTTTTTCCCAATATTAATGACTAACTTTGCCTCTCGTTATCCATGAATTTCTATTAACCAAAAATAAAATAATATGGAAGAAAAGCGAGAAGAAGGACTCTCAGGGATTTTTCACTTGAAGAAGTTCATTTTGTTTGCGATTACCGCAATCATTACCTTAATCATTTGGAACCTGCCCTCCGACAGTTTCGGTATTGAAGGGCTGACAGTTGTTCAGCAGCGTGTAATCGCTATTTTTGTGATGGCAGTCTTACTATGGCTTACTGAGGCCATTCCGGCATGGGCCACCTCGGTCGTCATTATCTTTGTACTGCTTTTTTGTGTGTCTAACTCGTCGTTCAAGTTCTTTCAAGGAAATGAAGGCGAATACGGACAATTGCTTGACTCGGTGGGCATCATGGCATGTTTTGCCGATCCTACCATCATCCTCTTTTTAGGTGGTTTCATCCTGGCACTTGCCGCTACGAAGAGCGGATTGGACGTGCTCATGGCTCGCACATTGATCAAACCCTTTGGCAAGAAGAGCGAGAACGTGCTGTTAGGCTTCCTGTTGATCACGGGTGCCTTCTCCATGTTCATCTCCAACACCGCCACTGCTGCCATGATGCTCACCTTCCTGACCCCGGTCTTCAAGGCATTGCCTGCAAACGGGAAAGGTCGTATCGCACTGACCATGGCCATCCCCATCGGCGCTAACCTCGGCGGCATGGGAACACCGATCGGAACGCCTCCTAACGCATTTGCCTTCAAGGTGCTGACTGATCCCAATGGCTTGAACATGAACATCGGGTTCGGTGAATGGGTCGCAATCATGGCGCCCATGGTAATCTTGCTCCTTATCTTAGCATGGCTAATCATTTTAAAGTTCTTCCCCTTCACCCAAAAGACCATCGAGCTGAAAATAGACGGTGAAGTGAAGAAGAACTGGAGGACTTACGTGGTCGGTATCACCTTTATCATTACGATTATCCTCTGGATCTTCGGGAAAAAGCTTGGCGTGAACGCCAATACCACAGCCATGCTGCCGATTGGCGTCTTTGCCCTGACGGGCGTGATCACAGCGAAAGACTTGCAAAAGCTCGACTGGTCGGTCATCTGGATGGTTGCTGGAGGATTTGCCTTAGGCATGGCCATGAACGGAACCGGTCTGGCAGAGAATGCCATCAAGAGTATTCCATTCGCGACCTTCAACCCGATCGTTATCCTGATCATCAGTGGATTGGTATGCTTTATACTCAGCAACTTTATTTCGAACACAGCCACTGCTGCATTGCTGATCCCTATCCTGACGGTTGTTTGCGCCGGCATGGGTGACAAACTTGGAATCATCGGCGGTACCTCCACCGTATTGATCGGCATTGCAGTCGCAGCCAGCTGCGCGATGTCATTGCCTATCTCTACGCCTCCTAATGCCATTGCCTATTCTACAGGCTTGATCGAACAGAAGGACATGGCAAAGGTGGGGCTCACCGTAGGACTGCTCAGCTTGATTATTGGCTATGCCGTACTCATCACAATCGGGAAATTGAACATATTTGGATAAACCGGATTTGACTTGATAAGAAAGGGGATCAGCGGGATGGCTGGTTCCCTTTTATCATTTTTGCCCAAACCATCACCGCTGCCAAGATCAGAAATTGTTGATACCCGACAGAGAGGAGACAATAGAAATAGTGAACAAATAAAAGCCAAATAGGACATATTTATCTTAAAAATGGCTGAAATATTTTGCTTTTTTCCTTTGAATCCTTATCTTTGCACTCGATGAAAAGGATTATGATCATAGGATTATGCCTCTTCCTGACAAGCATTTCTTTTGGTCAGGAAAGACAGCAGATGCAAGTGGTTGCTCCCAAGGACACCCTCGCCTCTGACTCCATTGTCCCTGGGCAGAGATGGGAAACATCCCATATACAGAATCGATACTTATCACCTTACTATAATTATGGATGGGGATTGCACAAGGGACTGAACGTGAGTCTCGATCTCTCCGCCTTTGCCACCTTTGGCAAGCACGTGCCTCATCGAGGCGGATTTACGGAACGCTTAGAAGCAACGTATCTTGCCCCTCTCACGGAAAAGTTGTATGCAGCAGTCGGAGGATATATCCAGAATACCAACTGGGGTGGAGATTCCTACCGGGATGGTGGCGTCTACGGCATCTTAGGCTATCGCTTCAACGATCATTGGGAAGCCTATATCTACGGACAGAAATCATTGGTCAACAATTACTCCGACTATGCAGGTTATCCCTACGCCTTAGGTTACGGGACTTGGGGATGGGCACCGGGATACAATGGGATGTACGGTCCTTCCGGGGCTGATCGCTTAGGTGCAGCCGTAAAGTATAACTTCAACCCCAATTTTTCCATTTCCGTGGCAGTGGAAGGGGTATGGATGAACCACAGGGACCATCCTTATTTCGACCAGTACAACTATCCGGTACCCAAATATGAGTAAGAAATAGATGGGATCGCAAAGCTCATCACCAGGAGGAGACCCTTAGGATTCCAAAAGATGACCTCCCGCCTTCCAATAGATAACCTTTCAGCACGCGAAAGATAACCTTTTAAGAGACGGGAGATGGCCTATAGGAAACCATGCGAAAGTCGAGCATGGCAGATGATCGTAAGTTCCTATGTTTTAAGGTGTTTGACCTATTTCACGAACTTCAGTCTCAGGCTGTTCAGGACGACACTTACGCTGGAAAATGCCATCAGTGCACTTGCCCAGGTCGGCGTAATCTGGAAGTCGATTCCAAAGACATGCAAGGCACCCGCTGCCAAAGGAATGCATACTAAGTTATAGATAAAAGCCCAGAAGAGGTTTTCCTTGATCATGGTCACGGTTTTCCGGGACAGCGTGATCGCCTCAGGAATCCTACGGAGGTCATCCCCCATCAAGGTTACCTGTGCCACATCCATCGCCACATCCGTCCCCTTGGCCATTGCGATGCTGACATCGGCAAGGGCAAGTGCCTGCGTATCATTGATGCCATCACCAACCATTGCCACCTTCTTTCCTTCCTGTTGCAAGGTCCTAACCAGGTTTTCCTTGTCCTGGGGCAGTACCTTACTCTGATAATGCCCAATGCCTGCCTTATCAGCCCAATATCTCACGGCATCGTCTTTATCCCCACTCATCAGGTAGACATCCACGCCCTGCTCCTTCAGTTCCTGTATTGCCTGTTGGGCATGAGGCTTTAAGGTCTCCCGTTCCTCCAAGGGCAGTTGGTCGCTTTTCGTGAAATCGATTTGTTGGTTAGGGATAGTCAAGGTCCCAGTTTTGTCCATCACCATGGCATTGATATTCCGTATATTCTCTAAAGCTGTAGCATCCTTGATGAGGATATTCTTTTTGGCAGCCTTGCCGATCCCCACCATCAATGCAGTTGGTGTGGCAAGCCCCAAGGCACATGGGCAAGCGATCACCAGTACGGCCACAGCAGAGAGGATGGCATGGGGCAACTCATCATTACCACCTATCGCCCACCATAATATAAAGGTAAGCAAGGCGATCCCAGCAACCGTGGGGACAAAGACCAATGCTACCTTGTCGACTGCACGCTGCACAGGAGCTTTGCTTCCCTGCGCCTGTTGCACCATCTTGATAATATGGGCAAGTGCGGTATCCTCACCGATCTGTTTGGCACGGAACCGCAGTTTACCTTGCGCCAGGATCGTTCCCGCCAAGACCTTGGAGTCCGTCTTCTTCAGGGCAGGATTCGGCTCACCCGTGATCATGCTCTCATCCACATAAGCGCCATCGGCTGTCATAAAGCTTTCTGCCTGACTGACATCACCGTCCACAGGAATCTTCTCACCAGCCTTTACCTCCAAGACATCACCTACCTCGATCGTGGACAAGGGCACCTCCTCTACTTTCCCTTCCCTGACCAGATGAGCCGTCTTCGGGGCCAATCCCATGAGTTCCCGGATACTGCTTGCGGTACTCTTGCGCGCCTTCTCCTCTAACAGACGACCGGTCAGCACAAAGGTGATGATCATCACCGACGCATCAAAGTAGGTATGCCATTCTATCCCTTTTGATGCCCAGACCGCATCTCCCCAAAACGTGTTGCAGGTACTGAACAAGAACGAGATGCCCGTGCTCAATGCCACTAAAGTATCCATATTGGCTGTCATATGGGAGAGTTGCTTCCACGCGTTGCGAAAGAATACACGACCGCATACGAACAAATTGAGCAGGGAAATCAGCATGGAGGTTTGGTTGGCAACGTCCCGATTCCCCAAGTGAATCCAGCCCATGGAGATAGACATCACCAACAAAGAGAAGACCCATGAAAGGATGGTCTTACGCTTGAGTACCGTGTACGCACGGTTCTCGATTTCCGTCACGCTGGTCTCTTGGTCGATGATCAGGTCATAGCCGATCCCATTGATCTCTGCCTTCATCTGCTCTAAGGAGATCACCGACGGGTCATATTCCACCAAGGCAGAACGCCCAGGCAGGGAGACAGAGGCAGACTGCACTCCTTGCAATGAATTCAACTTCCTTTCCACATGAGCAGAGCAGGAGGCGCAAGCCATTCCTACGACAGGTATTGTCTTTGTTTCCATATTGTTTTCCTTTCTATTCGATATCATTTCATTTACGGTTGCAAAAGTAATATAATCTTCCCATAGGTGTATTATAGGATTATGGATAAGATTTACAAGTTTATTGTGATCTTTCTGCCTACATCAAGACCGATCCCATACCCTTGAAAAAAAATCAGCAATCATCGTACAGTTTTCCAAATAAAATCGTACCTTTACCCCCGGATGAACAAAAGGGCCTTACCCTCCTGCCTGGCATCCTCTCCAAGGATCTGTGCAGCTTCTTCTACGGTTAAGTATAATTAACACAAGACAGATGCAAGTTTCCCCCGTTCTCCGGCTTTATCAGTCAGAAACGAAACAAGAATGGAACAAACATGAAAAAAGTAAGAATTTGGAGTTTACTCGCAGGTATCTTGCTGTCAGCGACGTTTGCCCTGCAGTCCTGCGATTTGGATGATGACGATGACAATTACCATGCCTATTATCCCAACGCATTGGTCACGGTCTATGACAAAAACGGGCATCCCTTCATGCAATTGGATGATTCCACTACATTGTACCCAGTCAATCTCACCTCCACCCTCTACGGTGGGAAATCGGTCAGGGCATTGGTCAACTTCCGTGAAGCCACAGAGGCAGAGCTCAAGAATGGCATCTACGCTGACGAAGGTTTACGGAATGTGTATGTCAACTGGGTGGACACCATCCTGACCAAGAACATGTCGAAGGACCTTGGCACCGTGGAAGCCAATCGAAAAGCTTACGGCAACGATCCAGTGGAAATCGTGAATGACTGGGTTACCATCGCCGAGGATGGATATCTCACGCTTAGGTTCCGTACGCTCTGGGGTGGAAGTGCCAAGCACATCATCCGACTCGTCAAGGCAAGTGACGTAAATACGCCTAATGCCGTACGACTTTACCAAGACGCGCAAGGAGACGTGACTGGGAGATACGGAGACGCGCTCGTTGCCTTCAAGCTCGATGACCTTGACCTGAAGCCAGAGGACAAAAAGGTGACGATCACCTTGCTGTGGAACTCTTTCGACGGGGAGAAGTCTACCACCTTTACTATGGCAGGCCAAGACAACTCTGCCAGGACGTCAAGCTACACAAGTAGCTGGGACAGCTTCATTAAAGATATCAAATAAACAGTGAGCTTCTTTACAGGGGATAGGGAAAAACAGTTGGTTAAACTCCTTCGCAGCGGCGATAACGCAGCGATGAAGGAATTCTATTCCCTGTATGGAGGCTTTCTGACTGCAGTCTGCAATCGATATATCGCCAACAACGAAGACTTAAAAGATGTGATGCAGAATGTCATGATCAGCATCCTCACGCACATCAATGACTTTGAATACAGGGGAAAAGGGTCGCTGAAGGCATGGGCGTCGAGGATAACCGCCAATGAGTCCTTGCACTTCCTCAGGGCTCAGAAGAAAGACCGCTTCACGGAACTGAGCCAAGATCTCCCAGAAGAAGCGGATGACCCGCCCATTGATGATGTCCCGCCGGAGGTGATTCAGAAATTCATCACGGAACTGCCACCAGGCTACCGGACGGTATTCAACCTGTATGTTTTTCAGGATTACTCGCATGAGGAGATCGCCCAGCAATTAGGCATCAAAAGAGACAGTTCCGCCTCTCAACTACATAGAGCCAAGAACATATTGGCAAAGAAGATCAACGAATATAGAAAAAATAAACTTCAGTCACGATGAAAGAAGAATGGATCAACAACTTAAGAAAGAAGATGGACGACTACCAGCAGTCGGCTCCGGAGCTCTCTTGGGATGCCATTGAGAAAGCTGTGGCTGAACAAGGAGCCTCCAGCACAGGCTCATCGCGAAAGGAACATCAGGCAAAGGTCGTTCCCCTATGGTTCCGCAGGACAGCAGCCGCCGCCATGATCCTGCTCGTTGCTGGAATCGGCTTTTACATGATCGACCGACTGACGGGTCCGACAGCCCAGATCGCTGGCAATGGCAAGAAGCCTGCAGCCCCTGCGGCAGTCTCTGTTCCCGGATCCGCAGCAGAACAGGAAAAGGCACTCACGACAGCGCAAGCTGATGACCGTCACGACAATCCTTTGACTCAAATAGCTGACAAGGTCAGCCGCGCCCTCCAAGGCAAGACAATCTATCTATCGGAAACTCACCAACTGGCTCAAGCTCACCTCGGAGACGACAAGCGGTTGACCGTGGAGACGGCTCCTGCCATGCAGGAGG
>ULNB01019238.1_pt1 | contig 9878 bp, 9 predicted proteins | sample 1951811 | NCBI WGS metagenome assembly ULNB01 (sample SAMEA4835566, study PRJEB28245) | human gut metagenome | biome: gut microbiome; material: fecal sample | place: Denmark | collected 2008
TGTTATACCAGGCCAATGAATATTCGTCAAGGAGAATATCGCTCTCCCAGATGCTTTCTTCAGTAAGTTTGTCAACCGGTTCGTCTTTGAAAATACTGTCACAACTGCAGAACATCCATGTTCCTAATGTTAGTAAAGCCGTATATATATACTTTTTCATTTTTTTTCTTTTTTAATGTTTTTGTTTAGAAACCAATATGAAAGCTTGCGCCGTAGGAACGTTGAATGGGGTATCCTAAGTGAGACTCAGGGTCCATGTGCTTCAGCTTACTCCAAGTATGGAGGTTACCTCCGGAAAGGGTGAGAGACAGGGAAGTGATTCCCAAATGTTGTAGATATCGCCTGGGAACTTGATATCCGATGTTCAGGGAACGAAGGCGTATAAAGCTATTGTCTCGTAGCCAAAAGGAAGAGGATTTCCTGTTGTTGTCCGCTGAAGTCGCCATCTTAACGCGAGGATATTCTGCATTGGGATGATCAGGCGTCCAGCAGTCTGTTAGGTGATAGTCCTGGTATTTTACAATACTGCCATTCTCCAAAGTGTAGGATTCTGAAATGTATTGTTTATATCCAGCAACTCCTTGGAGCATCATATTAAAGAATAGTCCTTTCCAATTGAATCCTAATTTTAAGCTCCCTGTAAAGTCTGGATAAGCACCGCTTTTATAAGCAACAAGGTCATAGCGGTCAAGAACGCCATCCCCGTTTTGGTCCTTATATTTAATATCCCCAGGCTTGATGGTCAGGTTCTTGCCTTTTCTGGATTGGTCTTGATTCAGCTCATAATTGTCAATTTCTTCTTGTGATTGGAATAATCCCAGTGCTTCGTATAACCAAATTGTTCCTGTGCTGTGACCTTTATATCTCAGGTTTTCCAACTCTGCTGATTCGTCTCCATAGTCGAGAATCTTATCCCTGCCTAAGGAGAGAATGAATTGTGCGTCATAATGGAAATCCCTGATCCCATTGCGATGGGTTATCGTTAAGTCGTATCCCCATGCTTTGACCTTGCCAAAATTCATATAAGGTACGCTCCCATTGGTACCTGTCGAGTAAGGATAGAGATAGCTTGGGGCACTTTGTAACATATTCGTGCGATAGCGCCAATAATATTCGAATGTCAATCCAAACCTGTTGTTCCAGAATCCAAGGTCAATGGCAAGGTTATAGTCCCTGCTTTTTTCCCATTCCAAGTCCTTATTAGGATAATTACCGGTAGCGACGACAACTCCTGGAGTATGTGTGCCTCCAAGGTTATATCCGTTGTTGGAAGAATAGATATATCGGAGCAAGTAGGAATAATCACTGATGCCCCCGTCTCTTCCAAGCAAACCTGTAGATGCACGGAACTTGACATTGCTCAAGACTTTCTGCTTCCAATTTCTAAACCAGCTTTCCCGAGAGAGGATCCACGATGCAGAGAAACTTGGAAAGAAAGCCCATCGATGGTCTGGATGGAACTTTGCAGAGCCATCCTCACGGAAATTGAATTCGGTAAAGTATCTATCACTGTAACTATAAGTTGCGCGACCTACGAGCGAAGCTCTTTGTACCTCACTTTCTGCTCCATGTAAGGTAGCAGTTGTAGAAGAGCCCAGCACTTCAGGGTAAACGCCAGGCAAGTCGCTGTTGGTTCCATCCATGGATTTGTTCTTATAGTCTTGGTAGTTAGCGACAAGCAATGCCGTTACATGGTGTTTCTGATCAAAAGTCTGATCATAGTTGATTCCCGCTTCTAATAACATGTTGTCTACGAAACGATCCATCTGATAAAGGGAAATCTTTGCCTTGGGATAAATCGTATTAGGGTCAACGACGATCTCATCTTTCTTCGTGTCATACATATACAGGGCCACGGGCTTGTCGAATCTCTTGTTGATGGAGTTGTTGTTGTCCATTGTGGTGCGGACATAAACGGATAATCCTTTGATCCAAGGGAGTTCCCAATTAAGCTTAGCCGTAATCGTGTTCATCTTGATGGTGTTCTTCGTGTACCCTCCTATGCCATATACAGATGTCAGGGGGTTGCTCCCATTGATGCTTGCCAGTTCTCCATTGGAGAGGACGAGGGGCTGTACTGCAGAATAGGAATAAGCTTGGTCAATAGTGGCGTAACTGGTATTCTTGTTAGAGGATCTAACCCCACTGAAATCAATGGAAAACGTCAATCCTTTCAGAAGGGTGGCATCCATGCGTGCAGCATAATTGAATCTGTCATTTCCAACTCCACTATATAATCCCATGGTCTTGGTATATGCTCCTGAAAAATAATATCTGAGAAATTGATTGCCACCGGATATGTTTAAGGAATGGGTTGTTGAATAACCATGGTTTTTCAGGTAATCAAGCATGTTCGAGTTGGCGTATTCATCAGGATTGGATTGGGTGCGTAACATTTCCAGTTCCTCATCTGTATAAGGATGGACATTAGGTTGTCCTTCAACTGCCTTGTTATATAGCTTCGCAAATTCATAGCTATTGAGAAAGTGAGGGAGATGGGTTGATTTTTGAATGTCATACTCACCCCGGTAGTTGACTCGTACCTTGGAGTCCCCTTTTGCTCGCTTGGTCTTGATGAGAAGGACACCATTGGCTGCGCGAACGCCATATACGGCTGCAGCAGCAGCGTCTTTGAGTACAGAAATACTCTCGATATCATCCGGATTGAGGTCACTTAAGCGTTGTTCTCCATCTGATGTGTATTCCGAGAAGCGCGGTACTCCATCAATGACGAGCAGAGGGGATGCGTTTGCGCCCGTAACGGCACGGATGCGCATGGATGCTTCCTTAGGTGATCCTGGATCACCCGTAGAGGACATGACAGATAATCCTGCTACTTGGCCTTTGAGGGCTTCGTCCAGGTTTGGGGTAGGTACCTTGATGAGATCTTCACCTTTAACAACTTCTATGCTACTGGTCAGGGCAGATTTCTTTTGAGTACCATATCCAACAACGACCAGTTCGTCAAGGCGATGCTCGTCTTCTTTTAAGATGATGCGAACCAATTTGTTGAGAACAGCCTTAAAATGGGTATTTTCATATCCAATGCTGGAAACAGTAATGTCCGAATGGCTATTGGGCACTTCGATAGAGAACTTCCCATCCACGTCTGTGATAGCACCTGGCTTGGTTTCTCCATTCACTCTGATGACTGCTCCGATGATGGGCTCACCATTTTTATCCAAGACTTGTCCTGTCATCTTACCCTTTTTGACTTTTAATGTGATAAAGCCATTCCTGATGCCGTAGGTGTATCCAAGTTGTCCGAGCACTTGATCCAGCACCTTGCCTACGGGCTGGTTGGTCACATGAACGGTAACCTTTCTGGAACCAGATGGCTGTGCCTCGGAAGACATGATGAAATCAAGCCCTGTTTGTTTCCTGATTTGCTCAAAAAACTGGACGAGTGTGCCTGATTCCATGTTAATCGTCACTTTCTTTGTCTCAACAGCCTGTGCATTTCCTAAAAGAGGAAGGCAACATAGCAGAATCATTAAATAGCATTTCATTGCTTTCTGTGTTTGTTTGAGGGGATCTTTCATAAAGCTTTTATTAATTATAAGTTCTAAATAGAATCATCTATAAATAGTGATCGTGCGATCGTTCTTGCTGATCTTGAGCCCTGTTGCATATTGAATGGCTTCAAGAGCTGAGCTCAGCGGCTTGTACCTGTCGATGCTTCCTGTGAATTTCATCTCCTTAATCTCATCTGAGCCAAAGGTGATTTCTTGATCGTACCACATGCTCATCACGGACATCAGCTTCTCAAGCGTACAGTTCTCGAACTGATAGTATCCGATATTCCAAGATGTGAAAGCTTTGACATCGACCTTGTTGATAGAGATGTCCCGTCCTTGTGACAGCATAGCCATTTGCCCGGGCTTTAGAAAACGTTCTTTCCCTTGGCGTGTCGTTACGCTGATACTGCCTTCAACTAATACAACTTGTGTCGTGCCGTCCTGAACAGTAGTGTTGATGTTGAAGGTAGTGCCGTACTCTGTGATCATGCCATTGTCAGTGATGACGTGGAAGGGTCGCTTGGAATCCTTCGCAACCTGGAAATAAGCTTCCCCATGCAGGTAGACCGTACGGTCTGAATTGTCAAATTTGACGGGGTACTTTAATGTGGTATTATAGTTAAGGTGCACACGAGTGCCATCTTGTAGCGTAACGTAAAATTCGTGTCCACGCTCTGTCCTTAGTTGATTTTGGTATTCTCCATCTTTTCCGCTTTCGGAAAGGATGGCTTCTGTGCTGTCATCTATGCCTTGTTCTGAGACTAATGTGATCTTCCGCCCATTGCCTAATGTCAGGGTGGCACCATTCTTGCCTTCCTTTTGTGACATTTCCCTTGCAAGCTGTTCTTCTGATGTCAGTTGTGGCAATGGGGTTCTTTCTGTATGCCGATGTGTATAGAAGATTGCCCCTCCTATGATAAGAATGGCGATTGCGGCTGCTGTACGCAATGGATCCTGAAGGTGATACCACCATGGTCTGGCTTTGTTTGCTGCTTCTCCCGAGGGGTCAAAGGAGCCTCCTGGGCTTTGAAGGCCTTGGGGATCCAGGGAAGCAGGAAAGTTCTTGTGTCGGAATCTCATCCAACCTTTTTCCGTATCAAAATGTTCGAAAAGAGAATATCTCTGCTCGAAATCATCTGAAGTTAAGAGCTTATCCAGCATTTCTCGGTTGCCTTCTTTCTCTCGCGCCCATGATTCAATGCGGATCTTTTCTTCTTCAGAAGCCTGCCCCATGAGGAGCTTCCGTATCCATGTATTGATGGAATCCTTCCCTTCTGTCTTCATCTGTTATTGCTTTTATAGCCTTAAATCGTAAAGGGGCCCAAAAAGGATGACAGGAGATATGCAATAATTCTAAAAATTATGGAAATAATAGAAGGAGCAAGGTGAAAGTTTCCTGGTGTAGCTTCTTTTTCAATGTGTTGAGCGCTCTTTGCCTGAGTGTCTTGACGGTCGATAGGGAGATTTCCAGTTCATGGGCGATATCCTTATATTTCTTGCCTTCCATTTTAAGGATGAAAATCTCCCGCTGTCTTTCTGGCAGTTCATTGATGGCAATAAAGAGTTGACGGTATATTTCTTCGCTGAAGAATTCTTCTTCTCCATCTGGGTTGAGGTGGAAAGGCATGTTGTTTTCCATTGCTGTGTTCATATATCTTTTTTGCGAATGGCGATGCCTGATAATGTCTATTGCTTTATTCCTGGTCGTGTTATAAAGAAAAGCCTTTAAGGCAGCAAGATTGTCGTAATTGCCTTTATTTTCCCAAAGTATAGCAAACACGTCCTGGGCAATGTCCTCTGCCGTTTCATCAACGCCTACAAATTGATAGGCATAACTCGCCAGCGCCTTATAATATTGTCTATAAAGCTCATGGAATGTGTTTTCGTCCCATTCTTTTGGCACTATGATCGGTGATGAATTGTGAGAGGCCATGTTGGATTACGCGTTCTGTAGCAGCAAAGTTAGCGAATTCTCTCAATTCTAACAATGTTTTTTGCTGAAAATGCTTTTGTTTTTTCCGTTTTAAGGGTGATGTTAATGTATTTTTACTATTTTTGCAGGCAAAAAGTAATAGACGATGAGTAGTTGCGCCTGGGCGGTGGGTCCGTTCTTGAAGAAGTATCATGATGAGGAATGGGGTGTTCCTGTTCATGACGAGATCAAGCATTATGAGTTCCTGGTTCTTGAGGCCATGTCTTGTGGCCTTAGTTGGGAGCTGATGTTGAAGAAGCGTGAGGTTTTCCGCAGCGTGTTCGCTGACTTTGACTTCCGGCAGGTAGCGAAGTTCACCGACGCGGATGTTGAAAGGATCATGGGCGTGGCAGGCATGATCCGCTCTCCCCGTAAGATACGTGCCATGATTCATAACGCCCAATGCTTCATGGGCATCGCAGAGGAGTTCGGTAGCTTTGATCACTATATCTGGGGATTTACGAAGGGAAAGACACTCGTCTACCATCGCCATCAGGAAGAAGGAGACTGGGAAACCCATAATGAGCTCTCGGATGCCTTGGCAAAAGACATGAAGAAACGTGGATTCAAGTATTTGGGATCCGTGATCCTCTATTCCCATCTGCAGGCCATCGGGATCATCAATGACCATGAGCGGACTTGCCCCCGTTATCAAGAATTGCTGAAAGTAACAAATGTCGAGTACCGATAAGTATCAACTGAGAGGAAATCATGGAGAAAGAAGAGAAATATGAATTGCTTTGCCAGCAAATCACGAGCTTGGTCAGTGGGGAACACCAGACAGTAGGCGTGATGGCCAATGTGAGCGCTGCCCTGAAGGAAATTTTCCCGGAACGCTTCTTCTGGGTGGGATTCTATTGCGTCAATGATGGAGAACTGCAACTGGGACCTTTTCAGGGAAGTGTCGCCTGCATGCATATCCAAAAGGGGAAAGGAGTCTGTGGGACGGCCTGGGAGCAAAAGCAGACGATCATTGTTCCTGACGTGGAACAGTTCCCTGGGCATATCGCCTGCTCCTCTTTGTCACGGTCAGAGATTGTCGTCCCGCTGCTGAATCCAGTCGGTGAGGTCTATGGGGAAATCGATATTGATAGCAAGGAGTTGGATGCTTTTGATGCTGTTGACAAGCGATATCTCGAAAAGATTGCTAAAATTATATCCAATCAGTTGGCATTTTAAAAATTAATCCCTAAATTTGTAGGACATAATATTAATACCAAAAATATGTTAGACGTTAAATCAACACTAAAGGACGCAGGCGAGCGCATGGAAATGGCAGCCATGTACCTTGAGGAGCAGTTGGCGCGGATTCGTGCTGGCAGGGCCAATATTGCCATCTTAGATGGTGTCAGAGTGAAATCCTACGGATCTATGGTTCCCTTGAATCAGGTTGCGACAGTGTCTACCCCTGACGCGCGTACCATCGCGATTCGCCCATGGGACAAGAAGCAGATCAAAGATATAGAGAAAGGTATCATGGACAGTGACGTAGGGATCACGCCGGAGAACAATGGAGAGGTAATCCGGCTCGCTATTCCGCAGCCTACTGAGGAGCGTCGCCGTGAGCTTGCCAAGCAATGTGCCAAGATCGCCGAGCGCAGCAAGGTGGAAGTGCGTAATGTCCGTGGCGAGATCAAGGAGAAGTTGAAGAAGGCAATCAAGGATGGGCTGTCAGAGGACAATGAAAAGGATGCCGAGGCAGAACTTCAGAAGGCACATGATAAGTACATCAAGAAAATTGATGACCTGATCGCTGCCAAGAATAAGGAAATCATGACAGTGTAAGGCGTGAAAGGACTTGTCATTAAGAATACAGGTAGCTGGTACACCGTCCAAACGGATGATGGACAGGTTATCGAATGTAAGATCAAGGGCAATTTTCGGCTAAAAGGCATCCGCAGCACCAATCCGGTAGCTGTGGGTGACCATGTCGAAATATTGATAAACCAGGAGAATACTGCGTTTATTACGGCAATTGAGGACAGGAAGAACTACATCATTCGCAAGTCGCCTAATCTCAGCAAGCAAAGTCATATCCTTGCCGCCAACCTTGATCAGGTGTTTCTTGTGGTGACAGTGAACTATCCGCAAACCAGCACGACATTTATCGATAGGTTCTTGGCAGGTGCTGAGGCTTATCGTGTACCGGTAGTCCTTGTCTTCAATAAGATGGACATGTTGGATGCAGAAGAATTGCATTATGAGCAGATGATGATGACGCTCTATGATACAATCGGATATCAATGCTTTGAGGTGTCTGCATCCACGGGAGAGGGGATCGACAAGATCCGTCCTTTGTTGAAGGATCAGGTGACATTGCTGAGTGGCAACAGTGGCGTGGGCAAGTCAACCCTCATCAATCTCTTCCTTCCAGGGGCCCATCTGAAAACGGCAGAGATCAGCGATGCCCATAACACGGGCATGCATACGACCACGTTCAGTGAGATGCTATCCTTGCCCGAGGGGGGATTTGTGATTGATACCCCAGGCATTAAGGGATTTGGGACCTTTGATATCGAAAAGGAAGAATTGACAAGCTACTTTAAGGAAATCTTCCACTTCTCAAAGAGTTGTAGGTTCAACAATTGCACGCATACTCACGAGCCCGGCTGTGCAGTGCGAAAGGCGGTGGAAGAGCATTATATAGCAGAAAGCCGTTATCAGAGCTACCTTTCTATGCTTGAGGATAAGGATGAGAACAAGTATCGTGAGGCCTTTTAAGCATCGCTACCTTGTTTGTTTTTCCTGTTTTCGTTTTTTTCTTTTTGCTTTTTCGGTAATCGTCCATTCTTGCGCAGCGCTTCCGTGATGATCCACTGCAGTTGTCCGTTCGTAGAACGGAACTCATCAGCAGCCCATTTCTCAATGGCTTCCATCGTTTCGGAATCGATGCGCAAGATGAAACTTTTCGACTTGTTTTCCTTTTCTTTCATGTATTTACAGTTGAGAAACGTCTATTGCCCTCATGGCTTACATGTTTAATGTTCCCGTGTTGACGACAGGTTGCGCGGTATCATCTCCGCAAAGCACGACCATGAGATTGCTTACCATAGCTGCTTTCTTGTCGTCATCCAAGTCAACGACATTCTCATCAGAAAGTTTTTGAAGGGCAATCTTTACCATGCTGACCGCTCCCTCCACGATCTTTTCGCGTGCGGAGATGATCGCTGAAGCTTGCTGTCGACGTAGCATGACGGCTGCGATCTCTGGCGCATAGGCAAGGTAGTTGATACGGGCTTCCACGACTTCGATACCAGCCATGGCCAGGCGCTCGTCGAGCTTGGCTTCCAGTTGCTTGTTGATCTCATCTCCACCTCCACGTAGCGTCAGTTCCTTGCTTGAAATATCCTCTTCGTCGTAGGCGTACATGCCCGCTACTTGTCGAAGGGCGGCATCACTCTGTACTTTGACGAAGTTTTCGAAAGCTCTCATGATCGTGTTGACATCACGCGCGATCGCATTTGTACTTTGTGCCATGGTTTGGGCATCAATTTCAAACATGGCCTTGTACGTGTCCTTTAGTTTCCAAACCATGACCAATCCAATCATGACCGGATTCCCGATCTTGTCATTGACCTTGATAGGCTCTGCGTCTAAATTGCGTGCGCGCAGAGATAGTTTTTTCGCATTGATAAATGGATTGACCCAATAAAAACCTACAGCCGTAAAAGTGCCACGATATTTACCGAAGAACATCATGACTCGTGCCTCATTGGGCTCTTGTTGGATGAATCCTTTGAAGCTGAATAGGACAGCAATCACGATGAGGACCCCAAGAACGAACACAGGGATTCCTACCAGATAGTTCTCGCTGTCAATTGTATTTCCTCCGAAGATTGTGCAGGCAATGCCTAAGAGTCCAAACACGATCAGTAGTGTCAATGCAGAGAAGCCATTGATGGTCATCCCCTCAAACTTGAATTCTTGATTTTCCATAATCCTTGGTATTAATGTTAGTGTATAATATGATATCACTTTGATATCGCAAAGATATAATAACGAACCTGAATATACAAGAGCCAAGGACATTTTTTATGAGAATTTAACGATGTCCTTTTATGTATTTGTATTCATCCCTGTCATGATGACTAATGAATAAACAGGAATAAATTCGTTACGAAACCTGCAGAGAGGAGAGGGAAAGAAGGGATAGGAAGCTATAGAAGAAATATAGGATGCAATAGGAAGCTATAGGAAACTATAGTGAGGAATAGGATGCAATAGTGTAAATTGTAAATAGCAAGCAGCAGAGCCGTGCAAGCAAAGGGGTAAGGAAAGAGCAAGCAAAGGGGGCAAGGGAAGAGCAAGCAAAAGGGGACAAGGGAAGAGCAAGGGCGCAAGCCCGAAAAAAAAGCACGAGGGCTTATGAATGCCCGAGTACCTTAGTG
>ULNB01006955.1_pt1 | contig 9697 bp, 3 predicted proteins | sample 1951811 | NCBI WGS metagenome assembly ULNB01 (sample SAMEA4835566, study PRJEB28245) | human gut metagenome | biome: gut microbiome; material: fecal sample | place: Denmark | collected 2008
AGAAGATCCTGATACTCGTGAACAGCCTTTACAACTGCTGCAAGGAAAAGCTGGAACTGAAGGTTGTTTTCAGGAGTCTTGCCGGGATCAAGAAGGTTTTCGCCTGTGTTGGTTGAAATTGACCAGTTGTTGTGCTTACCGGAACCGTTAACACCTGCGAACGGCTTTTCGTGAAGAAGACAAACAAGACCGTGTCTTTCGGCAACCTTCTTCATAACTTCCATTGTAAGCTCGTTGTGGTCGGTTGCAATGTTTGTTGTTGTGAAGATAGGAGCAAGCTCGTGCTGTGAAGGAGCAACTTCGTTATGCTTTGTCTTTGCAAGGATACCGAGTTTCCAGAGTTCCTCGTCAAGGTCTTTCATATAAGCAGCAACTCTTGTCTTGATTGCACCGAAGTAATGGTCGTCAAGTTCCTGTCCTTTAGGAGCTTTTGCACCGAAAAGTGTTCTGCCTGTATAAATAAGATCCTCTCTCTGGTCGTAAGCGTCCCTATCAATAAGGAAGTATTCCTGCTCCGGACCTACTGTTGTTGTAACTCTTGTAACATTTTCTTTGCCGAGAAGATGAAGAATCTTTACAGCCTCTGTATTTATTCTCTCCATTGAACGAAGAAGAGGAGTTTTCTTATCGAGAACCTCGCCTGTATAAGAACAGAATGCTGTAGGAATGTAAAGTGTTCCGTCCTTAACGAATGCATATGATGTCGGATCCCATGTTGTATAGCCTCTTGCCTCGAATGTGGCACGAATACCGCCGCTTGGGAAAGAAGAAGCATCAGGCTCGCCCTTTACAAGCTCTTTACCTGAGAACTCCATGATAACCTGACCTTCACCGTTCGGTGCGATAAAGCTGTCATGCTTTTCGGCTGTGATACCTGTCATCGGCTGGAACCAGTGTGTGTAGTGGGTACAGCCCATTTCAACTGCCCAGTCCTTCATAGCAGCCGCAACAACATTTGCAACGCTGAGGTCAAGCGGTTCACCGTTCTGGATTGTCTTTTTCAAAGCCTTGTAAGTTGACTTTGGAAGTCTTTCCTGCATCTTCTGATCATTAAATACCATGCTGCCAAAAATTTCGGGAACTTTTGCCATTTTAATTCTCTCCTATCCATTTTGAAAATAAATTTTAATGGTCTGATTTTTGCTTTATAAAAACAGAAAAGGACACTGTAAGCCTCAGCTCACAGCGCCCTTGCTGTCTTTGATGTTGTTAGTATATTCCACTTTTGCGAATTTGTCAATACATTTTTTGAAAAAAGTTTTGAAATTGCAAGTTTTATTAAATTTCCTGCAAAATTAAACTGAAATACCAATAAGAGTTGCATATTTTCTACAACAATCACAGTAAAATGAAAGTTTCGCCCTTAAAAGTTGCAATTTTCCTTTATTTTCCCTTGACAAAGCACAATGTATAGTTATATAATCTAAGTGCTGATTTTTCTTGATCAACGATGACAGGGCATTTCAGAACATCAGCCGACCTGCACATTCACCTTTGCAGGATATAGCACAGGCTGAGCATAGCGGTTTTACCGCTGAGAAGAGATTGGGCATTTTACAATTACATATATATGATTGATTATTAACCGGCAGAACATTAATTGCCACTTTGAACCGATAAGTTTACGAAAGCAAACTTCCTTTTACATATATATGTATATAAAAAGTCCGCTGAATAATTTTTGTGATTAACAGGAAAGGGTGATCATTAATGGAACAGACAGTCAGAGAGAACAACAAGACTCTGTATTCTCCGAAGTTTGAACATGATAACTGCGGTATCGGAGCTGTTGTTAATATTAAGGGTATCAAGTCACACGACACCGTGGCAAACGCTCTGACAATTGTTGAAACTCTCGAACACAGAGCAGGTAAGGATGCCGAAGGCAAAACAGGTGACGGCGTAGGTATTCTTCTCCAGATTTCACACAAATTTTTTAAGAAGGCAGCTGCTGAAATCGGCATTAAGCTCGGTTCCGAAAGAGATTACGCTGTAGGTATGTTCTTCTTCCCTCAGAATGAGCTTGCAAGAAATCAGGCAAAGAAGATGTTTGAAATCATTGCAGAAAAAGAAGGTCTTACAGTTCTCGGTTGGAGAAATGTTCCTTCAAAGCCCGAGGTCCTCGGTCACAGAGCTGTTGAATGTATGCCTGCAATTATGCAGTGCTTTATCAAAAGACCTCACGGTGTAAAAAGAGGCCTTCCGTTCGACAGAAAGCTCTATGTTGCAAGAAGAGTTTTTGAACAGAGTAATGAAGACACATATGTAGTTTCGCTTTCAAGCAGAACTATTGTATATAAAGGTATGTTCCTTGTCGGCGATCTCCGTAACTTCTTCCTTGATCTTCAGGACGAGGATTACGAATCTGCAATCGCTATGGTTCACTCCCGTTTTTCAACCAACACAAATCCAAGCTGGCAGAGAGCTCATCCTAACAGAATGATTGTTCACAACGGTGAAATCAACACAATCAGAGGCAACGCTGACAAGATGCTTGCCCGTGAAGAAACAATGCGTTCGGAGCATCTCAAGGGCGACCTTGACAAGGTTATTCCTGTTGTAAACACAGAGGGTTCAGACTCTGCAATGCTTGATAACACACTTGAATTTCTCGTAATGAGCGGTATGGAGCTTCCTCTTGCCGTTATGATTACAATTCCGGAGCCGTGGGATAATAACGGCACAATGAGCCAGAAGAAAAAGGACTTCTATCAGTATTATGCAACAATGATGGAGCCGTGGGACGGTCCTGCGTCAATCCTTTTCTCTGACGGTGACATTATGGGTGCGGTTCTTGACCGTAACGGTCTGCGTCCGTCAAGATATTACATCACGGATGACGGCAACCTCATTCTTTCATCGGAAGTCGGCGCACTTCCTATTGATCCTGCAAAGATTGTTACAAAGGAAAGACTTCGCCCTGGCAAAATGCTTCTTGTCGATACGGTTCAGGGCAGACTCATTGATGACGATGAACTCAAAGAGTATTATGCGTCAAAACAGCCTTACGGCGAATGGCTCGACAGTAATCTTGTTTGTCTTAAAGACCTCAAAATTCCTAATATGAAGGTTGAGGAGCATTCATATAAAGAAAGACAAAAACTCCAGAAGGCTTTCGGATATACCTACGAAGATGTTATGACATCAATCCTTCCTATGGCAAAGAACGGCACAGAGTCAATTGCCGCAATGGGTACAGACAGTCCGCTTGCAGTTCTTTCAAAAGAACCGCAGCCGCTTTTCAACTACTTCAAACAGCTCTTTGCACAGGTTACAAACCCGCCGATTGACGCAATCCGTGAGGAAGTTGTAACATCAACAACAATTTATATCGGTGAGGACGGCAACATCCTTGAGGAGCGTCCCGAAAACTGCAAGGTTATGAAGATTCACAACCCGATTCTTACATCAACCGATATTCTCAAAATCAAGAATATGCACATTCCGGGCTTTAAGGTTGCGGTTATCCCGATTCTCTACTACAAGAACACAAGACTTTCAAAGGCTGTTAAGCGACTTTTCATTGAAGCTGACAAGGCTTACAATGACGGTGCAAATATTCTTATCCTCTCCGACAGAGGAGTTGACGAAAACCATCTTGCAATTCCGTCACTTCTTGCAGTATCCGCTCTTCATCAACACCTTGTTGCAACAAAGAAGAGAACTTCACTTGCAATGATACTTGAAAGCGGTGAGCCGAGAGAAGTTCATCATTTTGCAACACTTCTCGGCTACGGTGCAAGTGCAATCAACCCGTATCTTGCTCAGGAAACAATTCACGAGCTTATCGGTGATGACCTTCTTGACAAGGACTACTACGCAGCAGTTGACGATTACAACAGCGCAGTTCTCCACGGCATCGTAAAGATTGCGTCAAAAATGGGTATTTCAACAATCCAGTCATATCATGGCTCACAGATTTTTGAGGCTATCGGTATCGGCAAGGATGTTATTGACGAATACTTCACAGGCACAGTCAGCAGAATCGGCGGTATCACAATCAAGGATATCGAAAAGAATGTTGACAAACTTCACACAGCGGCATTTGATCCGCTTGACCTCGGTGTAAGCGATGAGCTTGAATCCCGTGGTTCACACAAGTTCAGAAGCGGCAAAGAGGAACACCTCTACAATCCGCAGACTATATATATGCTCCAGCAGGCAACAAGAACAGGCGACTATGAGCTTTACAAAAAGTATTCTCATATGATTTCCGAAGAAATGGATCCTGTAAATATCAGAGGTCTTTTCGACTTCAACTTTGCAGAAACTCCTGTTCCGCTTGATGAGGTTGAAAGCGTTGATTCAATCGTAAAGCGTTTCAAGACAGGCGCTATGTCCTACGGTTCAATCTCACAGGAGGCTCACGAAACACTTGCGATTGCAATGAATCAGCTTCACGGCAAGTCAAACTCCGGTGAGGGCGGCGAAAGCCTTGAACGACTTCTCACAAAAGGACAGAAGGTTGACAGATGTTCTGCAATCAAGCAGGTTGCGTCAGGTCGTTTCGGTGTTACATCAAGATACCTCACATCTGCAAACGAAATTCAGATTAAAATGGCTCAGGGTGCAAAGCCGGGCGAAGGCGGACATCTTCCGGGCAAAAAGGTTTATCCCTGGATTGCAAAAACCCGTCATTCAACACCGGGTGTATCGCTCATCTCTCCCCCACCGCACCACGACATTTACTCAATCGAGGACCTTGCACAGCTTATCTACGACCTCAAGAATTCTAACAAAGATGCAAGAATCTCTGTTAAGCTCGTTTCGGAATGCGGTGTAGGTACGGTTGCCGCAGGCGTTGCAAAAGCAGGTGCAGGCGTAATCCTTATTTCAGGTTATGACGGCGGTACAGGCGCTGCTCCGAGAAACTCAATCTACAATGCAGGTCTGCCGTGGGAACTCGGTCTTGCCGAGGCTCATCAGACTCTCATTATGAACGACCTTCGTAACAAGGTTGTTATTGAAACCGACGGTAAGCTTATGAACGGCCGTGATGTTGCAATTGCAGCAATGCTCGGTGCAGAGGAATTTGGTTTTGCAACTGCTCCGCTTGTAACTCTCGGTTGTGCAATGATGAGAGTATGTAACCTTGATACCTGCCCGTTCGGTGTTGCCACACAGAACCCCGAGCTCAGAAAGAGATTCTGCGGCAAGCCCGAATATGTAATAAACTTTATGAAGTTTGTAGCAAGCGAACTTCGTGAATATATGTCAAAGCTCGGTGTAAAAACCGTTGATGAGCTTGTCGGAAGAATTGACCTCATCAAGAGAAAAGAAGGCATCACAGGACAGGCTGCCGAGGTTGACCTTTCTAACATTCTTGATACAAACTTTGTTTCGGAAAAGGTTGAATACAACAAAAAGAGCCTTTATGATTTCAAACTTGAATCAACACTTGACGAGAGAATCCTCTGCAAAGAATTTGCAAAGGTTCTTGCAAAAGGCACAAAGAAAAAGGTTGAAGTCAATGTTAAGAACACTGACCGTTCATTCGGTACAATCTTCGGTTCTGAGGTTACAAGAAAGCATTACAACAACCTTGATGACGATACATTTACAGTAGTCTGCAACGGTTCGGGCGGTCAGAGCTTTGGCGCATTCATTCCAAAGGGACTCACACTTGAACTTGTGGGCGACTCAAACGACTACTTCGGCAAGGGACTTTCAGGCGGTAAGCTGGTAGTTTATCCTCCGAAGAACTCAACATTTGACGCAGGTAACAACATCATCATCGGTAATGTTGCACTTTACGGTGCAACAAGCGGCAAGGCATTTATCAACGGTGTTGCAGGCGAGCGTTTCTGCGTAAGAAACTCAGGCGCAACAGCAGTTGTTGAGGGTGTCGGCGACCACGGTTGTGAATATATGACAGGCGGCAGAGTTGTTGTTATAGGCAAAACAGGCAAAAACTTTGCAGCAGGTATGTCAGGCGGTGTTGCCTATGTTCTTGATGAAGAAAGAGATCTTTACACAAAGCTCAACAAAGAAATGGTTCACTTCTCGGAAGTATCCGAAAAGTACGATATAATCGAACTCAAGACGCTTATTGAAGAACATGTTGCTGCAACAGGTTCACAGAGAGGCAAGAAAATCCTTGATAACTTTGACGAGTATCTTCCGAAATTCAAGAAGATTATTCCGCACGACTACAAGAGAATGATGGCTGCAATTGCCGCTTATGAAGAAAAAGGTCTTACAAACGAGCAGGCACAGATTGAAGCTTTCTACGAAATTGTGAATAATAAATAAGGAGGGGATATTTATGGGAAAGCCAACAGGATTTATGGAATATAAGCGTGAGGATGCCCCGGCATACTCCGTAAAAGAAAGAATCAAAAATTTTGACGAGTTTCACGATCCCCTCAGCAAAGAGGATCAGCAAAAACAAGGTGCAAGATGCATGGACTGCGGCGTGCCTTTCTGTCAGGCAGGAATGAAGATTGGTTCTGCATTTTCAGGCTGTCCGCTTAACAACCTCATTCCCGAATGGAATGACCTCATCTACAAGGGCAACTGGGAACAGGCTTACAACCGTCTTAAAGTTACAAACAACTTCCCCGAATTCACATCCCGTGTATGTCCCGCTCTCTGTGAAAAGGCATGCACCTGCGGTGCAAACGGTGACGCTGTCAGCGTAAGAGCCAACGAATACGGAATCATTGAAAATGCCTATGAAGAAGGTCTTGCAGACGCAAGAATTCCAAAGGTAAGAACAGGCAAGAAAATTGCAATCATCGGTTCGGGCCCATCGGGACTTGCCGCTGCCGACCAGCTCAATCAGCGCGGTCACTCTGTAACAGTATTTGAACGCAATGACAGAGTAGGCGGTCTGCTTATGTACGGCATTCCGAATATGAAGCTTGAAAAAGATGTTATCGAACGCAAGATTAACATTATGGAAGAAGAAGGCGTAACCTTTGAAACCTGCTCAAATGTCGGCAAAGACATCAAGGCAAGCGAAATTCTCAAGGACTTTGACCGTGTAATCCTTGCTTGCGGTGCATCAAATCCGAGAGATATCAAAGTTCCCGGCAGAGAGGCTAACGGCATTCACTTTGCCGTTGACTTCCTCAAATCAACAACAAAGTCACTTCTCGACTGCAACCTCAGAGAGGGTACATTCATCAGCGCAAAAGGCAAGAATGTAATGGTAATCGGCGGTGGCGACACAGGTAACGACTGCGTCGGCACAAGCATCAGACACGGTGCAAAATCCGTTCTTCAGCTTGAAATGATGCCTAAACTCCCCGACACAAGAAGTGCCGATAACCCATGGCCGCAATGGCCGAGAGTCTGCAAAACAGACTACGGTCAGGAAGAGGCTATTGAAGTCTACGGTCACGATCCACGAGTTTATCAGACAACCGTTAAGCAGTTCATTGCTGACAAAAACGGTAATCTTGTAGGTGCGGAGCTTGTTAAGCTCAAACCCGAAAAGGATGCTAAAACAGGCAGACTTATGATGAAAGAGGTTGAAGGCTCAGAATACAAGGTTGATGTTGAACTCGTACTCATTGCGGCGGGATTCCTCGGCAGTGAAAACTATGTAACCAAGGCTTTCGGTGTTGAAACAAATGCAAGAACCAATGTTGCAACGGCAGAAGGCTCACACAAGACAAATGTTGAAAATGTATTTGTTACAGGCGATATGCACAGAGGACAGTCACTTGTTGTCTGGGCGATTCGTGAGGGCAGAGATGTTGCCAAAGAGGTTGACGAAAGCCTTATGGGATACACAAATCTTTAATTGCTTACAAATAACCTGATAATCCTCAATTTTTTCGATATACCGGTTAATAATCAGAAAGCGCAGGAGCGGATTTCCCTCCTGCGTTTTTCTTTGTCATTTAGGGTTTGTTTCTGTTGCATATCAATATGATTGATGATAAAATAAAGGATATATACAATGCAATAAAATGTGAGGAAATATTATGAGTAACAGACCTGAAACCAATAAACGAAGCTGTCCCGTTTACAAAAAATGCGGCGGTTGTCAACTGCAAAATCTGTCATATCCCGAACAGCTTGAATTCAAGCAGAGGAAAGTCGAAAAACTTCTCAAACGCTTTTGCACCGTTGAAAAAATTATCGGAATGAAAACTCCCTACCACTACCGCAACAAGGTTCAGGCGGCTTTTTATACGGACAAAAAGGGCAAAATCATTTCGGGTGTGTATCAGTCGGGCAGTCATCATGTTGTCGGAATTGACAGCTGTCAGACAGAGGATGTTATTGCCGACAAAATCATCGTTGCAGTACGCAAGCTCCTCCCCTCTTTCAGAATGACAACCTATAACGAGGACACAGGCAAAGGTTTTCTCCGTCACATTCTTGTGAAAAGAGGCTTTGCGACAAATCAGATTATGCTTGTGCTTGTGACAGGTACACCTGTTTTTCCGTCAAAAAACAATTTTGTAAAAGCGATTCTGAAACAGTTTCCCGAAATCACAACCATTGTGCAAAATATAAACCCCTACCGCACCAACCTTGTACTCGGTGACAATCAGAAAGTGCTGTACGGCAAGGGTTATATTGAGAATATTCTCTGCGGTTGCAGGTTCAGAATTTCGCCGAAAAGCTTTTACCAAATTAACCCCGTTCAAACCGAAGTTTTGTACGGCAAAGCAATTGAATTTGCAAATCTCAAAGGCAACGAAACCGTGCTTGACACCTACTGCGGAATCGGCACAATCGGCATAATTGCCGCCAAAAACGGCGCAGGCAATGTTATCGGTGCAGAACTTAACGGCGATGCCGTGAGGGATGCAATCGTAAACGCAAGAGCAAATAATCTGAAAAATATCCGTTTCTACAAAGCCGATGCGGGCGAGTTTATGCGAGAAGTTGCAGATGAGGACGAAAAGCCCGATGTTGTGTTTATGGATCCGCCAAGAGCCGGCAGTAATCGAAAATTTCTCGACTCACTAATCAAAATGTCTCCGAAAAAGGTTGTCTATGTTTCCTGCGACCCCGAAACATTGGCAAGAGATTTAGCCTACCTAACCCAAAACAGCCCCTACAAAGCTCAAAAAATCCAACCCGTAGATATGTTCCCCCACACAGCACACATCGAGACGGTTTGTCTCTTAGTTCTGAGAAATCCTGTGACACATATCAATATTGATGTGGATGTGGAAGAAATGGTGCAGGATAAAAGAGGAATGGCAACCTATGGGCAAATCAAGGAGTATGTTCTGGAACACAGCGGATTGAAGGTTAGTAGTCTTTATATCGCGCAGGTAAAGCAGAAACACGGCATTATTGAGCGGGAGAATTACAACAAGCCCAAGTCTGACGATGCCAGGCAGCCACAATGCCCACTGGAAAAGGAAAGAGCCATTACGGAGGCATTGAAACATTTTGGAATGCTATAAAATAAAGGAGGTGCTTCATGTATAACCCACAGCTTGAAACTTTTCTGCGCGTGGCGGATGCAGGCAGTTTCAACAAAGCCGCCGAAGAAAGCTACATCACGCCCACGGCTGTCATCAAGCAAATCAATCTTTTAGAAGAATCCCTTGGCGTGAAGCTCTTCGACCGTAGCCACCGGGGGCTGCAACTCACAAAAGCTGGGCGCTCTATGTACCAGGATGCAAAATATATCATCCAGTATTGCCGGGACTCCGTGACTCGGGCAAAAAACGCCATGCAGGAGGATGAGAATATCATCCGCATCGGCTCGTCCCCCATGACG
>ULNB01022044.1_pt1 | contig 9688 bp, 13 predicted proteins | sample 1951811 | NCBI WGS metagenome assembly ULNB01 (sample SAMEA4835566, study PRJEB28245) | human gut metagenome | biome: gut microbiome; material: fecal sample | place: Denmark | collected 2008
CTCAACCTGTTTATACAGCATACGAGCTGTGCGTTGAGTATCTGTGAACTGACGGAGCAGCGAGAGCAAAGCCAAGCTTGCTTGAGCTTTGCCGAGTCGCGACGGAAGAAGGCGATAGCCAAAATTGGGACCCGGAAGTAAGAGAGGACATGGAAACCATTTACGACAGGCTCATTCCGGAGAATATGCCTGACTACCGCCACGTTCTTGAAGGCTCCGACGATATGCCAGGACACGCAAAGTGCATCATCACGGGTGTGAGCATCAACATCCCTATCACCGACGGACGACTGAACCTCGGCACATGGCAGGGCATTTACCTCTGTGAGTTCCGAAATGACGGAGGTGCCAGGAGAGTCGTGGCGACAGTGATAGGATAAGTGCCTGAGACAAAGTAGTGAAAACAAATAAAACTACCTTGGGGATACGCCCTCTTCCACCGCAGAACTTTGTGGTGAGACCAATGATCCATTTATATGATCGTCTCTCTTACTTATATATGCTATCAACACATGCCAACAAGTTAGCAACTCTGTTGATTGCAATGCAAAGTTAAGTGATTTATAAGGATTATGAAATACCAATAATGTGGGATTTTTTACTTGTATGCGGGATTGAATTGCGAACTTGCATCTAACTTTCCGCCGTCAGGTACTTATATGGCACATGACATCCCTACATCATTAAATTCATGTTCTAGATAGAATCATTAAGTATAAATTTCAATCTTTTTGTTTTTCTATCCATTTTTGCTATCTCATCAACTGAAATCAAACATGAATCTAACTAGCTGAAGAACCTAAAAAAAGTTAATTTGCTTGCGAATTACAGATAATTTCGTAAATTTGTCAAGGATAAAAACAACCGAAATATGGACAAGAACGAAGAAACCATTAGCTTAACGAAGTGCGACAACTCTATTCTGGCCGATGAAATCGTTTCTAAGCTGGCCAACGCTGGTATAGCTTCATCGCTCCACGACGAGCTCAACGACCCCGCTTATGGCGCTTACGGGCCTAATCCCGGGATTGAGGTGAAGGTGTTCAAGAAGGACTTGGAGCGAGCCCAGAGCATATTGCAGGAGATAACCGAAAAGCGAGAGAAGCAACTGCCATGGTGCCCCAATTGCGGCAGTCAGAATGTCATAGCGTTAGGCAAGGTAAGGCCCAAGCTGTCGAAGTGGGCGGTCATCATCGGCGTTCTCTTGGTTGTCATCGGAATCGTCTGCATTATCCTACCATTCTGTGTGAAGTCTCTAAAGTCAGCTACGGTTAGCTTTCTTATTATATCACTGTTCTCATTGGCGGTTGGCGTTGTCCTAGTCATACCCCAGCGAGAGCGCAAAAACTACAAATGCAACGAATGCGGGACTGAATTCTATAAGGAATAATTTTTAGACCCAATAATAATGTGGCAATCCAACAACTTATCTGCAAAAAGATATAAACCACTTACCTAATAAATCTCTGAACTTATGAGAAAGAAGACAGATATTAAAATAAGATGCAATGATATTGAACAACAGCTGAAGGAATAGGGTAAAGTGCCAACTAATAGCGAGGATACCAATCTGCTTCATAAAGTCAATAATCTTTATCGTGAATTAGGCGACAAGCCGGAGGTACAACGACTTATGACCTTGTATCCAACAAATCAACTTTATTCCAAATGGGGGGGCATCCGTTGATCCAGAAGAACATCCTGAGATGGAAACCCTTGGCTTCATCAATCGCTCTGTAGAACTGCCTTACAGTCGAGCAAAAAGGTATATAAAACAGTGTGTAGAAAAATACGGAGAATTGCCAGGGCTGAATACTTGGCCAATGTATTTTGTGTTTCAGGATGACTTAAATCGAAGAAACTATTATTACGGATTCTCAAAGGACCAGCTCGATTTCATTGGCAGTTTAATTGACGGGGGCTACCTAACCGATGAAAAGTTAATCGTCAAGTACTTTTCTTGCAGGTTGAATGACAAGTCCGTAATAGAGAAAATTGATGCGATACTGGATAAATACAAACTTATCACACTTGGTTATTTGGCAAGGCACCTCCATGAGGGACTTGTATTGGATATCTCGTATCTGCATTCATTCTTTGACGAAATGACACAAAGCAATGGAAATATACCAAGAGGCATTTGTAAGGAAGTGAGGTCGCGTTATATGCTCATCGAACCATCATATGGACAGTATGCTCAAGAAATAATCATTTGTCGTGGTTATGAGGACCTTGCCAAAGTGGACTTAAGGAAGCGGCGCACCTTCTGCCTTACAGGGTCTTACCTAATTATTCTTTGGACTTTACTGATGCCGATGACATCAATTATGCACGTGCCTTTCTTTTCCACATGCCCTCAGGTATTTATTGAGTCTTGCCAAATCTTTCTCCGTCACTTCGCTAAGCCTTCGTATGTCCATGTTGTCCTCCAGGTCATGTGTTTTCACTTGCTTGGAGATGGGATTGAGACTTGCACGGCGGACGAACTCCTCATAGGTCTCGTCATCACGGCGGGTAACACCTAAGACGGCATCAACAATGGTGCGCGGGAAACCTTGCTCCAACAGATACTCCGGGGTGACGGAAGTATCCTCAATGGTGTCGTGGAGCAATGCCACGATCTTTTCCTCTTCCATGGTGCAGCGTTCTGCCACACGGATGGGATGGAAGATGTAAACGGCTCCCGACTTGTCAACCTGACCTTTATGCGCCTCGGTTGCTATTTCCAAGGCGCGCTCTAATAGTTCGTACTTCATTTTCAATTCTCATATAGATGTGGTCGTATTTTCGGCTTCAACCTGAGTTTATATTTAGTTGAAGATGTGCAACAAAGTTACGACATTTTTTCGAAGTCATGACTCAAACAGACGAAAAAAGCCGGCTCCATCTAAATTTTGCACAGATGATACCGACCCGACACAATAGGATTTTGCTTATCTCTTTTGGAACAAAGTCATTTTCTCTTTCTTAACTTGGCAATGTCTTTGATTTCCATTTTTGTTTATTGTTAACCCAGTAGTATGTAAGCCACACAAGCAGCCAAGAGTAATGCCATGACTGTGTTTGTCCGTTTGGGATAGCGGTTGTAGAAATCATGAAGTTTGGATCCGGCAAAGAGATAGACGAGGTTTGCACCAGGACCGGCTATCTCAAGCAATGCGGTGACAACAAGCAAGTCGGAAAGCCGATTGGAATATGGTAATACGAATGTGGTGTATGCCATCAGATCAAAGAGGATAATCTTTGCGTTGGTAAGCTGCACTATCATTCCTGAGAGGAATGTGCAAGTCTTGTCGCTTTCCTTTGCCTTGCCGGAACTGCGGTAGATCTGCCATGCCAAATAAAGTATGTATGCGCAGCCGATATATTTTAGTATTACCACATATTTACCCATCATCGCTCCGACAAGATGAGTGATGATTGCCACAATGACTGCTGCAATGGTAAAGCCAGCTAGCAGTCCGAACCACATGGCCGTGGCTTTCCTCGTTCCATTCTTCATTGAGCAATGAAGCGAGAAGAGATTGGCTGGTCCGGGCGTGAAGCCTATAAGGACTATTGACAACAGGAGGGAAGGAAGTAATGTAACAGGCATTTTATATTGTTTCTTAGAATAGAGTAAGGGCATTGAGCATGTTACCTACCAGGGTGACGAGGTCGTCATACCCCTTCACCCGTGCCTTCAGTATCGAATAGCCGTTCTCGCCATTCTGATACGTAATCCGCTCTATGACCGCACGTAGCTTCATAATGATGTTACAAAAGTACGAAGTTTTGGCGAGAATATATCGAAATATATGAAAAAGCCGGTACCATCAGTAAGGGCAACGGAGTCTGGCTACTGACAACGGTGAGCATGCAATACCTCTACAAACTGTTTCTGTACGCCAATGGCGTGACTCCCGTCTGTTTCTTGAAATAGCGGTTGAAAGCGGTGGGCTCCGGAAAGTTCAACCGCTGGCTGATTTCATAAATCATCAGATCGGTGTGTTTTAGCAGGAGCTTGGCTTCCGTCGTCGTTGTGCGATGAATCCAGTCCATCACAGACAGCCCGGAATGCTGCCGCACCACATCGCTGAGGTGGTTGGGCGTGACATGGAGTTGCTCAGCATAGAAAGGAATGTTTCGGTGGGTCGCTCCAAACTGCTGTAGCAAGTGGATAAAACGCGCCATTATTTTTTCTTCTCTTGACTGCCTGCTGTTATTCCCGTCATACATCGTCTTATTGAGGCTTGCTGCATCGGCCACCATAGCAAGAAAGACAAGACTGATGGAAGATTCGCTCACTGTTGACCGAGTCATTTGTTTGTGAAGAAGGTCAAAGTAAGCGCCGAAGCACTTGCGGTCGGCCTCTTCCAAGAACAAGTGCTGCACTTTCTTGGGCAGGAGACGATCTGTGCTGTCGCCGTCAATGCCAGGAAGATCAATCGCCGTCAAAGCCTCGGCGGCAAAGTCCTTACTGAGGCTCAGCACCTCTACGATCGTATCTGACGGTAGAACTAGTACCTCATTGGCTTGCAGGAGATGGTCGACGAGATTGATACGATACGATGCACTTCCGGCTAATATGTGCAGCAGTCTCCACTCGGCAAGTCTCATGGGCTGTCTGAAGGTTATTTGCTTTTTTACTATGTCCGACTCTCTGACAAGAATGAAATGCTGGCCCACCACATTCCGGCCATCTTGGTTGTGTGGCGCATGTTCTTTGCTGATGCAGTTTTTGATATCGGAAGCATCTATGGTCTCTATTCCTTTCATATATGTATGTGATCTGTTGCAAAGGTAATACTATTCCGTGAAATTGTACATAAAAGCGGGCTTTTTGTTTGTCTATGGCTTAATGATTCATAGTAATTTTGCATTCGAAATATAAAATATCAGAAAAATGAAAAGGTTTATAAAGTATTATGCGCTGGAAATTTACACCGTATTGGCTCTGTCGTTTATTGTTGCTGCGGCTGTTATAGGAAACTTGTCAACGATTCAGAAACTTGTGGTCGTCGATGCGCTGTTGTTCGTCCTGCATGAATGGGAGGAAGGGCATTATCCCGGTGGATTCATCAAACTGATTTCCGGCCTTGTCGGTATAAAGGTGGATGATGAGATGAGCCGTGCCAGCAGGATTCCCGCCGGTATTCTGCTGCTGACACTAAGCATCGTACCGTTTGTTTTCGACACGACACCTTTGATTATCGTCGCCGTGGCAACCTTCGGTTTCATAGAGTGTTTTGTCCATACGATGGGCATCCGACTTTTTCGCATGAAGCGGTTCTATACGCCCGGCATGGTAACGGCATGGTTGGAGTTTGTCGTAAGCGTGATGATGATAGCCTATCTCGCAATGTACAATATTGCCTATTGGTATGACCATGTCTTTGGCCCATTGCTCATGATTGTGTGTTTTGGCCTCCTCCAGAAGACCATGACGCTCATGGTGGGCATTCGATATAGTGATATGCCGAAAATGATTAGGACACAGTGGACGCGGCGTGACTGAAGTACGAAGCTTTGGCGAGAATATGCTGTATAGACGAAAAAAACCGGTATCATCTGTTTTGTACAGACGATACCGGCCCAATACAAATAGGATTTTGCTATGCTAACTCACAATAAAAAAAAGACTGCCTTTTGAACAGTCCCCGTGTTTCAGAGCAAAACCAACGGTTTTATATGCTTCCTATCAATTGTAATTATTATATGGATACTCTTTCACCTCTGTCAACTCTCCAGTAGTGGAGTCTATGATGAAGCCACGAACGATGATATTGTCGGGTACAAGCGGATGATTTTTCACTCGGTGCATCGTAGCCAATACGCTTTTCTCTGTGTCACCGAAGCCATTGAGCCATTGACTAAGATTAACGTGCTGTTCCACTTCCGCGACCTTGTCAGCAGCAATCCGCTCACGAATCAGATGCTCCATGTGCTCGCCGGTCATTTTGCCCGCACCGCAATCCGTATGGTGGATGAGCATGATCTCCTCAATGCCCAACTCATAGATGCCCACGATGATGGAACGCATGACAGCATCGTAGTCGTCGAGGATGACACCGCCCGCCACCTTGACCATCTTCACCTCACCATTCTTGATGCCCAATGCCTCAGGCAGCATCACACTCAGACGGGTGTCCATGCAGGTGACGATAAGCGTCTTGCCCGATGGTTTTCCGTCCGTGATATGATTCTCGTAACCTTTGCCGGCAACGAAGCGCTGGTTGTTCTCTAATATTTCGTCTATCATAATCGTACTGTCATTAAGTTACTGTTGGTCTGCATGATTGTCCTTGGCTTTGCGGGCGAACTCAAACAGGCTCTGGGGCAGATGGCAGTAACCGTCAGGATTCTTGTCAAGATAGTCCTGGTGGTAGTCTTCCGCCTTGTAGAAGTTCTTTAAGGGTAGGTTCTCCACGACGATCTTCCCCTGGATGTGCTTTTGTTCTTCGTCGAAGACCCTGCTGATCGTTGCCTCGTCGGCACTGTCGGTGTAATAGACTCCCGTGCGGTACTGCGTTCCTGTGTCGTGGCCCTGCTGGTTGATGCTCGTTGGGTCAATGGCCTTGAAGTACATCTCTAACAAGAACTTCAATGATACCTTGTCGGGATTGTAAGTGACATGGACTGTCTCAGCAAATCCGGTCTTGTCGGTGCAGACATCCTTGTAAGTCGGATTCTTGGTCGTACCGTTGGCATAGCCTACCTCAGTATCTACTACGCCGTCAATCTGCTTGAAGTAATGCTCAGTACCCCAGAAGCAGCCACCGGCCAGATATATCTCCTTCAAATTCTCTTTTTCCATATTGTTCCGTTTTATGTTTTGTTGTGCATCTGCCTGACATGATAACAGCAGCATTGCAGTCTGAATAACCACAAGGAGTGTACGCATGGGTTGGCGATATAGGCCACGAAAGGCAGATGCTGATATCATATTTCCAAATTTAGAAGTCATTGTTGACGATTTCCTTCCCGAAGGGTGCCAATGCCAGTCGCATCAGCCGGAAGTGCATCTTACCCCACGGGAAGCCGACAATGGTGATGCATAGCAACAAGCCAAAGCCAAGATGGGTCAGTGCGATCCAAAAGCCGCCGACAAAGAACCATAATACATTCATAATCATATTGAGGCAACCACTGTCCTGTGGCTTGTCAACAATATGTGAGCCGAATGGCCATAACGCGAGAAGGCCCAACCGCATGGTGGCGATGCCGAAAGGTATGCCGATGATGGTGATCATCAGCAACAACGAGGAAACAAAATATTCCACTGCGATGCCGAATCCTCCAAAGATGAGCCAAACGATGTTTCCCAAGATCTTCATGCCTGTAATTCTTGTTTCAAATGATGAATGATTTTGTTTGCAAAGATAATGAAAATCACTGAAAGCAAAGAATAAGAAGTGATCAATATTTGATGACTCATCATGCTCTACAAGATATTTTTGCAGCATGCTGCAATTTTACCTTGCATAGAGAATTCAATGCTTGGAAACCTTGGCAAAGCAAGGGCTTCCGAGTGCCCGAGTCGGACTGCCAGAAGATATTCCAACGTATGGTGTTCAATTTCTTGCCAACAATACAGATGATCATAACAAGAATTTCTCTTTCATCATGAGTGAACAAAGATCCTGTCCATACAGGTTTCTTTTCCTGAACAATTTTATAGTTCACAGTGTTTTTTTTCGCAAATAGGTTGACAGGTTGTCAAAACCCAGTGTTTATCGGGCTTGCAACCTGTTTTGAGGTTGTCAAAGGTTGACAGGAGGTTGACACATTTGTAACTCTTTCGTCATCCAAATGCTGGTAGCCGTATGACCAGAGTTACCGACTTGATGGTCAATCGCATGGAAGCCATAACCTTCATACATTCTCACTGCTTCCCCGAATTGCGGGAACGTTTCAAGATATGCCAATCGATAGCCAAGCCGGCACGCACTGTCCAGAGCCTTGGCAAAAAGCTTTTTCCCCAATCCTTTGCCACGCGCCGTTCTGTCCACATAGAACTTTACCATCTCACACCATCCTTCTGGAAGTCCGAGCGTAGGATAAACTCCACACGACCCTAAGACAATCCCATTCTCTTCAACAACCCATAATACCGATAAAGGCTCATCACGAAACACTTCATATTGCCTGTCCGTATCGGGATCGTCATATACCGTATGCACCTTGGGCATATCAAACTCATCGAATACGCCACGTATGATTTCGGCTATTCTCTTATCATCTTCTTGTCTTACCTGTCTTATTTTCATTACCAAGATTGATCTACGCACCTTGATTCGTATTCACGTGGCAAAGTTATAAATAATATTTGAGCAACTCCATCATAAGCATAAAAATGTTGAACGCCATAGGCTATGCAATTCTTATCCTAATTATGACAGGCAGTTCCTCATTTTATGGTAGCTCATCTCCAAAATATTTCGTATTTCTAATAAAAACCATTAACTTTGTACTCGCATAACACTGAGGATACGGATCATGCAACGTGATAGAGCCATCATAGAGATGAACAGGATGGGAGGACAAGGGATGCCTTTCATCTTTGCCATCAATTACGATATGACAGATTGCCGGGTATGGGCTATTGAAAATGTCCCCCATACTGTGTTGTTCAACTTTCAAGGCTTCTGTAACGACTGCGACATCAACAGGCGAGGAATCCCGAAGAGGATTGAGTGGAACTTGAAGGCAGAACCTGAGGAGAGGTACAGAAAACGCTTTGACATCGTACAACAGCACCTTCGTCGTGGCGACAGTTACCTCGTCAACCTTACCAGTCGCATGGAAGTTGTGACGAACCTCTCGCTGATTGATATTTATAATGCGTCAAAGGCGAAATACAAGCTTTTGTCGAATGGGGAGTTTGTCTGTTTTTCACCTGAGACCTTCCTGCAAATCAACAACGGCATGATCAGTTGCTGCCCGATGAAGGGCACGATCCCTGCCAACAAACCAGAAGCATGCCATGAACTCGTGGAAAGCAAGAAGGAGACTGCAGAACATGCCACGATCGTTGACCTGATCCGTAATGACCTGAGTAGGGTAGCCAGTCACGTGACCGTAGAGGACTACAGGTATATGGAACGGCTTTATACGAACAAAGGTGATATCTACCAAACCTCTTCGCGGATTACGGGGAAGCTCCCCAAAGGCTTTGAGGACCATCTTGGTGACATCATCTTCTCACAACTGCCTGCAGGCTCCATCACGGGTGCCCCGAAGCCTATGACTTGCCGAATCATCCATGAGGCAGAGAACTATGACCGTGGCTTTTACACAGGTGTGATGGGATGTTGGCATGATGGGAAACTTGACTCTGCCGTAATGATCAGATTCCTCGACACCGATGGCAAACATTTATGGTTTAAGGCAGGAGGTGGCATAACGGCCATGAGCGACTGCCACAGCGAATATCTTGAAACATTGGAGAAAATATATGTCCCAATTACAACTGATTGAAACGTTAAGAATGGAAGACGGGCAGATTGAACGCCTGTCTTACCATGAAGCAAGATATGAGAATGCAATGTCTCACTTCTTCCCTGATGGATCGCGGAGAAGGCTCATTGACATTCTTCATAGGCATGGATTGTCGGTGCACAACCCTACACTTGACTATCCCGGCACATGGAAAATCCATGTCGATTACGATGCGGGCACAGATGCTGTGGAGGTCACCTCCTATCAT